>Ga0307507_10000989_pt1 | contig 63107 bp, 22 predicted proteins | sample 7_EM_MG_FD_207223 | JGI IMG/M metagenome (GOLD analysis project Ga0307507, IMG submission 207223) | Populus trichocarpa ectomycorrhiza microbial communities from riparian zone in the Pacific Northwest, United States - 7_EM | ecosystem: Host-associated > Plants > Roots > Unclassified | place...
GGACCTATTACTAACTCTGTATACTTATTCAAGTCTTAGTACGGTTTACCGGAAGTTTATAGACGCGAATATAGACCTTTACGGAACCCCCTACCCTCCTACAAACCACTACGGACCCGTTAATTGATTTTACGGACTGTTACAAGACCTCCTCTACCCGCTATAAGCTACTACCACCTACTACAGCTTATACAGACATACTACGCTATATAATATGGCAGATATAACTAAGCAAATCAGTAAGGGTTAAAAGAAGTGGAGTTAGGGAGTCAACCTTACGTCTATGGACGGCGTTAACGACTACATTAATTTCAAAATCCTTAAATACGGACACTATAAGCTCCTAAATAACAACCTATAGAAGTAATACAAGGAAGACTTTACAGACTTTACGGAAGCTATTCTTAAGGCTTGTAACCCTACTGCTATCTGTAACCTACGAACCCTTTTACGTTACCAAGGTATATGGGTTAAAAAGGATAAACAAGTCACTGTTGCACGGTCCTTATACAACACAATACAGGAGGAGGACCAAATGGAATAGACTAAAGAGGAGATCCTAGACCAGGTTAAAGCCACTAATAAACTCTTTACTTCTCCCAAACTTAATAGCATTGCTGGCCTTATACCTGACCTACTTAACTAAACTTGTCCTATAAACCCAAGCGATTTCAGAATTAATTTTACGGGCTAAAGTATACCTAGTACTTAAGTTACGGACCGCAATACCCCTATAACCCAAATTACGGACCGCAATACCCCTAAAAATTAAATTACGGACTAAACCCCTTCTATTGTTTAAGTCACAGATCTGTAAACCACCTAAGTAAAGACCTATGGCAAGGAGCTAGCTAACCTAGCTAAGCTCTACACCAACGAATCCAAGTATAGCGGTAAAAACGACAACTTTAACTTTAAACTAACCATCTTTACGGACCTCTGTTAGAAGGCTAATATTCCTAAATAGGAGTTCAGCTAAGCCTACTCTACTATACTGCGCGGCCTAGCCCTTAACCACTATTACACCAACCTCAAGAGCAACCCCCTTGGTGTTCCCTTTAATAAGCTATATAAAGCTACACGCAACTACTTTAAAGGGCCAGAATATAAGCGTGACATCCTTATATAATAGAATACGATTAGGTTACGGACTATAATTAACAAGAACACCAAAAAATTAACTATAGAGTGCCTGCAAATTCTCATTAAAGACCTTCGGCACCTATAGCATGGCCTTAATGCTAAGCTTTAAATAGACGACTTCCTATATAACAAACTTATTACAGCCTGCCAGGAAGTGGAACCCTATAAATACACCTATTATAAGCCTGCAGACACCTTAACTGGCCTCATTAACAATTTATAGTCCTCCATTATAACATACAAAGTTTTAAACCCTCCAGGCAGTACTTAAGCCTTTGTTATAGACCTATAAAACCCACAAACTAACTTAGATGCCTACTTTACAGACCGCTGCTACTGCTAGCAGTACCCGTACTAACCAAGCCCTACCCATAACCCCCGTAGCAACTCCTGTATAAAAGCATACCCCCATAGACAAACCAGCTAGAAGTGCTTTGTGTATAGCAAGAAAGGATGTTGGTCTATAAGGCATACCTAGGAAGAACGTAACAAGTCCAAGAAAAGATTTAATAGCCGGATTAACTAATTTATTTTAGACTACAAAGAAGAGGAAGAAGAGGAGGTTCTTAATAAGTTAATAAAAGCCCTTATAATTAACTTTAACTTAGATACTTAGGAATAGGAGACCTTAGAGACATTCCTAACTACTTTTAGACCTTTTACGGACAGCCAAGCCTTTAATATTACGACCGTATTAGCCAACCGCTCCTTTGTACACTCAATTGCACCCAAAAACCAGCCTATAAGCATACCCGTTAGACCCATTATGGATATTACGGACCGCGAACAGGACCCATTTGCATATATCACCACAGAACGCTATACCCCCAAAGAATTCTATGGCGTTATAATCAACATAGGTGCCTCTAAGAAGTCTACTATAGGTTACGGACAATGCCTTGCATATAAAACCACTACAAGTAATAATACGGACATTGATACTATGCAAACTGGGGCCATAAACGTCTAATTCGGCATTAGCTTAACCGCATTAATTAGATTAGTTAAAGTTAAGACTCTAATTAGCCTAGTTAATTTTCATATAGTAAAAGCAAACACCCCTTTTCTACTTTGCCTTGCGGATATGGACAGGCTATAGGTTTACTATAACAATATTACAGACACCCTAATTAGCCCCGCAATTGCCCTAGGAAGCAAGCATGTTACCCTACCAATTGTACAACAATTCGGACACCCGTTCCTTATATAGGGAGAGACTTTACGGACCTATATTTAGGAATCTTTTAACTACAACCCGTGCTACCTTACTAGTACTAAGATCCACTGCCTATACCGCCGCTTTGGCCACCCATTAGCCGAAAAACTATATAGAGTCCTTAAACGCTCTAGACACGACGACGTTAATAGGAAGGCAATCAACCACCTAACCAAATACTGCTCTTTTTGCTAGAAATACGGACGTTCCCTAGGCTAATTTAAGTTCACCCTTTGCGAGGACCTTAACTTTAACCACTTAGTATATGTGGACATTATGTATATTAACAGCAGTCCAGTATTATATATAATTGACAAGGCAACCCGCTATTAAGCCGCCCGTTAGTTGTAAAATATATCCATAAAATATACTTGGGATATTTTATAAACCTGCTAGATTAATACATACCTTAGACCTCCTAAGTATATTACCCATAACGCCGGCAGGAACTTTATTAGTAAGGAATTCCAACAGTACGCTATAGCCATAGCTATTTTAACAAAAGCCGTTCCAGTTAAGGCGTACTAGTCCATTAGGCTTATTAAGCGAGCTTACCTAGCTCTACAGAGAGCTTACCAGATTATTATAGACGAGTGTAAGAATATCTAAAAGAAACTGGCTTTACAGATGGCCGTAAAAGCCATAAATAACACCGCTAGCCCTAACGGACTGGTACCTACCCTCTTGGTTTACGGAGCCTACCTAAGGATAAGCAAACTAGACCTTCCTGCCCCGTCCGTTACAGATCAAGCAGCTGTAATACGGAAGGCAATGGCTAAAATAGTTAAATTACGGGCTAAACAAACTGTTAATAACGCTATACACTACCGCAACGGACCTAATACGACCTTAGTATATAACCTCCCGCTTAATTCTGAAGTCCTTGTATAGCGTAAAAGTGGTAATTAGACTAGACCTTACCGTCTACTAGCCATAAAAGACGAGACCTGCTGTGTATAGCTCCCTAGCGGACTGACAAGCTTTAGAAGCACGTCCATAAAACCCTATTTTTGGTCTAAAAACACCTATAACGTCGAGCTAGACAAACCAGAAGCACCCACCAAATTAGGTAAACTAGAAACACCCACCAAATTAAATAAACTGGAAGCACCCTTGCCTACCCCAGAGGTCCTTTAGAAACCCACTAAACCTGCCGTAAAGCATGGCTAAGGACGCCCCTATAAGAACTCCGTAACGGAGAATCACCTAACCTCTATAGGTATATCCGCAAGGCAATCTCCGCCTGCGGATATATTAGTTCTAGTACAGGAAACCCCTTTTACGGACTTACAACGCAAAGAGATTAACGGACTACTTAAAAAGGGCGTCTTTGCGGTTATAACAGAGAGAGACGTTCCGTAAGGCGTCCGTATATTTAACTCGCGCTTTGTTAACAAAATTAAGCACCCTAGTACTAACAAAGCCTTTAAAAAGTTAAGGCTCGTTATATAAGCTTATAACAACTAGGGAAAGGACTTAGTCCTTACATAATTGCCTATAATCCAACAAGTCAGCCAACGGATTATACTTGCACTTATGCCTGGCCTACAGCAAAGCAAACCCATAGCTCTTTACCTATGGGATATCTCACAAGCCTATATATAATCTAATACCTACCTAAGTAGGGACATCTTTATACAACCACCGCTGGAGCTTAATTTATAACCAGGAACAATTTTATAGGTTATAAAACCACTCTACGGAGTACTAGAAGCTAGAAACTATTAGTTTAAGATATACCACTAGCACCATATCTATAAACTTAAGATGGAGTAGTTAACCTATAACCCTTACCTTCTATACACCCTATTAAACGGCCTTGGTATTGTTGGACTCTAAACAAACAATACCCTCTTCTTAGCAAACTAGACATTTGCGGACGCTAAAGAGACTAAACTGTAAGAAGCTAAGTTTCTAGCAAAGCCATAAAAGTAGTTAACTAAGTAGACTCTAATTAAGTTCAACAGAGGCTTAATTATATAAAAGGGTAACTTAATCTAGCTAACCTAGGAACGCCAAGCTTAAAACCTAAAGCTTGTTATAGTAAAGCCTACGGACCTCACTAGTTCCTATAGAGAGACCCGTAAAACCGTAAATACGAAGGACTAATACGCTGCACAGCGTGCAAGAGGCGCCTATATTGCCACAGTCTGCCAACCCAAATCTGCCTATGACTTGTCCTTTGCGGCCCAGGCAGTAGATCTACAAGAAGAAAATATTAAGCAGCTTAATAAGCGCATTTAATGGCAGATTAATAATGCGATAAGAGGACTTATTTTTATACCACTAGACCTAAATTCTATTAGCGTAATGGTATTTATGGACGCCTCCTTCGCCAATAATAGGGACCTATTATCGCAAATCGGCTTTGTAATTGTACTTACGGACCATAATTAGGATGCAAATATACTCCACTGGTCTTTAATTAAATACAAGCGAGTAACCCGTAGTGTACTAGCTTCTGAACTATATGCACTAGCCCATAGCTTTAATATAGCAGCCGTAATCAAATCAACAATCTAGAAGATCCTATAATTGGAGCAGCTACCCCTGGTTTTATGCACCAATTTAAAGTCCCTCTACGACTACCTAGTTAAACTAGGCACAACACAGGAGAAGAGGCTTATAGTCGACCTAATGTGCTTGCGTTAGGCCTACAAACAACGCGAGATTATGGAGGTCAAATGGATTAGTAGCGGAGACAACCCAGCAGATGCCATGACTAAGGCAAAGCTATGTTAAGCTCTTAAAACCCTAATTAATACGAACAAGCTCAACCTAAAGGTCACAGAATGGGTAGAGCGAGACTGACGGAGCATTTATGGTTTAGTTACGGCCCATTGGAAGGCCGTATGGTACATTTACGGCCCGTTAAAAGGCCGTACAGTTCATTTTACGGACCGTAAGCAGGACTTACGGCCAGATTGGAGCACTATTTGGAAGGCAACCCAGAAGGCACCTTAGGAGGGATTTCCTATGTATTTTCTTATGTGTTTTATGGTTCTATTAAGGCAATTATAGAGGCTATATATAAGTGGTTTCATTTTCCAAGTACCGCTAGTGTATAATTACAGCACCTGTTGTACCAACCACTTGTATACTAACTAATTAAAGGGGAGGCGCGTTAGTATATAGACTACGTAGTCTACCTTAATAGAATCGACAGTCACCACCATCCCAAAGAGCATACGATACTATACGTATTTCGTGCCCCGGGATATGACTCACTTGTATCATTAAGTTAATACAAACAATAGGGCTTGCATAAATTATAGAAAACAAGGTCATTTCGCCAAAGACTATAGAGGTGGTTAGAGTAACTACGCGGTAAAGGGAACCCAACCAGCAGGGGACACGTATATATAGAGGGACAACGGTGCACTATAAGAAACAAAAGAATGTTCAATTAATAGTTTTGCGTATTATTACAATAACATATGCCGAATTTATAAGGACGCCAAGTACAGCGCAAGCTATTAGTTATAGGAGCCAGTATTATCTAAGTTTAAAGGAACTAATAAACCAGCTTATAGATCGGACATTAAAGATAATGAATTTAATATAGGCAAAGCATTTACTAATAATAAGGCAATAAAGGCAGCTTACTAGGAGTATGCAGACCTTAGAGAAGTCAAAATAGAAGTAGAGACTAAGACTATTATAGAACAAGGTTTAATAGCGGATGTTATAACGCCGTTAGATATAATTTCCATTACTTTATAAGACAATAGGAGTAATGTTTAGAAGAAACTAAGCAAGTAGATAACTGCTAGTGCTAGCTTATTACTTAATAAAGGTAAAAGACCACAGGCTTAAGATTCTTAAGAAGAGATATAAAAAGCTTAAAATTCTTAAGACGAGATAAAACACACCTAAGGACCTATAACAGACAAAAACCAATGGGAAAAGGCAGCTACTCAGTTTATAGACAAATAAATAAGTATAGGACGCAAGTTTAAGAACTACAAGTTTGGGGAATGAGTAAGAACGTTAGTAATCCTAAGTAAACACAGTGTTTAGCCTAAAGGTTAAATAGTTAATATTAGGATTAAAGAGTAAGATAACTACAAAGATCTAGCTACAAGACGCAGAAAACAAGAAACTATGGATAAGTTTAGAACAAGAATTATTATATAGTAAGAGTAAAAGCTAGATAAGAGGTTAGCTATGCCAGGTTATATAAGGGATAGAGCACCCATATAAAGAGTTACTAATAGGCCAAGTGCAGGGACACCTAGGGTAAAGTAGTTAGATAAACTAGAATAAGAAGAGGATCTAGATATCCTAACTAGGTTTAAAGAAAGATATACTAAAGGATATTATAATATAGCAATAATAAGGTACTTTCTAATAAATAGACTATATACACTAAACTAGTTATACGGAAAGTGGTATAGGCAACAACACAATAACAAATAAAAAGACTTTTATATATAGCTAGATAAAAAAGTTGTCTAAAACCAACCCATTATAGAAAAACGCATAAGTTATATTAAAGGGGTATTAATTATAATATTAAGGAACCTAGAAGAAGGATCTAGGGACTAGAGAAGTAAACAACAAATCTTAGTACCCATAATAGAGATACTAGTGGTCAGGTTAACCAGGTATAGGTTTAAACTTAAGGATAAAGATAAACTAAGAGTTAACCCAAGTCACCTAGCGTATTATACACTATTGTGGATAGCTTGTGTGGATAATACCTATAATATACATAGAGCACTAAAAGATAAGAACCGGAAGTACCTAATAAGGATATATTAGGCACCCAAGGAAAGGTGGTTTAGGAATGCTAAGTATATACATAAATAGCACCTAGTAGAAGTATAAAGTTAGGGAGACTTAATACTTTAACCAGGAAGATTCCTTACAAAAGAATGCCTAGACGGATAATAGTAGTAGGAGTGCTTAGAAAACACTTATCTATAGCATATAAAGGAAAAGAAATAAACTAAGTATTGGCTAAAGTTAGACTAAGTATAAATAGGATCTAGCAGCCAATAGTTAGGAAAAGGGGAGGCGTATAGGACTAGAGGGAACCAGTATTAGAGCCTTAGGCCTTTAAAGGAATTTAAGAATAATACCTAAATTTATAAGTTAAATGGCAAGATTAGTAGTTTAAAGCGTTAATAGATAGTAGAGTAATAAGAAACCACATATCACTAAAAGCAGTAGAAAGGATAGGGTTACTATACAGATAGAAGAAACACCTATATCCACTTATAATAATTTTAGGAGATTAGATAGCCTATAGAGGAGGCATTATTAATCTTAAAATAGAACCTATTTAGTTAACTATTAAAGGAAGACTAGTTAGAATGTCTTTTAATATCCTACTATTAGGACAGGACAAGGCGATACTAGGAATACCTTAGTTATAAAAGTACAATCTAAAGATTAATTGGGTTATAGGTTAGGTCAATATTAAGGATACTTAATAATGCAAAGAGCGATAGTAAACCAAGTTGGTATAGTACCAAGTTAGAGTAATATATGAAGAGACTGAGCAAGGCTTAAGTTATATACTAAAAAGATACCATAAATATGGTAAGAAGTTATAGTTACTAGAAAGTAAAAAGCTGTTAGAGCATATAGCATGGGACCATAAAATAGAATTAAAAGAAGGAATAAGACTAAGGTTCTTTTTAATCTATAAGCTTACTAAAATAGAGTTAATAGCGCTTAAGGAGTTTGTCTAGAAGAACTTACGTAAGGGATATATTAGACCATTATAGTTATTAGCAGGATATCCAGTACTGTTCATCCTAAAAAAAAACGGAAAACTTAGAATATGCATAGACTATAGACAGTTAAACAGCATTACTAGAAAGGATAGGTATCCTTTACCCTTAATTAGCGAAATCTAAGACAGAATAGGCAACGTAAAAATCTTTACAAAGATAGATCTAAGGTGGGCGTACCATTAAATCAGAATTAAGGAAGGCAACGAGTAGAAGGCAGCCTTTAGGTTAAAGAAAGGACTATACAAGCTATTAGTTATATAATTTAGGCTTATAAACGCACTAGTAACGTTCCAGAAGCGAATTAATAGTGTATTAGGAGAACACCTTAATAAGTTTATTATAGCATACCTTAACGATATTATTATCTACTTAATAAGTAAGGAAGAACATGGAGAACACATTAAGTAGGTCTTAAAAAGACTATAGGAAGAACAGATACTAGTAGCAATTAAGAAATATAAGTTCTTTATAAGGAAAACCAATTTTGTAAGATTTATTATTAAACTAGGAAAGATTAGTATAGACCCAAAGAAAGTCAAAGCCATAGTGAATTGGCAAGAACTAGAGAACGTTACACAGTTAAGATTATTCTTAGGGTTTTGCAACTACTATAGGAGGTTCATGGCATAGTGGTTAAAAAGTATTAAGCTATTTACAAGGTTAATAAAGAAAGAGGAACTGTAGGTTTAGAGTAATAAGCAGAAGAAGCTGTTTTAGGAACTTAAAGAGTTGTTTACCTAAGAGCCAGTCCTTAAGATCTATTAACTAAAGTTAGAAACGGTTGTTAAGATAAATGCATTAGACTTTGCACTAGGAGTATACTTACTATAGAAGTACCAGGACGTATAGCATCCAGTAGCGTACTATAGTCGGAAAATGATACTACTAGAGTTAAACTACGACATCTATAACAAGGAGTTGTTAGGTATAGTTATAGTACTTAAGGAATAGAGAGTATTCTTACAAGGCATAGAGAAACCATTTATGGTTAAAATAGACTATAAGAACCTTACTAGATTCCTAATAACAAAGGAACTCAACCAAAGACAGGTTAGATAGGCGGAAATGCTTATAAAATACCATTTTGAGATTCAGTATACTAAGGGTATAGACAATGCACAAGCAGACGCTCTAAGTAGAAAGGCTAAACTATAAAGTAATAAAAAGCCGTTAGGAGCTTTGTTATAAAGGGATTAAGACGGATTAATTAGGTATAATTATCTAAGGATTATAGCAACCAAAGAAAGTCAGATCTATAAATCACTAAAAAGTAATTAGACACAGAAGATCTAAGAAGTATAAAAGAAGGATCCAAACTTAGAGTAATATAAAAATAGAGAAGTAATGTATATGCCTAAGTCTATTACAGAAGAATTTGTTAAGAAATTCCATAAGGGAATAATATAAGGATATAATGGGTCTATAGAACTAGTGTTAAGAATTTAGGAGGAATATATTATTTAAGGAATCTAGGGATTAGTAAGATAAGTTATAAAAGAATATCTAGATTGCCAAAAAAACAAACTAATAAGGCATAAGCTGTATAGAGGGCTATAACCTATTAAGACACCAGGAAGACCATAGGAAGTTATATTATAGGACTTTATTATTAAGTTACTAAAGTTAAGAGATCCTATTACAGGACAAGATTATAACGCGATTTTAGTAATAGTAGACAAGCTAACAAAGTGGGGATACTTTATAGTATGCACTAAAGAGATATTAGTAGAAGATGTCGCTAAAATCTATATAAAGGAAGTATTTGCAAGACATAGAGCACTAGATAAAATTATATCGGACAGAGATCTAAGATTTATAGTAGCGTTTTAGAAGGTATTTCTAGTAGAATAAGGGGTTTACGCAGCAACCTCTATAGTATATTATCCGCAGACGGATAGACAAACGGAAAGACTAAACTAGACACTAGAACAGTATTTAAGGCATTATATTAATTATATATAGAATAATTGGGTATTATTGTTACTAGTTACACAGTTTGCATATAATATAACACCACAAGAAGGAATGGGGATATTACCATTTAAGGCGAATTACGGGTACAAGCCAAGAATGTTATTATTACTACGTTAAGTAAAGAAAACAAGTAGCATAGCTAAATAAAGAATAGAGATGTTAATAAATCTTTATATAGACCTTATGGAAACAGCTAAGCTAGTACAGCAAAGGATAAAAAGGTACTATGACGCTAAGAGATCTAAGGGACCAGATCTAAAGAAGGGAGATAGAGTGTGGCTACTATACAAAAATTTTAAGAGTTGATAACCAAGCAAGAAGTTAGACTACATTAGACTAGGACCTTTTAAAGTTAAGTAAAGAATTTTATTGGTTACGTATAAGTTAAACCTACTAGCTAAAATAAAGATCTACCCTATATAATATGTCGCGATGCTAGAACTAGCACATGGAGATATTAAGCCACTAGTTTACAAGGCAGATATGTATAAAGAATAAGAAAAAGACAAGTAGTAAGTTTTAAAGATTATTAGTTATAAGGACGTAGATAACAAAACATAATATAAAGTAAAGTAGATAGGCTATAGTAAGACTACCTAGAAACCACTAAGCAACCTAGAAAACGCTGTAGGAAAGGTACAGGAGTATTAGAAGAGAGTAGGTTAGGCAGCATTAACAAAAAAGGATCGCCAAAAAATAAGTCACTTAAGGGGGACCCAAGAGGAGCAATTGCTAAGCTACTTAGAGTTGTTTCCCTTATAGAAGAAGAGCCAGTCCTTTTATTACCTAGCTTAGACAGACCCTATTAAACCAGTTTCTACTCCTTAGAACGAACCTTCTTATATACACATTTAAGACGTTAAAGACAAGCATAAGCCAGACGTTAAGCTTTAAGGACACGCGCGGACTCTTCTAAGACACATTAAACCTCGAGCAGCGTAGAGGCTAGCTTACTATTAAGCTTCTTAGCGGCAGATTAAATACAAGACCCTATAATAAGTTACTTAGGGAACCCAAAGACTATTAAGAGTTATAGGACGCGTATACTTAGCGTTAGAGATAGAGCGAACGTCATAGGATAATTAAACGTTTGCTTTAGTGCACTCTAAATAAGAGGATGGTTGTTAAGACAAAGGGCTCGCTAACGCAATATAGACTAACCCCTCTTTTACACAGCGAGAATATAGAGACGGCATTATCTTACCTAGAGACAAGATTATAGCAACAGTACAAAACCAGCAAGCTGTAGAAGAAGAAGAAGATACTTTAGGCATAATAAGTAAGGATATTAACCAGACTGGTTAAACGGATATTACACCTCTAGTAGACGACTTGGAGATATTAGGAATCTTTAAGGACAAAGATAAAGAGGAGGGAGATAGTGTTATAGATAGCTTAAGTACAATATTATAACTACTTGGAGAAGAGTTGGAGGAAGCTAGTTAGTTAATATAGGTACGGTCTAGGATGGATCTAGTAGAACTATATAACGAGGAATAGTAGCTAAGGTTATATAATATAATCTGTATAATCTATATAATCTATATAATCTATAACAGAGTAGATAGAGCACACGTACCTTATAGAGCGAAGGAATTTCTTAGGCGTATAGTTGTGTATTTAAAGGACCATAGTCTCTACCCAGATAGTTCTCTCTTTGTAGTAAATCTCAGAATATAATTCGAGTTAATCTATTAGGCAACCACTCCACCAGTTGTTATTACGCTGTTAACACTGTTCTTACCTATATACCCAGCCCAATAATAGGACCCACCGTAGTTCCTGCTACAAGGTTCCGTTACACTAGATATATTATTTATTAAGAAGGAAGGCTTTTTTAAGACATAGGTAGTAGTACTTAATTTACTTACTTAGCGTAATAAGGAAATAAATGCACGGCTTTACCTACTAGGAAAACATATTATTTAGCTTAATAATCTATTTATAAGCGTTAAGCTTCTTATATAACTATAGGAGCTTAGTATTAGAGGTATAGGGACTATTTAAATAACTAAGATAAAGTGTAAGGAGTAGGGGGACCTAAAAGGCGATATTTTAGTAGATATATTAGGAAGGAAGAAGAAGCTTTCTATAGAGCAAATTAACCAAAGGCTTGCCGACCTTAAATTAACGTATTTAACTTAGATATAATAGGGTATACTATATAGAGCAACTTCCAAAGATAGCTAGGTAATAAAGTTTACCTAAAAAGACGCTAATATAGTGCTTTTTATAAGTATAGTTAACAATAGTAAGCTCTAAAAAGGCTCTAATATAAGGCTTAAATAAGCTTATATGCTAATTACGTTATATATCACCAGGTCGTCTTACTATTACTACTATACAAAAACATCCTTCCCTTACTACTATAGGAGCCAAATAAACTTAGAAGGTTTTTAGCAATAATATAGAGAAGATATTACCTATTTCTACCTTTATATTCTAGTATAATCACTATATATATAGTATAGATATTGCTAATTAATTATAATCGTACTTTATAATATAAAGGACGTATAGGCAGACCTAAAAGCCTCTATAGCACTTCCTTCTTAATATAGTAATTTATAATTACTTCCTGCTGTCTTTTTATATGCATACTAATTATTAAGCAAATTATAAAGACGGCTATAAGCAATTTTAAATCAACCTCTATAACGCCTTATTTAAACGGTTAATTTAAAAGCGAAAGCTCTATATATAGGAGCTCCCTCTATAACGCTCTACTAACTAGATTATATAGGTTTCTACAGCGCAGCACAAGCTAATTAAGTTTTTTAATAAGCCGATTAACTACTTAGCTTACGTAAAGGCTTGCAGGCATACTTAAGTGCAGCGTATAGGGCATTAGAAAGCTCTATTAGAGCTATTACTAAATACTATAATATAAGCACGCGATAGTAAGAAATGGGAGAGGCGGAAACGGGCTCTAAGGACCGGTTTTAGGTGCAGTATTTGCAAGATATCGTTCTGCAAAAAGGATAAGTGCTAGTTACCTTATATTAAGCGACTTAACTCTAAAGAATAAGTCTATATTAAATAGCTATAAAATTAAAGTTTCGTATTTCTGAGAACGGCTGCTTAATTCGGCCGGTTTGATTAGTAGGCTCTTATCAATAACATAAGGCCCAATTTTAACGGGTTAAGGGATATAAGCAGGAAACGCGTATAGACGTATATAGAGGACTCTTCTAGAGCCATCGTTATACCCCCTAGTGCTTTACCAAAACAGAAGCAGATCCTTCCTAAATTAGTGTTAAACTTATTGTAACGGGACTAGCCTAGTTACAGTAAGAATGTCTCGGTAAAACACTCGACAGATAGAACTTAAAGCTTTGACTGAATTCTGCCAAATTCTACTAGCTTAATTAACTTCTGCCAAGTTTTACCAGATCAATTGAATACTACTAAAGTCCGTCCGCGTGCGTATATGCGTACGCATTGACCAAGACCCCTAAACTATTTAATTGCAAGATTCTCTTATTATTTCTTTCTCTTTTTTACGCAACGTCTTGTTTCTAGCAAGAGCTATATACCCTTAGATTTAGATAGAATTTATATTGTTCCTTTAAATCTTTCCTAAAGCCTCTTCGCGCCCTTATATTACGTTGCGTCTAAAACAACTATTATTGAAATGGCAAACGACCTCGAATCCTACGCGTTAACTATAAGCATTATAACCCTAGTTAGGGAACAGTTAACTGTAATGCAAGAAGCCTTTACAGATGCTTTAGCTTAGTAGTAGGCTGCACTAGAAGCCTAGTATTAGCAATCAATAGAAACACTCCGCGAAGAACTCCACAACGTTAATACACTTATAATAGAGACCCCGATAGTAACACCTATAAACGAAATTAAGATAACCGTATGCGAACCTGGCCTATTAAATGCAAACCCTAAACTAGTAATAGTAGCTTAACCTATACCTATAACAAACCTAGTACCTGCTGTAAAATTAGAAAAGCTTCCTAACCCTCTAATATTTAATAGAAATTAAAATAACCTATGTCCCTTTATAACTAAGCTCCGCCTTAAACTCTTAATAAACTATAACCGATACCCTACTAAAGCTAGCAAGATTAGCTATAGGATATCTTAATTAAGTAAAGACGCTATATAAACTATAGACCTATTCTTTTATAACGGCACCTTTGTTAATTTCGAAATCTTTGTCTCTTTATTAGAACAAACGTATAATAACACTAGCTATAAACACACCGCTATTACTAAACTTAAAAACCTATAATAACGGAATTAAGACTTTACCAGCTTCTTTTTAGAATTTTTAGGCCTTATTAGCAAACTAGATTGGAATAAAGCCGCTAAAGTTGCTACTCTTTAACAAGCTATTTTGGATAAAATTAGAGCATAGTTAGTAGGTAGGGAACTGCTAAAGGACCTACCCAAATTTGCTATAATGTGTTAACGAATTGATAAGGACCTTTAATATAATAAATAAACTCATTCTCTAAAGCCAACCACGCCTTGCGTTTAAGACTCTACAAAACCGATATATACCCCAAAGCGCGACCCTTCTTTGAAACCTACGCACGACCCTATAGACCTCAACGCCACTTAATCCTATATACCCTTAGGAACTAACAAACAAAGGACTTAAGCTATAAATAGAGAATGCTTTGGATATAGCAGAAAAGGATATATCTAAAGGAATTGCCGAACTTACCCTTTTAAAAAAGTCCGCTGTAGTTCCTTTTAGTCTTTAAATTGCACCTGCTCCTCAAATCGCACTTATTCTTTAAGCCGTACTCACTCCTTAACTTGTACTTATTCCACAAATTATACCTAGTTGTTATAAAGCATTTTATACTTAGCTAACTCGGAAAACAAATTATCCTAGGGCCAAGTCGCGCCTTAGGATAAGAAGTGGAAGAGTATAAGTGTCTAGGCTCTTTTAGCGCTGATATACAACACAACTCCCTTAATATACTTGGCGAAATTCAAACACTTAGAAAATAGAAGGAGGTATAAATCCTTATAGATAGCGGAGCCACTAGTATAGGCTTTATTAATATAAACTATATAAAAACCTAACGCCTAAATTTAAAAAAACTCAATAAGCCCTAAGGCCTATAAGGCTTTAATGGCAAACCCTTAATATATGGCAAATTAACGCACTATGCTCTTGTAAAAATGTGGATAGGCGAACACCTTAAATATATTTCCCTATTTATAACACCCTTAAAGCAATATAAGATAATACTTGGACATAGATAGCTAAAACGGCACAACCCTTTAATTAGCTAGGTTAAAGAAATACTAAAATTCCGCATAACCTATTGCTAAAGTTATTGTTTAAAACACTACCTGCCCTATAAATATGTATAAGACTATTCGAATTTAATATAATACAAATTGCCCTTACTATAAACCTTAAACTAATATAATAAAACTACAACTGCTAATTGTAGTAAAGAATGCGAAGATAATATATCAAAACCCCTTAAAATTCGTATAATACAAGCTATACCTTTTATTTTGTTAGCAAGAAAACAAGACCACAAAATCTTCGCTATAACAATAGAAGATATTAAGAAGGCGCTAGAACTAAAGTAGTATATTAACCCTTAACCTCTTATACCTAAGGAGTACCACGATCTAATTAACAAGTTTAAAAAACGATTCGCAGACCAGCTGCCCCCGTATTAGAATAAACACAATTTTAAGATAGAACTTAAACCTGGTATAACACCAAAGTTCGGTCCGCTATACGGTATGTTATAAGAAGAACTACTTATAATGTGATAATACCTTAACAAGTATCTAGAAAAAGGATTTATTTACCCTAGTTAATCTCTATTTGCCTTACCCATATTATTCGTTAAAAAGCTAGGAGGAGGCTTAAGATTCTATATTAATTACCAAGCCCTAAACGTAATTACGATTTAAAACCAATATCCAATCCCCTTAATCTAAGAGACGCTTAACCGCCTAGTAAAGGCACGATATTTTACAAAGCTTAATATAGTCGCTGCCTTTAATCAAATTTGTATCTAAGAAGGAGATAAGAAATATATAGCCTTTTATACATAATAGGGACTCTTTAAATACCTAGTAATACTGTTCGGTGTAAAGAATGGTCCCAATATGTTTTAGTAATACGTTAATAATACGCTCCGTAAATTCCTTAATGTATTTATTACCGTGTATATTAATAATATCCTAATTTACTCGTCTTCGCTTTTTAAGCATTAAAAACACGTCTAAATGGTCTTTAAACGTTTGCGAGATGCGGGTTTATAATGCGATATTAAGAAATGCAAGTTCTATATATCCAAAGTTATGTACCTAGGCCTGATTATATCCTGTAACGGAATTAAAATAGACCCTAAAAAGGTCGCTATGATTATAAACTGGGGAAGCCCTAGTAATGTATAAGATATTTAAGAATTTCTAGGATTTGCAAATTTCTACCGCTAATTTATTAACTAGTTTTTAAAAATTGCCTAACTATTAGTAAACCTAATAAGAAAGAATATAAAATTTAAATAAACTGCTAGATGTAAACAAGCTTTTAATAACTTAAAATAACGCTTTATAACTGCTCTAATTCTTGCCCACTTTAACCCTAACCTTAAATATATTGTTAAAATAGACTTGTCTAATTATGCCCTAGGGGGAGTGTTATCGCAATATAATAAGGACGGTGAGCTATATCCAATAGCCTTTCTCTCTTAAAAGCTCGCCCCTACCGAATTAAACTATAAGATATATAATAAGGAACTACTTATAATTATTAGATACTTTAAACAATGGCGTTTAGAATTTAAAGGATTATTGTTTCTAATACGCGTGTTAACGGACTATAAAAACCTACAATACTTTATAACTATAAAGCAGTTAACGTAGCGCCAAATTCATTAGGCCAAATACCTCTTATAATTTGACTTTAAGATTATATACCAACTGAGCAAACTTAATTAGAAGCCTAATACATTAATATAACGATTATAAGATTTACCTATAAACGCCTTAGACAAATGGATTACAAATTAATTACGGATCTTATTGCCCCCCAAATACTTTAAGAAACTACGTCCTATATTCCTAGATACGGAACTTAATAAAAACGAATTAGAAATTAATAAATAGGAAATAGAAATTGATAAGCTAATAGAATACAAATATAAGAACGATGTATAGATAGCAGATATAATAAAAGTGATTTAAACAGGAAAACAATAGCATAAAGATATTATACTCGCCAAATGCGAAATTTGTAACAATCGACTATACTATTAACAGAAGATAGTAGTTCCGAATTCCAAACCCTTATAATTTAAGATACTTGAATTTATATACAATTCCCCTATAGCAGGACATCCTGGCCGTATAAAGACTTATAAGATTATTTAACAAGTATACTACTAGCCTATAATACACAACTATATACGAAAATACGTTTGAGCCTGTAGAACATACGTATGTGGGAAGACCTCTCACGTAAAGAAGTAAGGAGTACTTTGACCATTACCAATTCCAATACAAAGATAGCGAGATATCTTAATTAACTTTATAGTTAACTTGCCTAACAGTAATGGGTTTATAAATGTTATAGTAGTTATTAACCATCTTATAAAAATGCAATATATGATTCCTATAGACTCAATTAATACAATATTAGTAGCCGAATATTTCATTAAGCACGTCTTTAAGCTACACAGACTTCCTAATTTAATAATATCCGACCGTAGAAGCTAGTTCGTTTTAGACTTTTAGCAAGCTCTATATAAACAATTAAGTATTTGAATATAACTCTCAACTATATTTTATCTAGAGACAGATGGTTAAACCGAAATTATAAATATAATTATGGAACAATACCTATAAATATACTGCTCCTACCTGCAAGATTGTAACGGCTCGCACAAATGCCCCTAAACCGAAGCTTGTGGATTGCTATCTAATAAAGATACTAAGCTAAGGAGAAGAAAAGAAAGGGGTCGCCAGGACCATAGTAAACATATATAAAAGGGCAGCCGCCAAGGCGCTAGCGGTAAGCGAGCCAATCGTAGGTTGGCAGAATTTGGCAGGTAACACGCTCTAGCACCATTACATCACCCCCCCCTCCTAAAAAAGCCTGCCTTTAGGCGTTGTCCAAGCTCCCTATTATCGTCCAAATTGTTATAATTATCTAACCCTTCTTCCTAGCATTTAATCCAGTTGTCTAATTTACGTGGTGGTCTAGGGAGGTTAGGGTAGGCTAGGTGGAAGTCCCGTAGCTTATAGGGGGAGTACTTAAAATTAGATGCGGGGTACCACTCTAGGTCGTCGTTATAGCCTACCCAGCTTGCACGGTATTTTAAGACATTACAGACCTTTTTTACTACTAGGATTTCTTTAACTTCCCATTCTTCGTCCTTAGCAATCTGGATTGGTGGTAGGGGGTCGTTATACTATCTAGGTAGTGGATTATCCGCAGCCTTTCGTAGCTGGTCTAGAGAGAAGACAGGGTAGATCCTTATTAACTCTAGTAGCTTAACCTTAAAAGAGTGTCCTACCTTTTAAAGAGTCTTGTATGGGCTAGCCATTTAGTAGTCTAACTTATAGCTCGGCCTCTAGGTTTTCTAGTTCTTTATTAACACCCATACCTTATCTCCTACTTAGAAGTCTTCCTTGCGACAATATTAGTTTACATCGGACTCCTTTTTTTCTTGCGCCTTTCTTATAATTATTTAAGTAGTCTCCTAGGCTCTATGCATTCTCTCAGCAAATGCCCAGGCCTCTTCATAGCTAAGGCGTTTGCGGGCCGTAGCGGGTTCCATAGGCCTATCCCAATTAAAGGACGTTTGTGGTGTATACCCATAGAGCAGTTCGAATGGGGACATCCCTATACTATTATAGGGGAGTGTAAGCTGCGCGTAGTCTATTATAGGCAGTAATTCCAACCAGTTGTCCTAATAGTAGTCTATAAAGGGCCGTAGTCGCTGGTCGAGGTACTGGTTTATAATCTCGGTTTAGCCATCAGTCTAAGGGTAGAATGCAGTAGAGAGCTTAATCTTAATCCCAAGGATACGGCAGAGTTTATTCCAGAAATCCGATATAAACTAGGGGCCACAGTTAGAGACAATTAATTTAGGGGCGCCGTAGAATTAATAGATGTTGTTAATGTAGAGGTGGGCCATATCCTTCGCAGTCATGGTCTTAAAATAAGGGAGGGAGACGGATTGCTTGCATAGTCGGTCGACCACTATAAAGGCTGCATTGTGGCCGTAGGCGTCCTTTGGAAATGACTTAAAGTCTATAGTAATATATTGCCAAGGGCGTTCTGGAACTGGCAGCGGTTATAGCCACCCAGGAGTTCGATCCCTAGGGGCATTTACGCGTCTATAGGCGTAGCAGTTTCTAACAAATTAATCCACATTAGATAGAAGTCCTCGCTAGTAGTAACAGGGCGCTAGTAGTTAGTAGGTCTTATCGCGACCAGGGTATACTATAGAGACTTAACAGTGAGCTTCACGGATTAACTCTGTCCGTAGGTTGTTAATATCTGGAACTATAAGCTGTTCTTGGTATAGAAGTAGTCCTTTTTCTATTTCCAAATCAGGGTCCTTCTTCGCGGCTTAGTTACGGAGGGCCTTTAGGGAGTTAGCCGTGCGGTTCGCAGTTAGGATGCGGTTAACTAGCCCTATTAGTTTGTCTAAGACTACTCCCTCTAAGGGTACTAGCTTATTCCGTTTAGAGTCTAGTTCTTTAAGAATTTGCGGGTTAAGCTATTTAGGATAGAGGAGGGCGCGCGTCTAGTATTAGGTCTTTAGCTTATCCTAGGGTCCTACGTCTTGTTCCCTTCGGGTTAGTATATTAGCTTTAGTGTTTTACTTGCCAGAACGATATATAATTGTAAAGAAGAATTTAGAGAGTATTTTGGCCTAGTAGGCTTGTCATCCAGTAAGCTGCTTTATAGTTATAAAGTACTCTAGGGCTTTATAATCCGTATATATCTTAATCCGGGAGTTCGTGCCTTTAAGCTCTACACGCTATTAGGACAATGATTAGATAATAGCTAGCATTTCTTTATTATATACCTTATAGTTATACTTAGCTGGGTCCATTATTTTCAAAAAGAAGGTAATAGGGTACTATTCGCCATCTAGATGTAACTGTAATAGGATTCCCGCTATAACTCTATTAGAAGTGTCCATCTCTAACATTAATTTAAGGTCCGGGTTATAGTGATAAAGGATTAAAGAAGAGATAAGCCAATCTTTTAACTCTCCAAAGGCTTCTATATAGTTATTATTAAAGACAAAAGGCGTGTCTTTCCGGGTAAGTTGTATAAGAGGTGTTGCCACTACTCTATAGTCACGGATAAATCGGCGGTAGAAATTACAAAAACCTAGGAAGGACTGGATACCCTTTATAGTATAAAGGGGCTGCCAGTTGCGGATTGCGTTAACCTTCTTAGGGTTAACTTTAATCCTATCTATACTCACTATAAACCTGAGGTACTTTGTACGTTTTACCCTAAATTTATATTTCTTGATATTAACTTGTAAGCCCGCGTTCCGTAATCTCTTTAGGACCTTCTTAATATAAACTTAGTGCTTGAGTTCGTTATCTAAGTATATAAGGATGTCGTCTAGGTATGCCATGCAGAATTCGTTAAGGTAATTAAAAAGAACGTTATTTATATACCTTTGGTATGTAGCCGGTCCGTTTATTAGTCCAAAAGGAAGAACTTTACATTTATAGGACCTGTAATGGGTATAGAACGTTATTAAATCTTTAGATGCAGGGTCTATCCTAATTTAATAGAAAGCTTAGCAGATATTGAGTTTAGTAAAGATCTTTACCCAGCTTAGACGTGCGAGGGTTTCGTTAATTAAAGAAATAGGATACCAATCCTTTTAAATAATAGTATTTAGCTTTTAATAGTTGATATAAAAACAAAGGCCTCCACTAGGCTTTTTTATAAATAGGATAGGGGAAGCAAAAGGGGCTTAACTTAGCTTAATAAACCCTTTATTAAGGTTATTAATTAAGTACTGCTTTGTTACTTTTAGCTTGTCTATTAATTGTTAGTAAAGGGGGCTATAGCCTAGCAAGTTATTAGCTTCTAATTAAATCTTATAATTATACGTCTAGTAAGGGGGTAACTTGTCCAAAGCCGCCCTTAAGAATACGTCCTTATACTTGGTATAAATAGTAGAAAGGAGACGTTTAACTAATTCCTTATTAGTTTCCTTAATTAGCTTTTCTCCCCTCTCGTTAATAATCCGGTTAATCTTATATAGGCTCATTGTAAAGACCTTATTGTCCTTCCGGTATATATTAAAGTAGAATGCTATAGCGCTAATTACAGCAATGTCTACTACAGGGGGGTTATATAACACTAGGGGCATGCGTAACCTTAGGGCCCTCTAGGGTATTAGCGTCGTCGTTACTCCTTTTAACTCCTATTGCATCTTTTAAAGGTTATCCCTTATATCTTATCAGTATGTTCTTTTCCACACCAGTCAGATCTGCGCGATTTGGACGTTGTCTATGCCACTATCTATCCCGCTTCCGTAGGTAGAGTCCTCCTCAAATATAGCGCTTTGGGAGAGTATCTTTGTTAGTACGGAGTTCTTTCCAGCTTTGCGGCAGGCGTCTTCTTGGGCGAAGGCTAGGTCACGGGCCCGGACATCCTGCTAGTATATAGGGTTAGACTTCGCGGCTAGTATCTTGCGGTCGGTTCGGATTTCTCTAACAAAGGAGGGTAATTTCGGCCTATCCTCCGGCCAGACGAACTGTCTTTGTTGTATATTTAGCCAAATATCAAAGTAGGACATCCATTTTCGGCTGAGGATTATATCGTGGGACCCTAGGTCTAAGATGCAGAAGGGGATGCCGTATTAACATTATCTATTAAGGGTGATATATAACTTTAGGATGTGGGTAACCGGCTTACTGGCTTAGCCGTTATAGCCTTTTACCTGGACAGGCTTCTCTAGTAGGGTGGCTTTTATATTTAGAAACTTGGCAACATTAATCACACAGGCAGTATTTATAAAGGCAAAGCCATTTGCTCCAGTGTTAATAAGGGCAGTTAAGTTAACTCCATATCTATTTTAAGATACTGTACATGGAACCATAAAGTGTTTTCCACCTATTAACTAACTTAGATTAATCTCTTTAAGATCAATAGGATACCCTAGGGGGGAGTCTTTCCCTAGGGTTCTTCTTTTCCCAACTTATTAGACGTTTCTCCTTTCTCTATCTCCTTAATATCCTTTAGTTCTGGGTAAGATAAGGCAAAGTAACCCTCCTTATTATAGTTATAGCAAGTGGCTGTAGCAGGGTTAATTAGGGTATTGCGACAAGTACTAGTTAAGGTTATAGTACGTAGCTAGTTAGGCGAGGCTCGCTAGTGCGTAGTTGTAACCGCTTTTAGTATAGTAGTAGTCATGGCTGGTCTTCCTACTCTAGCTCCCGTAGGGGTGGCGGGTGAGTTTTAATCGCTATAGGGTCGCTTCTGCTAATCTAGGCAGGCGTTAATCCGCTTTAGCTCTAAGTCTAATAATAGGCAATAAGCTGCGAGTCTTTTATAGGTTGGCAGGTTGTCTAGAGTTATAGTAATCTTCTCTTATAGCCTAATTATTAGTTTGTTGTAAAGGTCCAATTAGTAGTTTTTAAGAGGGACCTAGCCTTCTTCTATAAGGTATAAGAATTAAGTCTGGAATTCGGCAAAGGGTTAGTTTGGCTTTATTATTAGGCGGTTATAGTTATACTAAGCGTCCCGTACTTTATTTGGGTTGACATAGATAGCCGCTAGGTGCTATAACATCTTATTAACAGATACAAATCGGACAGGAAAGTTATCTTCGAACTTGGCTTAAAGGTAACGTTAGGCGTCCCCTATAGTTTGGCCAAAAAGGTAGAGCATTTTAGCCTCTTTAGAGGGGAAATGGTTGTGGTTAATTCGGAGTTTTCCTTATACTTAGATCCTCTAGTTCTCAAAGGTAGGGTCTATCCCATTAGATAGTAGTTAAGGGTTAGGAAGCTTAACGGATTTTAATTACTTTATTATTATATCCGTACTTCCTGGTGTATCGCATTCGGTCGAGCGAATGGGTTGACTAAGGCTTTATAAAGGGGAGGCTAGGCTGCTTTATAAGGCAGCAAGGCTTTCCAGGATCTCCTTTAGAGTCTCTTATATACTTTAGGCTTAAAGATAATCGACCTTCTAATTGGCCGCAAGGGCGCAAATCTGTTCGTGTATATCTATAACGTTGTTATTGTCTTCGATTTCTAATCCTAATTAGATCTCGTGTTCCTCTTAAGTAGAGGCAGGTCTTTTAGATAAGCTTACTTTAGGTGCCATTATTAGCCTCCTAGGGTTCATTAGTCTTATACGCTTCAGTTTTAATTCTAGGGGTACAGGTCCAGTCCTGCCTAGCTTATAAAGTGGGATATTATTAAGGCCTTCCCAGGCAGTATAAAGTTGTTCTAGTGTCTAAGTATAGCGCGTCGACATATTATTGCAGACGAAGTTTCTTTTAAAATGTAGGGATATTATTAAGGCCTTCCCAGGCAGTGTATGGAGAGCTTAGTATAATGTGACGGCTTGTATAAATGCCCCTAAACCAAAGCTTGTGGATTGCTATTTAATAAAGATACTAAGCTAAGGAGAAGAAAAGAAGGGGGTCGCCAGGACCATAGTAAACATATATAAAAGGGCAGCCGCCAAGGCGCTAGCGGTAAGCGAGCCAATTGTAGGTTGGCAGAATTTGGCAGGTAACGCGCTCTAGCACCGTCACAAAGATAACTAGGAAAAATGGCTGCCTTTAGCTGAGTTTACTGTGAACAATACAATAAACGTATTAATAGGCATGACGCTATTCTACGTAACCTACGGATAAGACCCCTAACTCGGATTTAAACCACGACCTAAAATTAACACAATAGGACCTATAATTAAACAGATTTAGTTAATTGATACGCACAACTTCGCTAATTAAATAAAGCAGTTAACGGAACTATTATAAAGTGAATTAATGTACGCTTAAACGGTATAGGAATAGCATACGAATAAAGGACAAGCCCCCACATAGGACTTTAAGGAAGGTAATATAGTTTACCTAAATACACAAAACCTAAAGACTTAACGGCCCTTAAAGAAACTTAATTAGAAGTTTGCGGGCCTATACCAAATTAAGAAGAAATTAAGCCTATATACTTATAAGCTCGAACTACTAACTAAGATAAAAATACATCTGATGTTTTATATAAGCTTGCTACAACCCTTAAAAGACGAACCTATAACTTGCGAAGTGCCGCCGCTACCTCCCGTAATTGTTAATAATAGTAACGGTTCTTACTTTATTAACTTGATTAATAATATGCGATAAAAAACATAATCTAAACGATTTAAACTTCTTATTAAGTGGGAAGGATATAAAACACGAACCTAGGAGCTCTATAAGTAAGTTAAAACCGATGCGCCTTCCCTAGTAAAAGAATTCTATAAGGACCATCCTTCGCGGCCTACTCTGGCTAGATAGATATAATATAAAGGCAAACAACTACCACCTAATATAAATACACAAAACATAATAGCAGGAAACTTAAAATTAAAAAGAGCTTAAAGAATACCATAACACTTATAACACGGTTATATAACGCGCAAGATATTAAGGAACTTTAACCAGCGGTTAAAGTTGTCTAATTAGTTAGATTTGCCTTACCAAGACCTACTATAAAGATATTAGTTCGGCTCACCGCCTTTACCAAACTAATAGCAATTTTCTATCCCAGGAATAGAAAATCCTAATTAGTCCGTTTAACAATTAGAACTAGCAAAACTCTACACCACCACCCAACGTAAAATACGATATAATAAAATTGTATTATTTTGGACCTTCGGCTAAAGGGGGGGTACTATAATGGGACTAGCCTAGTTACAGTAGGAATGTCTTAGTAAAACACTTAATAGATAGAACTTAAAGCTTTGACTGAATTCTGCCAAATTCTGCTAGCTTGATTAACTTCTGCCAAGTTCTGCTAGCTTGATTAACTTCTGCCAAGTTCTGCTAGATTAATCAAATACTACTAAAGTCCGTCCGCGTGTGTATGTGCGTACGCATTGACCAAGACCCCTAAACTATTTAATTGCAAGATTCTCTTGTTATTCCTTTCTCTTCTTTACGCAACGTCTTGTTCCTAGCAAGAGCTATATACCCTCAGATTTAGATAGAATTTATATTATTCCTTCGAATCTTTCCCGAAGCCTCTTCGCGCCCTTACACTTATTAATATATAAAAGAAACACCTTATAATCCTCTAAGTATACTAACGTATATTATAGGGTTATAAAGGTATCCCTAGTTATAACCAATCTACATTACCGCCTTTTAATTTAGGCTAGTTTATTGCCTAAATAAATATACTGCCGCTTTAAATATTAATATATTAACTTTTCCCCTTACTTCCTTATACAGAACTCCATATTACCAAAGCCATGCCTTGTTGGCCACGTGCTCTAGATACAGAAGATCGTCTACAAGCAGCTTTAACAGCCTGGCGAATAGCAAGTCTTTATAGAAGCCCCGAAGCTTATGCAAAAGCCTATAATATTAGTCCAGTTACTTTTCGCCGGCGGCTTTAAGGCAAATCGCAGTTTTCCGAAGTTGAGCATGTTAATTAATATCATATTACTCCAATTGGCGAGGTAGCTATTGTTTAACATTATATTTATCTTACTAAAGCCGGGTTTCTATATTAATACTATACAGTTTAGACAATTGCGATACTTATTCTCTAGCGCAAATCCTCTAACCTTCCTTATACCTAAGTTATACTACTTAGTATAAATTGGATATATGGCTTTTTAAAACGGCAGGAGGAGCTTTATACTTACTATATGCGATTAATCTCCTTAGAGCGCGCTATTGCTGGCAATAATCCTACTTAAGTTAAGAGGTTTTTTACTGACTACTTAAATGCAAAGACTTAGTATAATATTAATAGCGCTAATGTATAGAATATGGATAAGACTAGCTATGCTATAGGCTTTGTATATAGCGCTAAAGCGGTTGTATTAAGAGGCAATATTATTAACTTTAAGACAATTAACGGCTCTAGGGAGTGGGTTTTATAGATTGATTTAATTAGTATATAAGGGGAGATAATTCCACCGTTTATTATCTTTAAAGGACGCTAATATACAGAATCTCTATAGCAAGAAGCAGAGGAAGCTATAGGCGAGTGTATAATTATAATAAGTAAAAATGGATGGTTAAATTAAGAGCTTGGGGTATGGTGGCTAGAGTACTTTAAGCGCTATACCCAATAAACTAAGGCATAGGAGAGAATAATAGAAGATAGAAATTAATACAACGGCTATTAACTATTAATTATGGATGGCTATAGTAGCCATATTAATATTAAGTTTGTTAAGTTTTGCTAGTTAAAGAAGATTATACTAATTTGCCTACTGCCGCATTTAACGCACCTTCTTTAGCCCTTAGATCTGGTTATCTTTTTAGTTTTTAAACAACTCTATTTATTAAAAGTTAATAAATATGCAGCGCGTAGCATTACTGGTATTAATAGAGACTATTTTCTATAGATACTAGGCAAGATTTGGCTGTAGGTATATACCAGAGAGTTAATTAGGAGCGCCTTTAAGGCAGTAGGCCTCCTTCCCTTTAACCTAAATTAAGCCCTTATACGCTGCTCCAGACAGCCTATATCTATTAAGCCATCTACTCCTCCACCTTGCCATGTAGAGGTAACAATCTTATCCTCCCCTATGTATCCTCCCCTGCTAGATAGTAAGCACGCTTAAGCTTAGTACACGCATATAATCCTTTATCAAGAAACTACGCCGGAGGTAACAGAGGCAGTTGTCTTAAAGTTAATGCAATACTTATAGTCCTTAGAGGAAGGCCTTAAGCTTATATAAGTTGAAAATAACAATCTTTAGCAATATACTAAGGAGAGGAAGGCTAAGAAGAAGCGTAAACGGAATATACTCTCTACTAAATTGGTTCTTACTTTAGAAGCAATAAAGGAGCTTACTACTACTAAAGAGGCCGCTTAAAAGGCTAAAGAGCAAGCTACGCTTACTAGGAAACAGCTTAAGAAAGATTATTAGGTAGTAGTAGAGCTTACTAAGGAGTAAGTTAAGGTCTAAAAGGCAGCCTAGAAAAGAGTTGCTAATATAAAGGAGCTAGCTAAGGTTCACCATAGAGATGTAGTAGAGGCAGGAAAGGTAGCCAAGAAAGCGCAGAAGGACTCCCTTACTACCGCCAATATAGCTCGCAAAAAGCATACTAAAGAAGCTTAATTGGCGGCTAGTATAGCAATCTAGTATGCAACGTTAAAACAATTAACCGTAGATAAGCTCCAGAAGCGGGCGGAAGAGTCCTCTACTACCGCCGCTACGGCTATAGCTCTTATTAAGCAACTTTAGGAGACCGCTAAAAAGGCGGTAAAAGAAGCTGCTTTACTAGAGGACTCGTAGGAAGGGTAGGAGGATAATAATATAAGCAATTTAAGCGACGACAAGTCCTTAGATAAGGAGCCTAAGTTAATTAGCAATATCTAGGGCCCAACTTAGTAGTTAATTAAACTCTAAAACACCAAATATCAACTTTATATAGACTCTATTATATATATTTATGGCTTTAAGACTTCTTACTAATGATGCGATAACTTATAATGGCTTTTGCTAATTATTTACCACCAAATTAGCATTTTGGCGAATTTTGATTTTTAAATCGGTTATAACTAGGGATACCTTTATAACCCCATGATATACGTTATAGGTCCTATTTAACCTCTTCCTAAGCTATAATCAATTGTCCGTTACAAGCTCTCTACGTCGTTTATATCCCCCCTTTAAAAGTTATTAGCATTAGTCGGAATCGTTAAATAGCGTACCCTCTAAGGATTTGCTGTCCTATATACAATTTCCTATTTAGGTTTAGTATCTATATCGCATTAAATAATATAACGAAGCCTTATAGGAAATACCACGGTGGACTTGTTAATGGACTTAGTGTGTAGGTAAATAGGAAGTTAATAATATAACAAGTACAAATAATAACTGGTGGAGTGGTTGCCTAACAAATTAACTCTAATTATATTCTAAGATTTACTACAAGGAAAGGAACTATCTAGGTAGGGACTATAGTCCTTTAAATATATAACCATACTCCTAAAAAATCCTCCTTATACATAATGTACGTGTTATACGTGTTATATATAGACGTACACTACGTACTATGCGTATACCGCGTATAATATTATATAACTCGCTTACTATTCCTTGTTATATGGTTCCACCGATTCCATTCTAGACCGTACTTATATTAACTAACTAGCTTCTTCTAACTCCTCTCTAAGTAGTTATAATATTATACTTAAAGCATCCGTAATACCATCTCCCTCCTCTTTATCTTTGTCCTTAAAGATTCCTAATATCTCTAAGTTGTTTACTAGAGGTGTAATATCCGTTTAATTAACTTGGTTAATATTGTTACTTATTATACCTAAAGCTCCTTCTTCTTTACAAGCGTAATGCTACGCTTGTACTGTTGCTTCTATACTATCTCTTAGCGAGATAATGCTATCTTTATATTCTTATTGTGCGAAAGAGGGGTTAGTTTATATTACGTTAGCAAGTCTTTTGTCTTGGCAACCCTCCTCTTATTTAGAGTATACTAAAGCAAACATTTAATTATTCTATAATGTTCGCTTGGTTTCTAACGCTAAGTATACGCGTCCTATTACTCTTAATAGCCTTTAAGTTCCCTTATTAATTGCCTTTAGGGTCTTATGTTTAATCTGCTACTGCGAAGCTTAAGAGTGACCTAGTGGCCGCTTGTAATAAACTTCGTTAGTCTTCTAAGGAGACTGCGCTGGCTTTAGAGGCCTAGCGTTATGCTTTTAAGTCTCAACAGAGTGCCTTTGCTTGTCTTTAACGTCTTAAGAAGGTTTATAAAAAGGTTCATTATAAGGAGCGGAAACTTGTTTAATAGGGTTTAAATAAGCTAGGTAATGAAAGAATAGCTCTTCCTAAGGCGGAAATAACTCTAAGTAGCGTAGTAGTTGCTCTTCCTAGGTCCCCCTTAGGTGACTTATTCTTTAGTAATTCTTCCTTATTAATACTACCTAACCCATTTTCTTTTAATACTCCTATACCTTTCTTATAGCGTTTTTTAAGTTGTCTAGTAGTTCCTAGGTAGTCTTATTATAGCCTATCCACTTAACCTTATACTATATTTTATTATTAATATTCTTATAACTAATAATCTTTAAAACTTCCCATTTGTCTTCCTTTTGTCCTCTATATATATCTGCCTTATAGACTAGTGGCTTAATATTCCTATATACTAGCTCTAGCATTGCGATGTGCTATATAGGGTAGATCTTTATTTTCTCTAGTAAGTTAAGTCTATACATAACTTCTAAGATCTTTGCTTTAACTGTAAACGGTCCTAGTCTAATATAGTTTAACTTTTTGCTTGGTCGTTAACTCTTAAAATTTTTATATAGTAGCTATACTTTATCTCCCTCCTTAAGATCTAGTCCCTTAGATCTCTTAGCATTATAGTACCTTTTTATTCTTTCTTGTACTAGTTTAGCTATTTCTTTAAGGTGTGCATAAAGATTTATCAAGTTCTCCATTCTCTGCTTAGCTGTGCTGCTTATTTTCTTCGCTTATTATAGTAACAACAATATTCTTGACTCATACCCATAGTTTGCCTTAAAAGGTAACGTGCCTATCCCTTTTTATGGTATTGTATTATACGCAAACTGTATAACTGGTAATAATAATACCTAATTGTTCTATGCGTGATTAATATAATACCTTAAGTACTGTTCTAACGTCTAGTTTAGTCTCTCTATTTAGCCATCTATTTGTAGGTAATATGCTATTAATGTTGCTTAGATCTCTATCCGACATAATCTTTATTAGTGCTCCGTGTCTTGCAAATACTTCTTTAATATAGATTCTAGCTACGTCTTCCGCTGAGATTTCTTCCGTATATGCTATAAAGTAGCCCCACTTAGTTAACTTGTCCACTATTATAAGGATTGCGTTATAATCCTGTCTAGTAATAGGGTTCTTTAACTTTAGTAACTTTATAATAAAGTCCCATAATATAACCTCCCACGGTCTCTTTAGTACTTTAATAGGTTATAGCCCTCTATACGGCTTATGCCTTATTAGTTTGTTTCTTTAACAATCTAGACACTTCTTTATAACTTGCCTTGCTAGTCCCTAGATTCCTTAAATAATATATTCTTCTTAAAGTCTTAACACTAAGCCTATAGCTCTATTATGTCCCTAAGTTATTCCTTTATAAAATTCTTTAATAAATTCTTTTGTAATTGCTTTTGGTATATACATAGCCTCTTAGTACTTATACTGCTCTAAGTCTAGATCCTTACTCTATACCTCTTAGATCTTCTATAACTATATACTTTTTAGTATCTTATATATTTGGCTTTCTTCTCTAGTTACTATAATCCTAGAATAATTATACCTAATTAATCCATCTTTGTCTTTTCTTAACATAGCGCCTAACAACTTTTTATTACTTTATAACTTTGCCTTTCTGCTAAGTGTATCTGCTCTTGCGTTTTTAGTACCCTTAGTATACTAAATTTTAAAGTAATATTCTACAAGCATTTCTGTCCATCTAACTTATCTATAATTAAGTTCTTTTGTAGTTAGGAACCCTATTAGGTTCTTATAATCTGTTTTAACTATAAATAGTTTTTCTATGCCTTGTAAGAATGCTCTCTATTCCTTAAGTACTGCAACTATACCTAACAACTCCTTGTTATAGATATTATAGTTTAGTTCTGGTGGTGTTATTTTCCAACTATAGTATTCTACTAGATGCTATCCGTCTAAATACTTCTATAGTAGGCATGCTCCCAATACAAAGTCTAATATATTTATTTCTACAACTATATCTAACTTTGGTTAGTAGATCTTAAGGATTAGATCTTAGGTAAACAACTCTTTAAGTTCTTAGAATAACTTCTTTTACTTACTATCCCACGTCTATAGTTTCTTCTTTTTTATAAGTCTTATAAACGGCTTAATACCCTTTAACTACTGCGCTATAAACCTCCTATAGTAGTTGCAAAACCCTAGGAATAACCTTAACTATATAACGTTCTCTAGTTCTTGCCAACTTACTATAGCTTTAACTTTCTTTAGGTCCATGCTAATCTTGCCTAGTTTAATAATAAATTTAACAAAATTAGTCTTTCTAGTAAAGAACTCGTATTTCTCTATTGCTACTAGCATCTTTTTTTCTTATAGTCTCTTTAAGACCTACTTAATATATTCTCTATACTCTTCCTTACTTGCTAAGTAGATAATAATATAATTAAGGTATACTATAATAAACTTATCTAGGTGTTTTTTTAACACACTATTAATTCTTTTCTAAAATGTAGCTGGTGCATTTATAAGCCTAAACTGTATTACTAATAGTTTATATAGTCCTTCCTTTGACCTAAAGACTGCCTTCCACTTATCTCCTTCCTTAATTCTAATTTAATGGTATACCTACCTTAGATCTATCTTTATAAAGATCTGCGCATTGCCTATCCTGTCTTAGATTTCGCTAATTAAGGGTAAAGGATACCTATCCTTTCTAGTGATATTGTTTAACTATCTATAGTTAATATACATCCTAAGTTTTCCATTTTTCTTTAGGATAAACAATACTAGATATCCTACTAATGACTATAACGATCTAATATATCCCTTTTATAGGTTTTCCTAGATAAACTCTTTAAGCGCTACTAACTCTATCTTAGTGAGCTTATAGATTAGAAAAAACTTTAGACTTATTCCTAGTTCTAACTCTATCTTATAGTCCTATACTATATACTCTAACAGCTTCTTACTTTCTGGGCTCTATAACTTTTTGCCATACTTATAGTATCTTTTTAGTGCATAAATTAAGCCTTACTTAGTCTCTTTATATATTGCTCTAACTTAATACTATACCATCTTGGTTTACTATTGCACTTTACGCTATTATATATCCCTAATATTAACTTATCCTATAACCCAATTAATCCTTAAATTATATTTCTGTAACCAAGGCATTCCTAATAGTGCCTTATCCTTTCCTAATAGTAGGATATTAAAAGACATCTTAACTGGTCTTCCTTTAATGGTTAACTAAATTAGTCCTGTTTTAAGATTAATAATGCCTCCTCCATAGGCTATTAGATCTCCTAAAATTATTATTAACGGGTATAGGTGTTCTTTCTGCCTATATAGTAACCCTATCCTTTTAACTGCTGCTAGTAATATATAGTGTCTTATTACTCCACTATTTACTAATAATTTAAACTTCTAACCTTACCAACTAACTCTTAGGTTTAGGTGCCGTTCTGTAATTCCTTTAAGGGTCTAAGGCTTTACTACTAGCTCCCTCTAGTCCTATAGGCCTCCGTTTTTCCTAACTATTAGCTATCTAACCTTAACTGTACTTGGTCCTTCTACGGCTAATACCTAGTTCTTTTTTTGTCTTTAATATACTATAGATAAGTATTCTCTAGGTACTTCCACCACTGTTATCTATTTAGGCATTCTCTTATAAGGAACCTTTTTGGTTAAAGTGTTAAATTACCTAACTCTTAAACTTTTACTAGGTGCCAACTATATATATACTTAGCGTCTCTGTACCGCTTTTTGTCTATTATCTAATACATCCTTATTAGATACTTGTGATATTTGTCCTTAGGTGTCCTATATATATTACATATATTATCTATATATACTATCTACGCTAATATATAATGCGCTAGGTGCTTTAGGTTAACTCTTGGCTTATCCTTATCCTTAAGTTTAAACCTCTCCCGTACTAATCTAAATGCTACTATATTGCTTACTGGTACTAATATCTGCATTATTTCTCTCTAGTCTACGGCCTGTTTTTTTAGGTTCTTTAATATTATAACTAACGTCCCTTTTATATAGCTTATCTACTTCTTAAATATGGCTTAGTTTAGTATAACTTTTTTATCCAGCCATATATAGAAATCTTCCTACTTATCGTTTCCTCTTTGCTTATACCACTTCTAGTATAGCTTAGTAAGTATATACAACCTATTTATAAGAAAGTATCTCTTTATTACTGCGTCGTTGTAACCTTTAGTATGTTATTCTGTAAATCTAGTTGGAATCCCTAGATCCTCTTCTTATTCCAGTTTATCTAACCACTTAGCTCTTAGTATTCCTACCCTTAGCCTATTTATAACTTTTCGTACTAGTGCTCTGTCCCTTATACATCCTAGTATAGCTAATCTCTAGTATAGCTTTTATTCTTACCATATAATAATTTATTATCTAAACTCGTCTATACTTTTGTTTTATTTTCGTCTTTTAAAAGGATCCTTAAAGTTATCTTGCTTTTTAATTACTATATTAATCTATTAACCTTTAGGCTAAACACTGTGTTTACCTAGAACTATTATAGACCTTATTTATTCTTTAAAGTCTTGGTTCCCTAGGAAACTTCATTCTAAGCTTATTTATTTATCTTTAAACTAAGCTACTGCCCTTTCCCATTGGTTATCATCCGTTATAGGTTCTTAGGTATGTCTTATCTTACTTTAAGAATCTTAAGCCTTTGGCCTTTTACCTTTATTAAGTGGTAAGCTAGCACTAGCAGTCGTCTACTTACTTAGTCTACTTTGGATATTGCTCCTTCTGTCTTATAAAGTAATAGATGTTATAATACCCATTACTAAACCGCATTCTGTAGTGGTCTTAGTCTCTGCTTCTGTTATATTATTAAGGTTTAAGCGCCCCTAGCTAGCCTCTTTTTCTTCCTTATTGCTATTAATTAATAAGTACTCCAATTCTATTATTATTATTACTAATCTCTATCTATATGTTGCTGTAATATCTTAATCCGGCTTATAGAGTCGATCTTATTCTTTATCTAACTCTATAGTTCCCTTAAGTCCTCTTAACTCTAGCTCTTATGGCTAATAGCTTACGCCATACTTAGCGTCCTTATAAATTTGGCATGCGTTATTATAACAAAACGTAAAGTGCTTAATTAAACACTTCTTAATCCCACACAATATCCCTATATCCACGTTATTGTACTCTAATAACCTAGTGCCTTTTACCATATAGTTACTCTAACTACCTCTACAGTCTTTAGCAAAATAACCCTGTTTTTCACAATTTATACAAGCTCCTAATTTAAACTATTGCTCTTATTATAGAGTCCGCCTAAACATTTTCTACTACTAAGATCCCTAGTTTGGCCTCTGCTCCTTAGTCCTATAATTACTTAATCCTTAACCTCTAGGTTTCTATAGTTTCTTATTCCATTTCTTAGATTCTTTAGTGCCGCTTAAGTCCATTAGCTCTAGCCTACCGTTCTATGGTTTATAACTCTATATCTATTATTGCGTGCTCTACACCTTATACAACTGTAGAACTCTATCTTACCCTTTCTTAGCTTATTCCCTTTAATAGATTCTATTATTAATCTTTATTAACTAATCTATTAAGTCTTATAGAGTTTCCGTATCTTCTATTAGGATAATTACGTCCTAGACTTTAGCCTTAAGTCCCTATTTATACTATGCTATAAGCGCCTTATTATTCTACCTAACCTATATTACGAGTGTCTAAAACTAGGTTATATACTTAATTGCTAAAGTGCGTTATACTAGGTTCTAAAGTTTTCTTTCCGCTATAGTTGTTACCTCTAGGTCTCTAAATATCTATGTAAGTCTTTCTATAAACTTATTCTAGCTAGTAAACATAAACCATACTTCCTAATTGGCAGTTATTATTCCATTAACTTAAATTTCAGTAAGGTAAAGTTTAAACTACTTAAGTGCTCTTCCAGTTAAGAACAATCCTGTATACGCTACTTAGTCCATAGGTATTGCTAACTTTGCCCCTTCTTATATAACCTTAAAGTGTATTTGCGTAAGAAATCCTTTAAGTTTTAACTTCTTTCCTAAGAATTGTTTAACTAAGGGTAACTTAACCTTAGCTACTCTAATTCCATTAATTTAATCTTTAAGTACTTAGTTATTAACTGTTAATTAATTAACCATTTCCTGTAACTAACCCACTGTAACTAGCTGCAAATTAGTATCTCTTATACTGGTATCTCCTCCTAACCCTAAGGTCGTAGCTACTATAGATAGTGTTGTAACTAGTGCTTTTGGTGGCATATTATTTAACTTTATTAATACCGTAACCTGGTAGTAAATGTATAACAAAGCCTTATGGGAAATACTATGGTGGACTTATTAATGGGCTTAGTGTGTAGGTAAATAGAAAGTTAATAATATAACAAGTATAAATAATAACTGGTAGAGTGGTTGCCTAATAGATTAACTCTAATTATATTCTAAGATTCACTATAAGGAAAGGAACTATCTAGGTAGGGACTATAGTCCTTTAAATACACAACTATACTCCTAAGAAATCCTCCTTATATATAATGTACATATTATATATATTATATATAGACATACACTGCGTACCATGCGTATACCGCGTATAGTATTATATGACTTGCTTACTATTCCTTGTTACATGGTTCCACCGATTCTATCCTAGACCGTGCTTATATTAACCAACTAGCTTCTTCTAACTTCTCTCTAAGTAGTCGTAATATCGTACTTAAAGCGTCCGTAATAAATAAGGCCTAGCTACTTAACAAAGTTCCTAAACTAAACCGTTAGCCACTATACTACCTATAGGAATGTACTATAGGTAGATTACGCCGCTTTAAACCTTATTATAAATATAGTGCTAGTATAGCTTAAAGTGCTTAGTGCGTGCGTAGTAGTCGTTACTTTTAGCAAGGCTAATAGCTAGTTAATTGTCGCTATATAAATATATTAGTAGTAGATCCTTTCTAGTATAGCCTAAATTAGTAAGTAATTAATAGAGCCATAAGGCTTCCTTAGCCGTATATATTATCGCTATATACTTAGCCTCTATAGTTAAGACTATAAGTATTAATTGCTTACTTAACTTATAAAAAACTAGGCTACCCGCTAGCTTATAGATATAGCTAAAAGTTAACTTCCTATTAACTAAATTGGCAAACGCTGTATCACTATAGCCATATAGTTATAGGTTAGGTATATTACCTAGTACGCTTTTACTATACTCCCTATTGTAATTAGGCGTAATATAGTATATAGCTAATGCCTTAGTAAAGACTTCTAGAGATAGCTACTGTCCTTAGGGTAAGCTAAATTCTATATCTAAGTTAATCGTTCCTATATAGTAGGCGAGTATCTATATTACGGCTTCTATATATAGATTAGTAGGGTTATATAGGAACTAACAGAGCTTTTCTATAGCCTAGGTTATACTAGGCCGAGTCTAGTTATATAGATAAAGTAGAGAGCCTATTAGTAATTAATACCGTTTTACCAGCTCTAATAGAGCTTAATCCTTAAGCTTATATAGCTTAAAGTCTACTATAAAGGGGTAAATTAGTATAGAGGCTAGTGTGTAATCTTTTATATAAAATATATATAGGATCTTCCTAATATAGACGTCCTATACTAGTCGAATTAATTATACCTAGCGGTTCCTTATAATTTAAATGCCTAAGTAGTATACAATTGGGCCTAAGTCTCTTACTTTATACTTATTCCTAAGTACTTCTTTAAGTAGTTTAATTATCTATATATCTCGTCTAATTAAGATAAGATTATCAATATAGATAATAATAATTTGGCCACTTTACTGGCTAATAAAGACGTATAGGTCGGCTAAAATTAATATATATTTAAGGGTAATAAGGAAGCTCTTAAGCTCCTCATACTAAAGGTATAGTACCTACCTAAGACTATAAAGAGCCTTAAGTAGTAGGCCCATAAGGGCAACGCTATCTTTAAATACTAACAATATCCTTCCAGTAGCTAAATATAGATATTCTTATAGTTAAGCTTCCTATTAAGAAAGGCCATAATTATATCTAGGTATTTACACTCTAGATTATATATGGCAACTAGAGCTATTAGTAACTTGAATATACTAGGGCAAACAATACCTATAAATATATCGTTATAGTTAATTCCTAGGCGCTACTTATTACCGTATAATACTAGTCTTACTTTCTATCTAAATAGGACATTATTCTTATTAAATTTATATATAAAGACCCATTTAATAGGTAGAGCCTTAGCTCCAGTTAGAAGTTTAATAATCTTAAATAAGATATTTACAATTTAAGACTCCTATTTCTTATCTGCCGCAGCCTTCCACTCCTTTTTAAATATTAAATTTATGGCTTCCTTTTAGTTACGTAGCTCCGAAGGTAGTCCTTTAATTATCCTTATCTGCTAAGGCTGCGTGTAACGTGTCCCGCCCTTACGTCGCCATACAGGTCAAAAGATATGGAGTGTTTGCGAACTTGTCGTAAGCGCGGCGGGATCTAATATATATACTCTTACACTGCGATAGAGCACTTATAAATATATAGACGAAGGCTAGGATAAGGTAGGCAGCTTTTATAGCCAGCTCCTTCCTTCTAGTTTTATAAAGTATACTATAGTTAAGCCATGGCTTTAACCGCGTATAAGTATTCGCTATAGGTTTAGCCTCCTTATCTAAGTACTTATCTAGAATCTGCTTTAGGTCCTTCTAGTAAATATCCCTTAAGGGAGTCCCTTTCTAATAGAGGTGTTCTCCTAGATTAGGTAGCTCTTGCTAGTTAAGGCCTATCTATTTATTATTAGTAAGGGGAGGTCGATTAGGCTATAGTCCAATATTGTAATCATTAGTAACACCCCCTAACTAAGAGTTACCCCCTAACTATAAGGCCTAAGAGACCTTATTTACCTCCTATAGTAACTAAAAAGCCTTCTTTCCTTCTTATAGTAACTAAGGGACCTTTAGTATAGTATCTTTAGTAGTAAGTTCCTTAAGTGGTATCTAGGAGATATTATTATTGCCACCTTCTTCTTTACTAATTGGTGTAGTAAGAAAGGTTCTTAATTTATTAAAGGTAACGCTACTTAATTAAATAACTCTATTCTTATAAGGTAAATAGACTTAATATATATATAAGCCTTTATAGCTAACCAATTGTCCATTCTAAGCTCTTATAACGAACTTATTACCTTATTACTGCTAAGGGTCTTTTTTATTAATAAGGACGTAGGCAGGACAGCTATAAATCTTTTAGTTAATATATATAATTATAGAATCAGTATTACCTAGGGCGAAAGTTATTGCTTAAGTAGGCGGAGCTTAGTACTTATTAACTAATATAGGTAATATATTAAGCCTATATACGGTTACCTTAGCGACTTTAGGCTAGAGCTTTAGTAGTAATTAAGTTTTAGTTAATATTACCCTAACCCTTTTTTTAACTAGGTAGTTAGCCTTCTCTATAATTCTATTTTAGTATATAGTGTATAGGGTAGAAACCTTAGTAAGTATACCTTTATTCTTAAAAAAATTAGTTAAATCCTTACTAAACTACTTAGTAGCTCCATCTAATTAAAACCAATTAATTATTATCCCTGTTTAAGTCTTAATTATATAAATAAACTACTTTAAAGTAGAGGCCGCGGAGCCTCTATTTAATATATAGTAGATCCATCTAAAGTATATTTAGTTATTAGTAAATAATACCCAGTACTTTTTACCGTAACGATCTTTATATTTTAATAGCCTAACCATATTAATATACACCTTTTTAAATATATAATTGCTATAGGAGTAGTCTGCGTAGGCCTAGATAGAATCCGTATTAGACGTTAATTAAAGACTTACTACTATATAATTGCTATATTATTAAGGGCGTTTTAATATTTACTTTTTAGCCTTTCTAAGGTAACAGTCCTTACAGTAAAATAGCTTATCCTTAGTAACTATAATCCCCTTTATACTTTTAGTAAGAAGACGTATCTAGGTAGGAAAAAGGTATTATAGTCTCTTATACTAAGTCTCTGTCACGGAACCCCACCGTAGGGGCCTCTATAAGAGAGCCCCGTGCTCTCGCGTACACCTCGCGTATAGCTTACGTCAGCTACGCGTAGGTATATCACCTCCTTACGCCCTCGACCCTTACGATTGATTGCGCAACATCTTGTAGACTCCCTGAATACATACGTTCTGTAGCTATTGCCCCCGTCTCATAACATTACGTTGCGCCTTTTTTATTACCGACGCTCAGCCTATAACCAATTCTACGCCTCTATAATACTATAGGCGCTGCTAGAAGCAACGTGTTTCCCACCTTATACTTTTAAAGAACCGATAATAGTAAGACGAAATTCCTTACTAGCCACTATATTAAACTTAAAGAACAATCTAATACCTATATTAAACCTACAACGCCAATTAATTCTAGGAGGATTTAATTTACTAACTATAGCCTTAACCCCTAAAGGGAAGCCTAGTAGCTTAAAAGACTATAACAACCTTAATAAGGTAGATATTAATAATATCTTATCCTTTATTAACTATATAACTACAGACAAATAAGCTAAAGGGCTACTACCTATTAAGATTAAGATATAAAACGCTAAGACTTTTTTAAAAATAGTAGCATAAGAACCTAATAAATACTACCGCCTTTTATAAAACTACTATCTAAAGCTTATATAAGCTAAGATGCGTACTGCTTAAGATTATAATATTATCTAAGACCTATAAGCTTGTAAGGCGCTTACTAATAATATACGCTAAGAGATTAAAGATAACCTCTATATATCTAAACGTAATATCTAATAATTAAAGAAGACCAAGATTACACTTATTGCTATAGTTACGGAAAGAGAGGGTATAATTAAATACCTATAATTTTAGCTTAATAAGTACATTCGTAATAATACTAGACACCCCTTTACTGTATATAACGCTACCTAAGTTTCTACGCCCCTAACAACCTTACCTATCTAAACTACTACTATAGGGTCTAATATACGCTACCCTAATCCCCTAATCTTCTAGGGTAACTATAAGGAATACAGCCACTAGAAGATATAAGTCCATAAAAAACTAACCTAAAGCGCCTGCCTTTTCCCTATAGAAGATGCTAAGATTAGCTATATTATTAGGTGAATAAAGGGCATCCCGTTTAATAGGCTCTTTGCTTAATAGGAGACTAACAGTCCCTAAAAGTAGCAGTCTTATTAGGAAGCCCTTAAGGACCTTAACTAAATATACCGCGACTATAACCTAGTAGCCACCAGTTAAGCCAAACTACGTGCCCTAAAGATAAGTTCTACTAAATTATTTAATAAGTTCTATGTTAAATTCTAGAAATATACTAGAGTCCTTGCCTAAGACAATGCCGAAGGCTAGAAAGATCTTCTTAAAAAAGTTACTTATCGCCTTAGTCACGCAGCCGCTAGTTATAACTATAATAATATTTATAATATGGTAGCAGCCCTATAGAATATTAAACGATAGCTAAACTAGATTGCTACTGTAAACCCCTACCTAAAAACCTCCCTATAGAAGCCCTCTAGACCTACCAAACTACCAACGCCTACTACCCTAAGCAACACTACTAGTCCTAATATTAACCTCTCTATACTAACCTTCCTATAGAAGCTACTAGATAGAGAACATAAGCTACTCTAAAAGCTAAAGCGTTGCTATAGATACCGTTAAGAAGGCTATTATAGCTATAGCCTAAACTACCTAATAGCTAGGTTTAGCGGCTGCCGCCTAATACCTAACCTAGTACCTTAAACACTAAATATGTCGCTATATACCACTACTATATAAGATAAAGACGCAGTAATAGTGGTAAAGTTAGATACGGAAACGGAAAACGCTAAGTCCTAGCCCTAAGTTGCAGGCTAGGACGCCTTAATAATAAGGGGATCTATATATTAGCCTGCTTAATAGATAACTTAGTAAAGAAAAATAGATGGAAATAGATAGTTTTACCTATAATAGGAATTACTGCTAAAAAACAATATAAAAGCCGTTCTATAATTAATTACGAAGCTATTAATAAATTTATAGATACCTAATTTATATACGCTTATAACCTACCTACCTTACCCCCTACTAAAGCCCGCGCCCTATAACTCGCTAACAGTAGTTATACTATATAGAAGATTACCTATATAGTATAACTCTACCTAGATATAAATAGGCACCAGGAAAAGCTCTAGGCCTATATTACACCACTTACTAACTACCCTATTATTCTTAGAATAAACTAGCTCAAATAATATAACCCTACTATTAACTGGAAAAAGAGAGAAGTAACCTTTAACTCTAAATACTACAGAGAGACTTACCTAGGGCATAGCCTAGCCACCTCTATTTACTCCCTAGGATATCAACCTAAGAAACCCCTTATTATCCTACCTATAACCAACTACTACTATATAAGTGCCGTGGCCTTCTACTATATAGCATATAGGAAAGGCTAGACCGTTACTGCAGCCTCCTAATTATAACTATATAAGCTTAATAAAGAATAGGACCACGTCCTCTATAGTAACAGAATAGATATAGTTAACCTTCTAGAAAACGATACCCCTATAGAACTCTACGGACTTTTACCTTTAGACTTTAAGAAGTTTATAAAGCTTAAAAAAGGACTTACTAATAAGGAACTCTGTAAGCTCCTCCCTAAGAGGTACTATAACTTTATTAACGTATGCTTATAAAAGAGTATAGATACACTCCCCCTATATCGACCTAATAACTATACCATTAATACCAAATAAGGAAAAACGCCACCCTATAAGAGACCCTACCTAATATTAAAAGACGAACTTCTAGTTATTAAAAAGTATATTAACGAGCACCTCAATAAAGGGTTTATTCGTCCCAGCATATCCCTAGCAGCCGCCCCTATCCTTCTTGCTAAGAAGCCAGGAGGAGGTATTTAATTCTACGTTAACTATAGAGGACTTAACGCTATTATAATTAAGAACTAATACCCCGTACCGCTTATATATAAGACTCTTAAGCGGCTTAACTAAGCTAAAATTTATACCAAGCTTAATATTATTGCCGCCTTTAACCGTCTTTAAATATAAGAAGGTAATAAATGGAAAACCGTATTTGCATCGCGCTTTGGCCAATTTAAATATACCGTTATACCCTTTGGCGTATATAACGGCCCAGGCAGCTTCTAAAGCTATATTAATAACGCCTTATAAGACTACCTTAACGACTTCTGCTCTACGTACCTAGACGATATACTTATTTATAGCAATAACCCCTCTAAGTATACCGAGCACGTTTAAAAGGTCCTATAGCGCCTTAGGGACGCAGGACTTTACATTAATTTAAAGAAGTGCGAATTCTTAGTTACAGAAGTAAAATACCTTAGACTAATTATTACTACTAAGGGTGTCTATATAGACCCCAAGAAGGTACGCATAATTACGGAATAGCAAACCCCTAACTATATTAAGGACGTATAAGCCTTCCTTAGTTTTGCCAACTTTTATTAAAAATTTATATATAACTTCTTAGGTGTTATAGCACTACTTACAGTAATAATATAAACGAAGGGCCTTTCTGTAAAAGGAAGAAAAATATATCTATGTTTTATCTAGACGCCTAAATATAAGAAGGTGTTCTAAGACCTTAAAGATGCGTTTACTAAAGCACCTATCCTAGCTTATTTTATACCAGGACGACAACTCTATCTTAAGACTAACTCCTTAGACCACGTTAACGCAGGTATCCTCTCCTAGATAGGTAATAACAGTCTCCTTCACCTAGTCGCATTCTACTCGTCTAAGCTTATACTACAAGAATATAACTATAAGATCTATAATCAGGAACTCCTTGCGATTATATAAGCGTTTAAAGAATTCTAACCGGAACTCTCCTTAGTAGAACCTAACTAGCCAACTGAAGTCCTTATGGACCATCGCAATTTTAAGTACTTTATAACTATAAAACAGCTAAACTGACGCTAAGCACGCTGGAATAAGTTCCTCTTTAGTTTTAACTTTAAAATTGTATATAGACTAGGAGTATAAGGCACTAAGCCTAATAGCCTAACACGCCGTTTATAAGACCTCCTTTAGTTAGAAGAAGACCCCTAAAATTAGTTCCAATAATAGACGATTCTAAAAGCATGGAATTTGGCCCTAGGCGTGCTACCTATAATAGAGCCAACTGTGCCTTAGCTTTATACTATAGAACTAGAGTTACCTCCTAAAATTAATAAGCTTATTACTATGGTATATAACACCTCTGTTAACCTACTACTGTATTAACTTATTACCGCAAAGACCGCTAGCACCTGTACGCTACCCACTAACCTCTAAAGCTTAGGCTAGATTGATATAGCAGCCTTAGAAGTAAAAGAGAATAGGCTCTATTATAGAGGCCGCCTATTTATCCCTAACTTAGAAAACCTATAATAGCAACTAATCTAAATGGCCTACGACCTCTAGTTAAGCGGCGACCTAGGAAAAGGAGGAACCTATAAGCTTTTTAGCCAATACTACTTCTGGCCTAAGATAATGGACTTAGTTAAACGCTTTATAGGTGCCTACTATGGTTATAAGCGCGCTAAGGCCTTTAATATAAAGTATTAAGGACTACTACACCCTCTATTAATACCTATATAATAATAGGCAGACATTGCTATAGACTTTGTTGTTAACTTACTACCCTATAAATAATACGGCCGTACTTATAAGAATATCCTTATAATAATATGCCGACTTATAAAAGAGCGCCACTACGTTCTAACCAAAGGCGTAGCCGTTAGCAACGTTACTAACGCCTTTCTTAGCAAAGTCTACCGATTATATAGGTTACCTAACTTAATTACGTCTGACCAAGGCATATAGTTTAGCTCTAATATATGGAGACAAATCTGCTAACGCCTTGGCATCTCCATTAAGATGTCCATATCCTTCCATTATAAAACTGCTGGGCAACTAGAAAACGCTAATGCTAGCATAAAAGTGTACCTATAATAGGTAGTCACCTATAGTTAAGATAACTAGGTGGATTACCTTCTACTAGGCGAATTCGTAGCAAATAACTACGTCTTAACTACTATAGGACTTACCCCGTTCTTTATAAATAAGGGTTATTACCCCTAATCCAGCATAGAGCTACTAGAACCTATTAATAAGGAACTGCTATATAGAAAACGCCTTAAGATGCTACTTGCTAACTAACATGTAGACTATATAAAAAATCTACTTAACTACTGCAAGGGAGAAATGGCCTAGGCTTAAGTAAAGTAGGCCTACTTCGCTAACTGTTATAGAACGCCACTACCAAAGATGCGTATTGGCGACTGGGTATGGCTAGATATACGCAATATCTCTACGCAGAGGCCTATAAAGTCACTTGATTATAAGAATCTTAGCCCCTATTAGATTAAATAAGTTATTAATAGGGGAGCTATATATAAGCTAAAGCTCCTACTTGCCTTAGCCACCTATGGGATATAGCCTATATTTTACCTATAGCTACTATACCTTTACCAGCCTAACCCCTTACTAGGGCAGACACAGCCTAAACCCCTACTAGTACTAATCCGAGATAAGAATAAAGACGAGAACTATAAGGAATAGACCGTTAAACAAATTATTAACTCTAAATACTTTAGTAAAGGCAGAGGACGGCGGCTCTACTATAGAGCTATCTATATAGGATTCAACATAGATTAGCCAGAATAGCAACCATAGGAAGATTTTAAAAACGCAAAAGATCTAATTAGTGATTTCTACTACGTAAACCTATAGAAACTAGGCCTAAGCAGAGATTTTGTACCTAATCCTCTATAGGAGCCCTTATAGAGTTAAACCGTTATATATTACCACGTAAGGGCAAATTGCCGTTAGATTGCCGCAGATTGCTATTATATAATGGTAAAATGCGATTACGTAACCGGAATATTAATAAGATGTCTAGGAACTTTAACCGGCGGTTAAAGTTATTTAATTAGTTAGATTTTTAGGTACTAAGCCTTATTATATAACGTTGTTTTAAGCCCTTAATTATACCCCTTTACTTTTCCTTCTCTATACCTTAAATGTCCCTTTTATATATATATAGCAACTACAGCGTTGCCGGAGCTCCGCCTCTATAAGAGGGGGGGTAGTGTTACGGAACCCTACCGTAGGGGCCTCTATAGGAGAGCCCCGTGCTCTCGCGTATACCTCGCGTATAGCTTACGTTAGCTACGCGTAGGTATATCACCTCCTTATGCCCTCAACCCTTACAATCGATCGCGTAACGTCTTGTAGACTCCCCAAATATATATATTCTATAGCCATTACCCCCGTCTCGTAACAGTCTCTATAGTCGCTTTAGTAAGCATGCCTTTTTTATAGAGGCGCGATTATATAGTAGTTAGAGCTATTATAAAGGGAACCTCCGTAGGGTTATCTACTAGTATAAATAAATTAAGTCCGTTAATATATAGAATATAGGCTATTTCTGCCTAATTTTTAATAAAGTTAATTATATTATAGAGACTATTAAAGAAGGCGTCCTTACCTTATAGAATATTAAGCAAGACAATATTTATAAAGAAGTTAGGACAATAATATATACTAGTAAATATAATAGTATAGGCTAAGTAATCGGTTTGGGTAATTATAAGCTTAACTAATCTAACGCCAATAGCCTTTATTAAGCCTCCTCCCATTTAGATTTAGAGAGATTTAATTTCCTTATACTGTATAAACTTCCTAATATTATTATTTATATAAATATTTAAGAAACTATTGGCTATCTAGGAGTCTTTAATATTTGTTTTTAAAGCTATAGCTACTAGCCTAATAACCTATATAGTAAAGATTAATCTAATTGCCGAATTAGTAGCTTAAGAGGGGTGGTTAGGTATCCCCTTAAAGGCCTTATTAGTTATTAAAATTGCTCTATTACCTAAGCCCGGAGGCTATCTCTCTTTAGGTCTCTACTATTTAGGCCTTAGATAGGCATGCTTTATCTAACAGCCTTCCTTACTACCTAGATAACCTTATTTGTACTATCTATACTTATTTAAAGTATCTTTAATAGGGGCTCAATTGCCTAATAAAGTACTATAGCTAGCTCCCCTACCTCTACCTTAACTATTACTACGTCCTTAGCGTAAGTTACCTAATATCTAATTAAATAAGGTAAAGCTCTTGGCCGAGTCCTTTTACTAAGCCTTATTAGTAAGGTTAGCGATTAATTAAAGTAGTAAAATTGTATATCTGTTACGGATCTTATTATATTAAATCTAAGCCTATATAGGGGAGTATTTATTAACAGCGTTAATAAATTAGTAGATAATAATTTTATTATCTAGGGTAAGCTTTACCTACTTAACTCCTTAAACCGCTTCTTAGTAACGGCTTAAAAAAGTAGTAATTACTTAGTCTAATTAAAAGCGGAGCTTGATAAAAGTCTCCTATATATTAGCCTTATAGATTAAGCCATAGGCCTTAAATAATTACTTAAGGTATTTAATGCAGTCCTTTACCGTCTACTTATGCTTTAGGGCAGTAAGAACCTCTTTATTAATTATACTAAGGATAACTAAATAGACTTTACCGTTACCCTTATTATACTATTTAAACTTCTTATTATACTTATTATAGAGCACCTTATTAGTTAAGCAAATTAAATTATTAGTATCTATAATAATTTGGGACCTCTTAAGGATCTTATCTTACTCCTTCTTATTAGCGTCTTTTAGTACTTAATTAAAAGATATTATAGGCTTTTCTTCCTAGAGCTTTAGGTAGAGAGGTGGGTCTATATTTTCTTAGATAATATATAGAAGGCCCTTACTACGTAAGTACGCATAGAGCTGCATCCAATATTAATACCAATTTAAACCGTCGTTCTTAAGGCGTTAAATGCCTAGATAGTCTTTACCCATAGCAACGCGTAAATAAATTAATTTAACGCGTAAAAAAATGAATTTAATACGTAATTTTAATAATAAGAAATAACTTTATACGCAGGTATAGTAACCTTTAATACGGCCTATAGTAAGGCGTTAAATATAGAATAGTAAGATATAACCTAGTACGGATATAGTAGCCCTTAATGTAACCTACAGTAAGATATTAATATTTTAAACTATTAAATAGCTAAACCGTCGCAGCTTAGTAGTAATAAGTGCTTATAACCTAATAAACTAAATAATATTAGTAGGAATAAATATAAATATAAAATCTAACTATAATAAATATAGGCCTTAATATAGGCCTATATTGGTATAGAAACTAAAGTAACTGCTATAGAGACCGACCAAAAGCGGAATAAAGGAAGTCTGCTTATGTAAGCAGGAAACGCGTATAGACGTATATAGAGGACTCTTTTAGAGCTATTGTTAAATTTGCCTATTATATATTACCTACCTCTATTGTTTATATTTATATATTAATTTTTAAGGACATTAATGCTAAACTATTTATAAACTGTAATAAAGCCTTATAGGAAATACTACGGTAGACTCGCTAATAGGCTAGGTATATAGGTAATAAGAAGTTAACAACATAATAATAACTAGTAGGGTGATTGCCTAATAGATTAACTCTAATTATATTTTAAGATTTACTATAAGGAAAGGAACTATCTAGGTAGGGACTATAGTCCTTTAAATACATATCCATACTCCTAAAAAAGTTATTACTTTATTTACTCTATCTATTCTACCTACTCTATTATAGATTATATAGATTATATAAATTATATAAATTATATTATATAACCTTACTTACTATTCCTTATTATATAGCTCCACTAATTCTATTTTAGACTGTGCCCTTATTAACTAACTAGCTTCCTCTAACTCCTCTCCTAGTATTTATAGTATTATACTTAAAGTGTCTATAATACTATCTCCCTTCTCTTTACCTTTGTTCTTAAAGATCCCTAATATCTCTAAGTTGTCTATTAGAGGTATAATATCCGCTTAATTAACTTAGTTAATATTATTGCTTATTATGCCTAAAGCATCTTCTTCCTCTTCTACAGCTTGCTAGTTATATACTATTGCTATAATATTATCTTTTAGTAAAACAATACCGTTTCTGGGTTCTTATTATATAAAAAAGGGCTTAGCTTATATTATGCTAGCAAGTCCCTTATCTTAGCAACCCTCTTTTTATTTAAAGTGTACTAAAGCGAACATTTAATTATCCTATAATATTCGCTTAGTTTCTAATACTAAGTATACATATCCTATTACTTTTAATAGTCTTTAAGTACCCTTATTAATTACTGCTAGGGTCCTAAGTTTAATTTACTGCTATAAAGCTTAATAATAAACTATTAGTAGCGCTAGCTAAACTTTATTATTCTTATAACACTAAATAAAAGGCTGCTAATACTTAATAGCGTGCTTTAGACTCTTGTTTAGCTATATCTGCTTAGTTAATCTGTCTTAAAAAGGTTTATAAGAAGGTATATTTTAAGGAGTAGAAACTTATAAATAAGGTTTATAGGAGCTTAGTAATAAAAAAATGGACCTTCCTCTAATAGAGAGGGAAACAGCTCCAAATCCCTTAGTAGGTATTTCTCTTAGATCCCCCTTAGGTAACTTATTCTTTAGTAATCCTTCTTTATTAATACTACCTAACCTATTTTCTTCTAATACTTCTATACCTTTCTTATAGCGTTCTTTAGGTTATTTAATAGCTTGTAGGTGGTCTTGTTATAGCCTATCTACCTAACTTTATACTATATTTTATTATTAATATCCTTATAACTAATAATTTTTAAAACTTCCTATTTATCTTCTTCCTATTCTCTATATATATCTACTTTATAAACTAGTGGCTTTATATTCCTATATGCTAGCTCTAGTATCGCAATATACTATATAGAGTAGATCCTTATTTTCTCTAGTAAGTTAAGTCTGTATATAACTTCTAAGATCTTTACTTTAATTGTAAATAGTCCTAGTCTAATATAGTCTAACTTCTTACTTGGTTATTAACTCTTAAAATTTTTATATAGTAGCTATACTTTATCTCCCTCCTTAAGATCTGGTTCCTTAGATTTCTTAGCATTATAGTACCTTTTTATTCTTATCTGTACTAGCTTAGCTATTTCTTTAAGGTGCATAAAAATTTTTATTAAGTTCTCTATTCTCTGCTTAGCTATACTACTTATTTTTTTTACTTAACGTAGCGATAATAATGTTCTTAGTTTATATCTATAATTCGCCTTAAAAGGTAATATGTCTATCCCTTTCTATGGTGTTGTGTTATATATAAATTATATTGTCGGTATACTCGCTTTATTAACGTGCACGAATATCACTTGTAGTGGTACGTATGCGGTGTTGAAGTTGGTAGTTGATTGTTATCTAGAAGTTAGGGGTTGCTCCGAGTTAGATTAGCTAGTCTCGCCTTATAGTCTTATAACTACGTCACGTGATTAACGTTCTGATACTAGAGTAACTACAAAAAGAAGGCTAATCTACACTCTAAAGTTAAGTCTACTTCTAGACTATTTATAGCGTATATGCAATAACTAGCTCTTCCGTCTATAATACGCAATAGCTCCACCTTTAATCCTAGAGCGCGCCACCTGTTGGTTTCTGCTATACCATTAAACCAGCTAATTAGGATTTTCCATCCCCGGGATAAAAAATCGCTATTGGCTCGCCTACTACTAGCGCCTTAGCGGCTGGCTCTGTATTATATAAGTCCGTTATACCTACCGAATCTAAATCCGTTCGTTTAACCCACCCTACAGCCCATAATTTAACTTGATTTATATTAATAAGCTGTAATAGTGCTATACAAGGCTTGCCCTTTGTCATAGCGTCCGTAGGGTTAGTATCTCCATCAATCCACTTAACTTTAGTAATCTGTCTTTGTTTGTAAGCTTGGCGAAGGCATATTATATTAATTATTAAGCATTTCTCTTGCGTAGTTCCTAGTTGGACAAGACAGTTATATAAGGACTTTAAGTTAGTGCAGAGAATAAGTGGTAAGTTAACCTATAAGACCTTGTCTAGCGTGGATTTAATTATAGCGCCTATGTTAAAACCATACGCTATACTATATAGCTTTAAGGCTAATACACTCCTAGTAACTCTTTTGCACTTAATTAAGGACTAGTGGACAATATTTGCCTTATTTAAGGCGTCTGCTAGTATAAGTATGTAGCCAATTTGCGAAGATAGGTCCTTGTTGTTGGCAAAGGAAGCGTCTGTAAATACTAGAAGTTATAAGGTGTTGGTGTCTAGCTTAATAAACTTTAGGCCTCTATTTGCGTTCTTAATCTACCAGCTTAATTGCTTATTAAGACTCTTTGTATCATTTTTAACTGGGTTAACTACCTAGGCAGTAAAGGATAGGTTGTATAAGGCCTCTGGCTGACAGACTGAGCTGGCGCGTTAAGCGATATACTGGTCCTTTGGCGTAAGCAGGTCACGTATAACTCCTCTAGAGCTAGTGCTGTCTGCTAGTATAGTGTTAACCACGCTAAGGTTCTTACACTGGCGCTTTTGCATTAGTATAATGCTCCTGTCTTATGTTAATTAAATAAGTCCTCTATTGAACTTGATTAGTATATCAGCGGTTAGTTACTCTCACTCTTTAGCTATAAATTCGGCCTTATATAGTTCGCTTTATTTAGCCTCTGTAAAGGTATTATCTACAAGGAATAGTGTATTATTAGTCTGTAGGCTAATAATTCTGAAAGGCTTATTACTGTAAAGCAAGTAGGGGTTATACGTAGACTGGTCCATTCGCAGCTAATTAACGTGGTGTAAATAGTAGGTCTTGAACCAGTGGTTTCCAGCTTTAGGTACTCCGTAAAGTAGCTTTATAACCTTTAAAACAGAGTCCGTATTAATTCCTAGTTGTTTATTTAGCTTATATGGCAGTCGTATATAGAACTCACAGTTTAGGTTTGTAGTAGACTAGATATAGGCTTATAAGATGTCTTGGAGGTAGAGTTGTATCTATAGTAGCATAGCGGCGATATAGAGAATTAGCCGCTAACTAACTCGTTAAATTATTAATAACTAAGTAAGGACTAGCTCTTTCTCCAAGTTATTATAGGCCTGTATAACAAGTTATAATTTCTTAAAGGCTTTATTAGTTCCCTTATTCTTAATCTTATTAATAAACCATAAATTAGAGAGTCTAACCCCCTTTAGTATATTATATAGCTTAATAATCTTAAAGACGCCTTTCTTAAGTAGGCCTATAACCTCCTTTTATCATAAAGCGTTAAATTAGGTGTTACCATCGTTCTGTAAGTAAATAATAGTGCTAGCTATATCCGCGGTATTATCGTCCTATAAGTAGATAGCAATATCTATAATATCCGCAATATCCGCAATATTATCTATAAAAGCGTCTATATTTATTATAGCATCCATAACAGTTGTGTCTACAACAGCTATAAGCAATAGGTATTTATAGGGGCGACCTCTACCTCTTTTTAGCGGTAGCTGTAGTTCAGCCTTAGGTAATAATTAAGGTTTGGCTAGTAAAGGTACTGATTTATCTAATTTAACAGACTCTCGTAGTTCAACTAGGTTTTATAGGCCCAGTAGGTAGGATTTTATAGCCGTAAAGCGGAAGGTTATAGGTCCATTTAGTAGCTTTATAGTATAGGTCTTACCGTTAACAGCAAGTAGTATATATAGTCTGTCCCAATAACCACTTTAGCTAGTATTGCCTTCTCTCTAGACTAAGATAGGCGAATTAAGTAGGAGGCTGTAAATGGCGTTAGTTCATGGTCCGTTTCGCATATTAAGAGCATTAGCAATCTGTCATTCAGCTTATAACTTCTAGATTTCCACTATTGCTTTCTTAATGGCCGTAGCTCGCTATATAACTAAAGGTGATAGCATATCCAATTTAACTATTTAGGAGTAGGCTCCAAAGACTAGGAGTGTAGGGACTAGGCCTTCTAGGCCAGCTATATTATTAATGGCTTCAAAGGCCATTTATAGGGCCATCTCCTTGCTAATTTCAGGGATTTTAGTTGTAATGATTTAGTAGGCTTGTTATAGCAGACTGTGGTAGCGTTCTACCATTCCAATAAAATTGTGTGATTTAACTAAAACTAACTTTATAGTTGCTCCCATAGTAGCAGCGTAGTGCTTAAACTCCTTACTAACAAAGTTCTTCCTAGTATCTATAGTGATTAAGTCTGGTAGTCCTAAATAGCTATTAATCCAGCACATTTAAAAAACATCCTAAGTGTACTTAGCGCTAATATCTTATAGCTATCTGCTAGCTTAAAATCAAGTTACTTTATCAACTATGTATAGTAGGGGGGAGCCGCTAATATACATAATGTTAACAATAATATTGTAATTAAAATTAACGTTGTCTTATAAGGTAAAGCGAAATCTACCTAGAGATCTACTATACTTCTAGCAGTAGTGACAGAGTCTAGTTAGCTCTTTAATAGCAGATCTATCAGTATTATGGCCGTAGCCAGCCTTATTAAGAAGCTTTTATAGTCTATTAACTAACGGGTAACCAAATTAACGGTGTAGACATTATAGTTCTACATTAGTTAAGTAGCAAGGGTTTATATTAAAAGACTTAACTAAATAAGACTATAAGGAGAAGCTCCATAAGAGAAATAGGTGGCCGAATTATCTAACTACTAGCACCCTTTTGGTGTGAGTAATAATAACGTCCTTTAGGTTATTATATTTAATATAGAGCCTATCTATATCTGCTAGGCAAAGTAGAAAAGGAGTATCTGCTTTAATGATATGGAATTATACCTTGCCTATAGGGCTGTTAACATCTATGGTTCCGATAGACGTAGAGGCTCCAATCCCAAATTAGATAGTCACTTAGCCCTTAGTTAACATATTAAGGCTTATAGACTTATTTACGGCCTATAAGGCTTAAAATTGGCTATAGCTAGCCGTAGACTTACACAAAGCACCTATATTAATTATAATTCCTATAAAGACCGTTAAGGTATATTATGGCGCTATAGTTGTGGCCATACTATAGGCAAATAGGTCGGTTTCTATGTAAGGTTCTATAGTAAACTCCATAGTAAGTTCTAAAGCCGTAAGCAGGTATATACAAGCCTTATTAGCTAGCTCTATGCTTATAGAGGTTACTTCCTCCATAGTAAGTGTTCTAAAGGTGGTGATATAGGCAGAACTATTATTAGGTTCTCCAGCATTACTCCCAGAGCCGTCAGTGTTGTGTATATAGGCTTTAAAGTCTAAGTTATTATCTTTATCTCTTTTACAAGCAGCAATGTATTACTTAAAGTAGTTATCAAAGTTGCCCTTATTACGGCCCTTAATATCAATAAAACGTCTCTTATAGTCGTCTCTGGACCAATTACACTCCTCCTCTATATGTTTCTATAAATAATAGTCCTCCTTCTTATAGACATAGCACTTGGCCTTTAGTCTGCCGTTAGTTCTATAGGGGCGATTGCTGCCGTAGCAATTAGTATTTTAGTCTTAATTCTGGTTATTTTAGTAGTAGCGTTAATCCGTAAAAAAGGCTTAGTAAGATAATCTTATTAAGGCCTATAGGGGGTATTCTTTTTCCCACATAACAATAGAGGATTATAGCTTACTAATTAACTAAGAGAGGTCTTTTAAAGGGTTAGAGATAGTAATATAGCATGCTGGCACTCCCTAGTAAGCAGTGACTAACTTATTTATAAGAATGCGGTTTATACAAAAGTCTAGGTATAGTTCATGACGTTGCTTTAGCAGTTTATCTATAAGTAGTTAGAAGTTCTAATAAATTAACTTATTAGGGTTCTCGTCCATAACTTCTTAGAGGGTTATACTGTTCCACTCTATAAGGTTCTTGCGGTAGTATTCTAGCCCTTTAAAGAACTATTATATATAGTTGTAGGCTTCCATAAAAGGTTTTAACTTAAGGTTACTATTATAGTAGTGGTCCTAAGTAAGTCCTTTTAGCATGCTAGGGAATGCCACTATATAGCCTTCTAGTAGTAAGCTAGATCTCTTACAGATATTATAGAAGATAGTCAGCTTAAAGTTAAAGCTGTTATTAACTCTATTGTACTTTTAGTCGTCTATATAGATCTTTATAATTATGGCCACCTTCTTACTATATCTAGGTCCTTGCTCTATACTAGGCACGGCTGGTTTAGGTGGTATATATATATAGCTGCTGCGGCTACTATTGTCAGATAATCTGTATTCTCTAAGGCGTGGGACACGTGTACGAGTCACGTACACGGGGCACGTGCATCGTAAATCTCTTCATAGAGCCCTAGGGGCCCTAGGTCAAAAACATCGACATCAATTAACGATTAAGTTAAGATCATTAATCAATCAACCCATTGCATTAATGAACCCCTCTACATGAATTTCGTGATAGTTATGAGCCTGGTCCGCCGACTTAAGAAGCTATTCAGCTATTACTTAATTATTTAAAGAAATTCTACCTTATTGTCAGACTCTGACACCTCATCGTTAGGACGCAGACTCTGACAGAAATCCTATCTTGAGTGTCGCAGGACGATTCTGACACGAACCTTCCACGAGATTCCATGAGATTCTACGAGATTCTATAAGAAATCCTACCTTAATCGTCACAGGACGACCCTAATAACAAGGACGATCCTGACAACAAAATACCATCTCAATTCCTCCTTTGCCTATTAGTCAAAATGACTCCACCGACGTTGAGTTCGTCGACTACGATCATCCTTAATAAGCCAGAAGACTGGGAACAATGGCTATGGCAACTCCAAGCCGTTGTGGATCAGCAAATTTGGGCCCATGTTAACCCAGCCATAAAAGCACCTTAAGAAGGTCTACTTAAAAAACTACCTTATCCAAAGGTCACAGATTTTAACGAGAATGTAACCTTATATATATAGCTCTTAACGAATCAACAGAGAGCGTACAAGAATAGCAGACGATACTATAACTAGGACATAAAGTATTTCCTAAGATAGGAAGATTATCTTTAATAGATCTATACCTAGATCATGTCCATAGTATTAACTTAGAAGAAGCTACTGCTTAACCCTTCCTTAACTATTAAAGAATGGCTATTCCGGCTAAAAGAGAACACAGAACCTACCTTGTTGTTTATTAGAAAGAAGGTATAACACTAGTATATAAAAGCCCTTAAGGGGTTTAAACAGTTGTTAAAATTAAACTAATGGCTAGATTAATGGGAACATACAATATCCCTAAAAGAGAAGTATAAGATCCCTTAAATATCCGATAGTATCTGGCTTTAAGATTTAGTAGAAGTTATTTGACCTTTTAGCGACGCCTACTATATGAAGTACACTACCGAGTTAAATGACCCTTAGAAGTTAAGATCTTCTAAATACCGCAGAGTAGCAAAGGAGCTGTAAGAAGGACTTAGAACACCCTTAAAAAAAGCCAATACTACTATAAAAGGCAGTACCTTTAATACAGACTTTGCAGAGCAAGCCACTGAGGATCACTTTAATACTACTAAAGGTTCACGAAGAGGAAAGGCCTCAGCACGCAATAGACGCTTAAAGAGAGCCGGGACACTAGTGGATAAGGAGACGTCCTGTAAGAAGCTAACGCCTAAGTACTTAGTGTGTGGAATACAAGGACACTCCCTATGGGACTGTTAGTGTTTATTTGAAGATAAAAGACCTGTAGGAGTTATAATAGAAGATGCGCGCATTAATAGGGCACTAAAGAAGGTAGAAAAGAATAAGAATCTTACTAACTAAGTTATAAAGATTAGACTTAAAGAATAAGAAGACGAGGCCTAATAACAATAAGATGAGAGCTAGGAAGTTAAGATTAAGGGAGAAGCTAATGCAATATTCCTAGAATTATATCACACCGGTTAAACCTATCTACTAAAGCTATTAACTATTCTTAACTTAGGAACTACTCTTTATATCTTTAATAACCTCTCTTGTTTTTACAATTTTAGAAAAGCTCTAAGATATAAATATATCACCGCTGGCAGCTTAGAAGTGCCTATACTAGGCTATAGCAATGTTACTATCTAAATTATAAAACTAGACAAGAGTAAGGGAACCCTACATCTTAAGGATGTTGCCTTTTATACGGACTTTAATACGAATCTAGTATCGTTCCGTCTGCTTCGAAAATAAGGGTTCTACTAGGACAATAAAGAAGACAACAATCTTCTAGTTTAGAAGGATAACACGATCCTATGTTAAATGGAAGAACGTTATAGACAATAGACTATCAAATACGTCTAACTAGGAAGTTAATTAGCGTTTAATATAAGCTGACTGCTACGCCGCTAACGGAAGCGCAGAGCATTATTAAGAGACGCTTGTCTAGATTTAAAAGGTAATGTATATCTATAGCATCTGCGTCTAGGTCATCCAGGACCTATAAGCCTTTATTATTTAGGTCTTAACACCCTAGGAGTTAAGCTTTAAGGCCTAAAGATGACGGAATATTAATATTGCAGTCTTGCTAAAATTAAGTATTAGGTCTTAAGAAGGTTCTTAAAATAGAATATTAATAAACCTTGTTTTAACCTCCATATTGACTAGACTGACCTTAAGGAAGCGCATACTGGATTTATACGAGTTATGTTTATCTATAACACCTTCTTAGGGAGAACCTTCCCGTATTTTATAATAATATATGGCGAAGAGAAGGAGACACTATAAGTGCTTAAAGATTTCATCTAATAGATTCGTCTGAGGCATAACCTTAAGGTTAATACTATTAGATTAGACAACAAGCTAGGGAGAAGGAGAACTTTTAAATGGCTACGGACCTAAGGGATTACATTTAAGCCTTTAGCGCCTTATACCCAAGCTTAAAATGGTACCGCTAAACGCTTAGGGGGTGTGATTATTGAGAGAGTATATATAATAAGAATTGCTGCTAATCTACCACATAATCTATGGAAAGAGATAGTTAACTGTGTAGTCTACCTTTAAGATCGAACGCTACGGGAAAGCAATGGTTGGAAATCGCTCTATAAGAGGTTCTATACCTTCCTAGCCAATGGGTTAAGAAAGCCGCAATTGGCGCACCTGAAAGCCTACGGCTGTAGGGCGTACGCGATGACGTCAGACGCCCAGCTGAAGAAGAAAAGGCTGAGCAAGCTAGATCCGCAAGCCCATATTGGCTACCTTGTTGGCTATAACTTTACCAATATCTATAGGATCTGGATCCTATATAAAGGTATTATTATCTCTACTAGGGACGTTATCTTTGATAAGAAGACGTTCTTTAATGGTAAGTGAATGGACATCTCAAAGGACCTATACGCTGAGTTAAACACGCTGATTGAGAAGATTTAACTCCCTAATACTCTGATTAAGAATAAGGTCCTTCTAGAAGACGATAAAGAAGTATTTAAACCGTTAATTTAAGAGAAAGACGATAATATTAATAAGCCAGTTTAAACCTTTAATAAGTTAGCAGATCTTGAGCTTGTAAGAGCTCTTAAAGATGCGTATTATACGCCACCTCTAATAGAAGAAGACGAAGAATCTCTATGTGCCTTTTATGTCGAGTATCCTATAAAGTTAGATGTATAAGGTACTGATTAGGACATCGTCAGCTAAGTAGGAGATGGGTTTCACACTTAGGGGGTGTTTAACGACTCTATTAAGGACTTATTTAAGGAAGCCTGCGATGATAGGTTTAAAGACTTTGTTACTAAAAGAATTATATTAGCCTATTACGGCGCCTTCTTAGCAGGAAGGAAGTTTAACCTTAATAGTTAACTTAACAATAGTAAGCTAAAATTAGGCAGAATATGCAATGTTAGATTATATAGGAAGAACTTACCTCCGCCACCTTAGTTAATCCGCGACCTTAATATGTATCCTCTTTAAGATTAGTTCTAAGAAGCTTAACGAGCTTACCTCTAATCCTATTATTAAATGAGGTCGTTTTAAGAAATAGATAAGAAGTATGTAAAGAGACAGCAGGTTTTTAGCTTAATGTGGGTGTTCGTCTACAAGACGGATAAGCATAGATTTCTCCAGAAATGTAAGGCATGATTAATAGTCTGTGGAAATTAATAGGCCCCAGGAGACCTACCTATAAGAGCTACTATATTAGCTAGTATAACCTTCCGAACACTTATAGCGATCACCGCAAAATTCGACCTGGAGACGACACAGATAGATGCAGTTAATGCGTTTGTCTATTACGATCTCAACGAGGTTGTCTATATAAAGCTACCGCTAGGGTTTAATAAAGGAAAGACAGACAAAGTACTACGCTTAAGAAAAGCCCTATATGGACTACAATGATCACCACTATTATAGTAGAAGAATCTTATAAGCTCGTTAAACGAATTGGGTTTTAAAGAGGTACCTTAGGAGCCGTGTGTTATGCTAAAAGGTGGAATAGTCGTCTTCTTCTATGTTGATGATATTGTCTTCTGCTACCGAAAAACAGATGAGAAGAAAGCTTAAGAAGCAATTAAGGAGCTAAGTAAGGAATACTAGATAAGTACTCTTAGTGAGCTAAAATGGTTTCTAGGAATCCACGTGCTATGCAATTGTAGCTAGAGGCTCCTATAGCTATTCTAGGAAGCCTATATCAAGAAAATAGCTAATTAGTATGAGATAGATCTTATAGGGCGTCTTCTAGATACTCCTATAGCAGAATCTAAACTCCTCCCTACTAATTACCGATCGATCTGTCTGATGCGTCCGTCCCCTAATATAGACCTATTAGTCCGCCTTATATCCCTACCAGCCTCTACGATGCTATATTAGAGAAAATTGGGTTTAGTACTCTATGCAGCTACTATAACGCGTCCGGATATTACGTTTGCAGTATTAAGGCTAGTAAGGTTTAATTAGGACCTAAGCTAAGAGTATTATTAAGCGGTAGACAGAGTCATCCAATACCTATATAGTATGAGAAGCAGAGCAATCTGCTATAGAGGAGATGAGAAAGGAATGAACGGTAGAGGGAAAGACAAAGGAATACGCGACAAAGGATGAGACGACGGAAGAGACAGTAGAGGTGAAGCGCAATTATTTATCTGTGCCAGCGATGCATCATTCGCGGATAACTCCGTCGACAGAAAGAGCTCGCAAGGATATATTATAAAGCTATTTAGGGGGCCGATCGCCTAGAGAGCAAATAAGCAGGGTATAGTTACGACGTTAAGCACAGAAGCCGAGTTGTTAGCCCTATTATAAATAGTAAAGAAAGCTATCTTTACCAGTAGGCTGTTTAACGCAATAACGTTACACCTAAATGAGCCCTTAATTATTAAATGCGATAACACCTAGACGCTTTAACTAATTATAGAAGATATGGTAAAGCTAATTACAAAGCTCCGACACGTTAACATCCATTAATACTGGCTATGTTAGGAATACGCAATGAGACAAATACGATTTCAATAGATAGTAATAAAGGAGATGATCGCTGATGGACTTATAAAGGCCCTGCCCAAGCAGAGGTTTTAAAGTTTTGTTAATATAATTGGGATGGTGGATATTAAGGAGCAGCTAGATAAGGAGAAGCAACTAGAGGACCTAAGGGACGGTATTAGAGCAAGACAAAAGGATTCAGATGAGATTACGGTTTAATTGACTTATTGACGGATACGAGAAGGTGGCTAGCTTTGACCTCAAAGAGCTTAAAGCTAAGGGGGTGTGTTAGATAATCTGTATTCTCTAAGGCGTGGGACACGTGCACGAGTTACGTGCATGGGGCACGTGCATTGTAAATCTCTTCATAGAGCCCTAGGGGCCCTAGGTTAAAAACATTGACATTAATTAACAATTAAGTCAAGATTATCAATCAATCAACCTATTGCATCAATGAACCCCTCTACATGAATTTCGTGACAACTATAGCTGCTGCTCTCTTAGCTATAGCAGTTGGTTAATAAGAGTATAAATTTGGTTGTAATTAGAGGATTAAGGACTAGGAGGGGTAGTAGGGGTAGTGGGAGTAGTAATTAGAGTAGCTAGCGGTACAGCAACCGGAGTAGCTGGTGGAGTTGGTGGAGTAGCTGGTGGAGTTGGTGGAGTAGCTGGTAGTGGGGCTGGAGATGTAGCAAGCTTATTTAAGGTCGAATTAAGTTAGTCTTATAGAGTTATTGTAATCATTAGTTTTACCTTTGTAAGGGCCGCGATAAGCTTCTTATCTATCTATTTATAAAACTCTTCTTTATTGGTGACGTCCGTTAGCACCTTGCTAAGGGAGTATCTCTTATCTTGCTTAATAATATATACTCCTCTCTTAACTAGGTATTAACGGATTCCCATTCTAGTATTGGATTGTACTTATTTAAAGGTCTCTAGCGTAAAGTTTTTAAAGTCTTCCTAAAATACTGTCCATAATGCAAAGTCTATAAGGTTGGATTATATATATAGGTGCATCTTGGTCTCCACGTACTCCATTAGGTCGTTATCCATAGCCGTCTCCAAGTTAATTTTATAGCCATATTTAGTAATTCTTTCCTTCTAGTTAATTTCCATATTGTCATATCTTTGTATATAAGGGTAGGTATAAGGGTAGTTATCGGTTCAAAGGAGTTAAGGTTTAAGGTAAGGGTGTAAAGGTATATATATGTCCTATTAACGAATCTACAGTTCTTAGACACTATAGACGATTTTTAGCAAAGATACGGTCCTCTAGGCGATCTAACGCGTTAATAGTTAAGTTAATACGTGGTTTTAAGCTTTAAGGGTCCTCTAGGCGATCTAATATGTTAACAGTTAAGCTAATACATGGTTTTAAGCTTTAAGGATAACGTAGCTCTCTCTAAATAAAGATACAATTCTCTAGGCAATCTAACGCATTAGTAAGCTAATACGTGGTCTCAAGCTTTAAGGGTAACGTAGTTTTCTCCTTTAACTAAAATAGGGCAATAGCTCTGCGATTTAACACATTAGCAGTTAAGCTAATGCATGGTTTTAAGCTTTGCTATTGCGTATTTCCTAATCTGTACGTCTACTAATCAGTATTGGTATACTCGCTTTATCAACGTGCACGAATATTACTTATAGTGGTACGTATGCGGTGTTGAAGTTGGTAGTTAATTGTTATCTAGAAGTTAGGGGTTGCTCTGAGTCAGATTAGCTAGTCTCGCCTCGTAGTCTCGTAACTACGTTACGTGATTAACGTTCCGATATATATAATTAGTAATAATAATGCCTAATTATTTTATGTATAATTAATATAATGCCTTAAGTACTATTCTAACATTTAGTTTAGTCTCTCTATTTAACTATCTATTTATAGGTAATATACTATTAACGTTACTGCTTAAACCCCTTATTCTGTTAAAAATACTTCCTAAAATACTACTATAAATCTTGGATTTCTATCTAATATAACTTTTATTAGTGCTCTATGTCTTATAAACACTTCTTTAATATAGATTTTAGCTATATCCTCCACTAAGATTTCTTCTATATATGCTATAAAATAGCCCTACTTAGTTAACTTATCTACTATTATAAGGATTATATTATAATCCTATCTAGTAATAGGGTCTATTAACCTTAGTAACTTAATAATAAAGTCCTATAATATAACCTCCTATAGTCTCTCTAGTACTTTAATAGGTTATAGCCCCCTATATAGCTTATACCTTATTAGTTTATTTCTTTAGTAACTTATCTTACTAGTCCCTAGATTCCTTAAATAATATACTCCTCTTAAAGTCTTAACACTAAGCCTTTAGCTCTATTATGTCCTTAGGTTATTCCCTTATAGAATTCTTTTATAAACTCTTTTGCTACTAATCTTGATATATATATAGCCTCTTAGTACTTATATTGCTCTAAGTCTAAATCCTTACTTTATACATCTTGGATTCTTTATAACTATTTACTCTCTAGCATTTTATAAACTTGATTTAGTCCTTCTATTATAGCCACTAGTTTTAGATAATTATACCTAATTAACCTATTCTTGTCTATTTGTAATATAGCGCCTAATAGTTTTTTACTGTTTTACAGTTCTACCTTTCTGCTAAGTATATCTACTCTTACGTTTTTAGTACCTTTAGTATACTAAACTTTAAAGTAATATTTTGTAAGCATCTCTACCTATCTAACTTATTTATAATTAAGTTCCTTTATTATTAGGAACCCCGTTAGGTTCTTATAGTCCATTTTAACTATAAATAGTTTCTTAGTACTTTACAAGAATGCTCTCTACTCTTTAAGTGCTATAACTATACCTAATAACTCCTTATTATAGATATTATAGTTTAGTTCTAGTAGTATTATTTTCCAACTATAATATACTATTAGATACTATGCGTCCTAATACTTCTATAGTAAGTATACTCCTAGTATAGAGTCTAATACGTCTATTTCTATAATTATATCTTGCTTTAAATAATAGATTTTAAGGACTAGATCCTAGGTAAACTTTTCCTTAAGTTCCTTAAATAACTTCTTTTACTTACTTTCCTATTCCCACATTTTCTCTTTCTTTATAAGCCTTATAAATAGTTTAATATTCTTTAACCATTATGTAATAAACCTCATATAGTAGTTGCAAAACCCTAGAAATAATCTTAACTATATAATGTTTTTTAGTTCTTACTAACTTACTATAGCCTTAATCTTCTTTAGGTCTATACTAATTTTACCTAGCTTAATAATAAATCTAATAAATTTGGTCTTCCTGGTAAAGAACTTGTATTTCTTAATTATTACTAGCATTTTTTTTCTTATAGTCTCCTTAAGACCCATTTAATATATTCTCTATATTCTTCCTTACTTATTAAGTAGATAATAATGTTGTTAAGGTATACCATAATAAATTTATTAAGGTGTTCTCCTAATATATTATTAATCCTTTTTTAGAACGTTACTAATGTATTTATAAGTCCGAATTATATAACTAATAGCTTATATAGTCCTTCTTTTAACCTAAAGGCTGCCTTCTATTTATTACCTTCCCTAATTCTAATCTAATAGTATACCTACCTTAAATCTATCTTTATAAAGATTTACGCATTACCGATCCTATCTTAGATTTTACTAATTAAAGGTAAAGGATACTATCTAAACGAGGTTGTCTGTAACTAATTAGGTTAGTGTCGGTATAACTTCCGGTAATACGTAATGCTATTGCAATAGTATGGGTGGTAACTGATTTTGATTGATGCTTATTGATTCTCCTATTCTACAGGTGGAATTTGGTGGA
>Ga0307507_10000990_pt1 | contig 63105 bp, 22 predicted proteins | sample 7_EM_MG_FD_207223 | JGI IMG/M metagenome (GOLD analysis project Ga0307507, IMG submission 207223) | Populus trichocarpa ectomycorrhiza microbial communities from riparian zone in the Pacific Northwest, United States - 7_EM | ecosystem: Host-associated > Plants > Roots > Unclassified | place...
GATAGCATACAGGGGGTGGTCAAGATACGGGACACAACTATAAGCGTACAGCAATCAATCAGCAAGGCCTAGCTAGGACGTAGTGAACCCTAGCTCTGGATAAGCTAGAGAAGGAAGCAGTGGTTCCTAAGGAGTTCAAAACATCCAAGGAGGAGGACGTAGCTGTAGGCCCATAGGGCTGCTGCTACGTGCAGGCATGGCAATTCGGGGTTTTTCATCCTACTGAGGTGGCTCATAGGGTTTTTCCTCCCCCCCAATAGCAAGGGGGTTTTCCTGTCAATATTACTTTCCCCTTGTGTACGGAGTAGTCTGCGTGGGCCTAGATAGGATCCGTATCAGACGTTAATCAAAGATCTACTACTATATATATGTATGTATTAACCACCAAGACCCCTAACTATTTAATTATATATTTCTCTTGTTATTCCTTTCTCTTCTTTACGTAACGTCTTGTTCTCTATAAGAGCTATATACCCTTAGATTTAGATAGAATTTATATTATTCCTTTAAATCTTCCTTAAAGCCTCTTTGCGCCCTTATATATAGCCAGCAAATGGCTATAGAGAACGATTTAAATAAATTAGAGTCTTTAATCGGGCCGACCTCTCCCCTAAATTAAATTAGACACTAACACAGGTAGGTAAATAGATAGGTAGATAGGTAGGTAGGTAGAAGAGAACCATCGCTATATTATATTAAATTATCTAAAATAATATAATTTATTGTGCTAGCCTTATAAATAGCTTTAAAGTAGCTTTAATTTATCTAAAATATGCTATTAGTATAAAAGAGGTAAATGGCTCTAAATACTTTGCTAAATGTGTAGGTGCTAGCAGGCTACGTGCAGGCTGCGTATTAAAAAAACACGATATAGACTAGTCGGTCGAGTTGCTAAATGCCCTTAACTGCGCGCTAATTACATTAACTATTAATTATTAAGGCCATTGAGAGGGGACTATATTTTACCAATAATAGAGTCTACCTAAATGTCTTCTACTATTAAAATCTCTAGTTTAGCCTCTACTTCTTAAGCCTCTAATTATTTAATCCTTATTCTCTAGGTTTCCATAATTTCTTATTCTATTTTTTAAATTCTTTAGTACTGCTTAGGTTTATTAGCTCTAGGTTGCTATTTTATAATTTATAATTTTAACTTTATTGTTATATACTTTGCGTCTTATATAACTATAGAACTCTATTTTAAACTTTCTTAGCCTACTCTCTTTAATAGATTCTATTATTAATCTTAATTGCTTAATCTATAAGTTCCCTTAATATGTTCGCATTTTCTATTAGAATAATTACGTCCTAGACTTTTACCTTAAGTCCTTATTTATACTATGCCATAAGCGCCCTATTATTCTATTCGACCTATATTAATAATATTTAAAACTACGTTATATAATTAATTGCTAAAGTCCTTTATACTAGGTTTTAAAGCCTCCGTTTTGCTATAGTTATCGCCTTAGGGTTTTTAAATATTGCGTAAGTTAGTTTGCAAATCCTTGCCAGCTTAAGAATATATACTTAACCTCTAGATTAGTAGTTGTATCTCCACATTCCTATATCTTAGTAAGGTATAGTTTAAACTACTTAAGGACTTTCTCCGTTAGAAATAGTCCCGCATAAACTACCTAATCTATTAGCGTAGCGAGCTTTACACCTTTTTATATTACCTTAAAGCGTATTTATATAAGAAATCCTTTAAGTTTTAACGTCTCCCCTAAGAATTGTTTAACTAAAGGTAACTTAATCTTTACTACTCCAATCCCATTAATCCTTTCTTTAAGTATTTAATTATTATTTGTTAACCGATTAACTATTTCTTATAACTATCCAACCGTAACTAGTTGCGAGTTAATGTCCCTTATATTAGTATTGCCACTTATACCTAAGGTGGTTGCTATCGTTAATAGCGTTATAATTAGTACTTTTGGTGGCATATTATTTGACTTTATTAATACTATAACCTTGGTAGTAAATGTGTAACAAAGCCTTATAGGAAATACCACGGTAGATATATTATTAGGCTAGGTATATAGGTAAACAAGAAGTTAATAATATAATAATAACCAGTAGAGTGGTTGCCTAATAGATTAACTCTAATTATATTTTAAGATTTACTATAAAGAAAGGGACTATCTAGGTAGGGACTATGGTCCTTTAAATATATAACTCCTTTTTATAGTAATAACTAAGTACGTAAGGTACGCGAGGTATATTTAGTATATAACATTCTTTATAGATTCTATAGATTCTATATACTAAACTAGTAATATAATCTGTTATATAACTTAGTTACCCCTTATTCTATAGTTTAACTAGTTTTAACGCCTCCCGCGCTAATAATACTAGCTTAATTATATTTTCTCTAAGTAGTTATACTACTGCTAATATAAGGTCCATAACAGTATATCTCTATAGATTTCTATAAGCTACCTATAGACCGTAATAGATATAATATAGCCATAGTTATAGTTAACTGCTTTAGTAAGCGCCTGTTTTTAATCCCTTATTATAAAAATATTAATACTAAAGAGGCGGCCTAACTATATATCTACGATAGCCCGCGAAGCCCTACTGCACGGGTCCACGTCGCTGCGGGTGGAAACATCATTAGGAACTAGTTCCTTACGATGGCCAAGTGCAGAGGCGATGGTAGAGAGCCGTCGCAGCGCGTGCAGCGCGCTGGTGCTGCGGTTCTGTGGTGTTGAGCCCGCGACGCGTACGCATCGCCTTCAACACTACTAGGAGCCTTACTGCCTCCGCTTAGGGCTCCTGCTCTACCACCTAGGGAGGCCCATTAAGGGAAACTGGGATACGAAAACCGCCCGACGTACGACTACCTGGCTCGCAGCCAGGCCCGAAACTGGCCTTATCCAGCTAGTCGACGTGGACGCGCCCTAGGCGTACGACAGGACACCCTTGGGCTTGCACTAGCTCTGAGATCGCAAAGGAACGCGGTGAGGGCGTAGGGAACCTCTTTTTATAAGAACTTGTTAAGGTTAACGCGTTGTAGATACTTTGTACGAAACTTGTTAAGGCCCCTCTATAAGGGCCTATCTGGTATCTAATACACCTAGGTGACTCAGAAGAGGGTCTTAATAGGCGTGGTGCGCGCGACCTGGATGACAGTGACGCGCCGGCGACGCGACGGCAACGCGATGGCGACCAGATGGCTTAACAAGGTGGAAACACGGGCAAAGCTCTAGGTAGCGGAAACATAGGCTAGCTTTGACGGCCCTATGGCGTTCGACCTCTGGTCGACTTATAGGTGACTTACAGGAGGGTTTTAATAGGCGTGGTGCATGTAACCTAATGCGCATATGTATAAGGCGACTCACAGGAGGGTCTTAATAGGCGTGGTGCACGCAACCTGATGCATATATATGGGGGAGGCTATAGGGGAAACACAGGCCAGTTGGATAAGGACTTGACAGTTAGAGATATAGGCTAGCTTATAAAAGGGAGGGACACAAGCTTGGTTAGTAGGAGAGGGGGGAGTAGGTTATCTAGTATAGGACCTGGTATCTCTATAGCCCCTCTCCTGCAAGATACGGTCGGCCTGTTATAAGAAGACTTTTATAGGCAACGCGAAACGGGAACTGGTAGTAGTATAGGGTATTGCGCCCCTATACTACAACTAGCCTCCTACAGGGCGTAGTATGTAGTAGCCACTGCTAGCTCTAGGGACCTTACCCCTTAGCTAGGCTCTAACCCCTAGTACACCTAGTAGGCAGGCAGGATTACGTCCTAGCTAAAGAGACTACTATGTGGCTTAAGAGAACGGATGCGCGTATTAGCGTACTAACAGACGGGACTACTTGCTAGGGCGGTACGCCAATAAGGTACGCTTAAGGAGCAAACAGGAGTTACCTAGGCGGGAGAGGCTTTAGGCCGGACCTTATTTATAGAAGGTCTATATGCCCAAAGGTAGGACAACACTAGAAAACTAGGGTAGAGGCTTAAATAAGCAGGCACGTCAAACTCTACTATATAACTACCTGCTATGGACCACTTATAGCACCATAGCTTACAGATGTAGCTAGAGTATGCTTTACTATAGGCTACTACCCACGACTTGGAGGATCTATAACGACGGTCGTCCTATAAAAAGAAGGCAAAGCAGACTACTTAATCCTAGGAAGCTACCGCCCTATTACCTTAGAAAACACCCTTAGCAAGATCTTAAAAAGGGTAATAGCGGACCGTATAGCAGATACGGCTAAGGAACACGCCCTACTACCGCAAAGTTAAATAGGGGCAAGAAAGAACCGCTTAACACTATTAGCACTTATATTACTCGCCGCCACCATCAAGTCTGCATGGGCGATGTGAAGGGACTTTATAGTATTAATACTTAGCCTAGATATTAGTAGTGCCTACAATAATATACCCTATAAGCGCCTCCTATATATCCTTAGGGCAAAGGGCTTTCCAGAATAGATTATATAATTTGTTTAAGGGTTTATAAGCCAGAAAGAAATATTACTAGTCTTTAGCGGATACCAGAGCCCCCCTATTGCAGTTACAATAAAAATACTATAAGGATTACCCCTCTTGCCTATACTCTTCCTTTTCTTTATAAGCAACCTACTTAAGTCCTTTAAGGAAGGGGCGACCTAGGGGATAGGCTTCGTTAATAATATAAACCTAATTATATATAGGCCAATGGCCGCAGAGAACTACAGAACACTAGAGAAAGCCTATAACACCTATATAGAATAGGCAAGACAATATAGAGTCCAATTCTTACTAGAGAAATACTAGCTAATCTATTTTATAAAAAACGCAACTAACCTATAGATCTCTAGCATATAATCTATATCTAAGGCTTTAGGGGCCAACTAGTTTAAGGCCTAAGGGTATTAGGAGTATAGGTAGATAGTAAGCTCTAGTAGAGCGTATATATATTATAAGCGGCCTATAAGGGCTAAGCGCAGTACATTACAATATCTAGAATTGTTAATTTTATATAGGGTCCATGCTTCTAGAGGTTACGCCTACTATATATAGTAGTTGTCCGGCCAACTATAATGTATAGATCTAGTATTTAGGCCATAGGAGAAACCGAGAAAGGCCCCCCTAAATTGCTCCTTAAACCACTCTAAAAGGTCTAAATAGCCTACCTCTAGAGTATAACAGGTGGGTATAAGCGGACGGCTACAGCACTGCTTAAGAAGGAAGCTAATATCCCCCCCCCTATAATTATATATTGAAGCCACGGCAATACAAAGGGTGTAAAAGGAGCGTAACTTTAATGTTATAAAGTATATTAAGACACGCCTAAATAAACTATAGAGGGACCCTAGGGTGCCCTGTAGGAGAGCTAACCAACAACCCTAAAGTAGGGAAGATATATTAGAGAAACAGGTGGAAAAAGCAGAAGAAAAATAGTGCTGTGTTAGGGCCTAGGCCTATATAGAGGAGGAAGGAAGACACGTAAGAGATTAGTAAAGATAATAGTAGGAGAGAGAAAGGAGCTAAAGTAGAGTATAAAAGAGTACCGGGAAGCCATCCACTGTAATATAATACTAGTTAGACTAACACTAGAGAGGTATATAGGAGTTAAAGGTATAAAGGCTATCTTAGGCAAGAGGAACCTAGGCCGTAGTATAGTTAATACTATAGGGGGTAAATACCTAAGGGCTCTAAAAAGGCCTAATAAAGGCAGAAAATATAATAGCAACACTCCTAAGAACAGGAATAATAGGACTAAAAGATTGGCTCTACTAGGTAGGTGTCCTAGTAGGTAGCCTAAGATATAAATATGGCTGGCCAAGACAGACACTAAAATATATAATACTATTATGCCCCCTACGCACAGACTAAGAAGTAATGCTCTTAATAGCTGACATAGAGAACTATAATACACTGCTCTTAATATAAAAATGTCTTAAGGCGGTTACCCAGTAGCTTATTAGCTAAAATGTACTAAACCAGTTCTAGGTTGTAAAGGAAATGGTAATAGAAGGCAAAGGGGCGAGTACTAGGCGCTTGCTAATAACTCTATAGTAGTAGAGTTAAGTTCGTAATACTAGCGCGTCTATAGGCTTGTTACGGCAGCAGTAGTTCCTAAGAAGGTTAAAAAGTAAGGTAGTAGAGCACCATAGGTAACTTATAGGCGCTTTATAGGCGAGTCCCAAAAGGTAGGGAGATGGATTACAGGGTTTTCTTATATAGAGTTTTCTCCCTATATGTATATAAGGAGTAGTCCGCGTAGGCCTAATAGGGATCTAAATCGGACATTAAGTAATGAATTATTATTATTATTATTATATATCTATAATATCTACTAAATTTACGGATTACTAGATATTATTATATCCGATTATAGGCTATAGTTTATATTGGCTTTCTAGAATAAGTTTACCTAGATCCTAGGTATTAGGCTAAAGCTTTTTATAGTATACTACTCCTAAATAGACGGCTAGATAGAGATTATAAACTAGTATTTAAACCAGAGACTCTAACCCTTTATTAACTACTTTTAGGATAATTAGGCCGAACTGCTACTTCTAATAGACTACGTCTAGGCTACCCTACCCTATAACTTTACAGAATTTACACCTATTTAGCTAGAAATGGAGTACTTACCCTATATAAGCTTTAACTGGGAAAGAATAGAAGGGCCACAGACTATACGCAAAAAAGTATTCTATAAGGAAGCCTAGTATTACGCTAAACGCTTAGAAAAAACCTAGAAAGTAGTCTATATAAACCTAAAAAAGGCCTAGAAATTAATAGAATAGTAGGTAAATAAGCATAGACGCGAGCCTAACTTTACTGTAGGTAATATAGTCTAGGTTATAATAAAGAACCAAAAGACAGAACGGCCTAGCCGTAAGCTTAACTATTAAATAGTAGGACTATATAAGGTCCTTAAGAAAATAGATAACTTATATAAAGTAAAGCTCCTGGATTCAATTAAGGTCTACCCTATTTTCTTACTAGATAAGCTACGGAAAGCTATAAATAACCTATTACCTAGATAAAAGAACAAACCGCCCCTAAATATTTAAGTTAATAGTAATAATAAATAGGAAATTAAAGAAATACTAGCCTATAACTCATAAGGGGAACACTAAAGTACTATATAAGTTGGAAAGAATATAATCCGGACCTACTAGTATAGTAAGAATAATAGGTTGCCTATGGAGCGTAAAGACAAGAACGCCCTATAGGTATAATACGGATATATAAAGCCTAAGGGCAGGCTTTTTTGGAGGGGGGGGGAATGTTACGGTACTGGCAGATTGCCGTCAGATTGCCGCGAGATTGCCATTACGTACGGCAAATTGCGGTCACATGACCAAAGAGTTGTATATAGCTTCGAGCGGCGCTTCTGTCCCTCCCCTTTCCTTTCTCTAGCTTTGGATCCTCGTTAATAGACAATCCAATCGTACAGGCTTGCGCGACCCTCTTGCTGTGCTCGTGCCTCGATTGACTGAGTCGCTAACACCTATATAATCATCTCTATAAATATCTTTATAATTAATCGCTGATATAAACGTCTATATATCTATATATCTACATAGCTACACGTTTGTACACCTATACGCCTATATGTCTATATATAGCTCTATATAAGGTTCTAAATAAGGCTCTACGTAAGGCTCTATATAAGGCTCTACACAAAGCTCTACACGAAGCTCTGCACGAAGCTCTGCAGAAGCTCTGCACGAAGCTCTAATTGGAATCGGACAAATCGGGCAACGCAGTCTTCTTCGCCAGGTTTGATTTGGTAATTCTGGCCATTAGGAATAGCTTAGGGAGCTATAGAAGTTGAGATAATTTAGCTCAAAGTAGGTGTATATAGGCCCAATTACCCTACGCGGGACTAATAAAAATCCAAACCGTGTACCAGACCTTCTTGCGAAGGTCTTGCCAAAAGCGGTTAGCATATTGGCAAGCGAGCCTTGGCAAGAAGGTCTGGGAACGAGACAACCTTCACCCTATTAGACCACGGAAGACCCTGGAAGACCCTGAAAGACCTTAGAAGGCCCTAGAAGGCCCTAGGAGAGGTAGTAAGATAATACAAATTTAGAATCTCGCGTCCAACCTACTGGAAATTCATGCCATGGCTCTAGCTGGACGTTGATCTTACTAGGTCAAAGCGCCTAATGATCACCCTCGCGTAACGATCGATTTTTGGTGTAACCACGTTCAACTTTTAAAGCTCTACAGCTCTATAGAAATCGTAAATTGAGTTAATTTTTTAGTATAACAATCTATAGAGCTTAGAAACTCTCGTAGGGCAATTTATTAGGTACAAAACCTCCTTAGGAGGTTGATTTGCCTATTACGACAACTTTAAGCTGGGGTGGGGGCTACTAGCTCTACAAATAATTCCTTATCCACCTCATCTACCTCATTACTAGAAATTTCTGGTGTAACATCCTTCTACTTACCTTTGCCTTTAGAGCCCTTTTTTTAGTATTAAGTCAATTGCTGACGCAGCTTTACAGCCTCTCGTTCAGCCGCCTTTTGGGCCTGTGTTCGGAGTCAAGTTTCCTTTGTAGTAGCCCTCATACGCTTCCTTTCCTCCAGCATGCGGGCCTTTTTAGCCTTTTCAGCCTCCCTACGTTCTTGTTCCTCCTTCTTTTAGTATTGTAATGCCTCCACGTCGGCATCCTTTTAAGCCTAATGCTCTCGGGCTTCTTAAACCTTATTTAGTGACCAGAAGATTGCTCCACCATTATACTATAGGGGTGCTTTAAGTAGGAGAGCTTTACTATGCTGGCGTTTCTTCTTCTCGTTAATAAGAGCCTCTTAGAGATAATTATTCTCATTCTCTAGGAGTACACTATATACGGATATTAAGTGGATAGTTTAACTAAGTTACTAAGAGCGTTTATTATAAATATCTGTAATAACTTAATGTAAAAGCCTCTTAATCTTTCTCTAATCTGACGCGCTAAGTACTGAGTTTAAAGACTTACTTAAAGAAGGCCGTTTATCCTCATTTATATTAAACCGAGATAGGACTCTCTATGGGTTAAAAGGAGATAGCCTACACTTCTTAAAGGCTGAGAGGATAGTATTTAACTTAAAGAACTCCTGCTAGGCCTTATTAAACAGCCTAAAGAAGTCTCTTTTTATAATCATACAGAGACCTTAATATTTATCTATAAAGTTGGCCAGCTTAGCTAAGTAAGCTGTTAAGAGAGGCTTAAACATACCAACGTTGAGAGGCTGCAGCATATAAGTTAAATAAGGTGGATAGAGTGCTAGGAGGATCCTATTATCGTTATAATACTGTATAAACTCCTTTATAATATGTGATCTATGGCCGTCAAGTATTAGGAGTTAATAGGCCCGATATACTTTTGCTTTTATCTCCCAATTAAACACCTGTTCGAGCTATTTTAGCCCTAAATTGTTGTTCGTCTAGCCACTTGGAGATAAAGCAAAAAAGGCCTTGTGTACTGTAGGGTTGAAATCCTGTAACTAGGTGTCTTGTATGTTTCTAATAAGCGCTTAATAAATTAGTGCTAGAGTAAGAGAGCTTCCATCTGCATAAATATATACAATTATTATAATCTACTTATAATTGCCATCCTAAATTATCTACTTAATGCCCCCTTCTTTATATCTCCGTTTAGAGAAGATCCGTTTTATCCTTAATAGTATACCGATTAAGAAGCCTTTCTTATCCATATTATATATATGCCGGGGATCCACCTTATATTATTTAATTTTACGTTATAACAGCTCAAAATATAATGAGTATTTAAAGGCTAAATCGGCTCTTTTCCTATTTGTATCCATGCCGGATATCTACTAAGATATAAGGTTAACCTCCCATCTTTTAATAAACCGATCGGCCCATAACTTACCCGCCTCCCTATAGCCAATTTTAGAGGCAAAATTGCGTATTATCTGTCTTAAAGGGGGCAATCCTCGCTTATAAAGGCTGTTAATGTATCGTACAAGCTCTTTCTCCTGGGTATTGTTAAGGAGTCGTTGATTTTCAAGCTTTTGTGCCATAGTGCCCTAAACACCTCGGTGCCGTCGCGACAACATATTTTGATCGCAACCGTACTTTTTTGATATTTTAGCATAATTAGGAGTTTCTCTAAGCTTCAGCGATTTCAATGAATCCAGCGCGGCCTCAATCGGGGTTATATTGGTGGAGATAAAAATTATTGAAATTTTGATGATTTCTGTGCGGGCGATCGTTACGCGAGGGCGATCGTCAGGCGCTTTGACCCAGTATTACAATCCAACGATCTATCAAAAATACCCCGTCCCCACGATTTTTCGCTGCATGACGACCAAGTTAAGATCACGACCCTTGTCATGACTCCATAATTATACCCTGGTCCAGCGCTTCCACAAATTAATTAACCCTATTATTGCCCCCCTAAACCTTCAACTGAAGTCAAGGCCACTGAGACTTTCTCTGGCATCGTCATTGTTTGATGACCAGTCTAAAGCGTCCTCTCCTATCCCCGCATTGGTCCCGACAACGACGCCGTCTTCGATATCTTTAGCACCAGCTTCGCGCACTAGCGGGGAAGTATTTGGAACAATTTCGACAGTACATCCCAATACAAGGGGGTAACCTGAGCGGGCCACTCGCCCTCCCTGCAAGCGCATCCGTTAGTGCTTACAATTGCCACATCGCCACATGAAAACAGTGCTTATTCAGTAGCTAATATTTTATTAGGCCTCCATCTGCGGCAATTACAGCAAGGCAACGCTCCCTTATATTGCCTGTATACTTTTTAAGTTAGTTAGGCTTAAGCTTCTCCCATTCCTCCTTAGCGTACTACCGTACTTCCTCTTTTATTATAGGGAACCGGCGTTATATCCTCCCCTTTAACAGCCTCCAGACATTTTTAATTAGATTTAAATTAGGGGAGTTTACTAGCCATTCTATTATAAGCATGCCATTCTATTCCCAGGCTAGGCGTATTACTTTTGCTAAGTAAATTAAGGCATTATCCTCTATAAGAATAGGCTGGTGTTATAGTGTTTACTATAATTCCTCTGCAAATTTCTTAATATTAGGGCATATATATATCCGGTAGACGTCGCTATATATTATCTTCCTCTTATATCCTAGCTTAATTAACTAATCTTTTTTAAAAATAATTAGACCCCTTATTTCTATAGAAGATACTACTATAGATTATCTAGCTAGAATACTCCCTAAATTTAGGGATATAGTAATTAATATTATATTTCTCCTTAGTACGCCTAGTAATAAAGATCTGGCCTTCTCTGGTTTAAATAGACGCTTTATCTATCTAAATTACTGCTGCCTATATTTTAGAAGTCTATTCTAGATAAGAATAGGCTTATTTTAGCCGGGCCTCTCGTTGCTTAGTTATAATAAAGGGCTTCTCTATAGCAATACGGCAGAAATAGCCCTTTTTTTAAAGGCCTTGTATAAGGATCGCTTATAGGTAGAGATGCCCTCTAGAAAAGCAATTTGCTCTAACGGCTTTCTTTGGTAGAAGCGATTAAGCTTAGTCCGGGTAATAAGGCGCTGTCAAGTTGGAGTATTAAGATTCGGCTTCCTTCCCCCCGCCTTTAAGGGGTCCAAGTATTACTTCTTAAAGAGGTTATAATTATATATTTAGAGAGACCAAGAAAGCTGCCAATCCTGCTATAAGACCAGCCAGCGTGGCGGTTTAAGGAGTAGGCAATATTACGCTTACGGTAGGAGAGCTGGGTGCCTGGATCTCGAAGGGGGTCTCGAAGAATTGGGTATTGTATTAGTGGATAGTGGCCTCGCCGCCGGCGAATAAGATTCGGTATTTTATGATATAAGAATACAAGGCCCCCCTGCCGTCGTTTTATACTATCTAGATATTCTGGTGGCTTCTGTGGATTTATAATACGCTGCATATGGCTAAAGCCACGCCAGCGCTAGCAGGGAGGGCGAGTGGCCCGCACAGGTTGCCCCCTTATAATCATCCCTTAACCCGTCGACTCTGGCGCCCAGTTATCGATAAGAACCGACCAATAAGAGGCTCTCGTTTAAGCCTCCATGATGAGAACTACACACAACTGTAAGGTTATTAAATTGCTGTATATAGACTTCTAGTCCTAGTCTTTGGAGTTGAGCCTTGCCAGATGCGTGTTCTAACACCGTGAGGCAGTACAGAATGGAATCCTACAACAAGAGCACCCAAAGCGCGTCCTTAACGGCCTTAAACGGCGCTTTCAGCCACGACTATCCTCTCTCCTCTTTATTATGGTGTTAATAGATAGATCTGTAAGTGGTTTTTGAGCCCCATAAGCTGGTATAGCTGTTATATGCTGTGCTTCCAAGAGGTGGCGTAGGTAACCTATGTTTTAAACAGCTGTATAAACTAATGCTCCCTAACCGGCTGCCATATTATGTCTACTGTTCCTTTTACTTTGTCCTTAGTAGCTTGCTTACAGACGCGAATTAATTAATAGAAAAGGGCGTCTTGTAGGTTATGGCGGAATTGGGTATGTAAGTGTTGTTGTAGAGTTTGCTCACTAACCATCCTGTAGGTAGAGAGCTGATAACAATTACCAACTATTATATCCAACAGGAAAGAGAATAGAGGCTTCTATGTCTTTCTATGAGTCCTCTTAGTGTTATAGTAGAACCTAAGCTGGTCGGCTACATCAACGCCACACATAAAGAGGTTATACTTGTTTATAAAGTCTGGTATATCTAATTCCTTCCTAGGGTTATTGCCAAAGATCTTTACCGTCTGCTTATAGCCTGTAGAGGTTATAGAGGGTCGCTTTTAAAGCTTTGCGATATAATTCTAACCTAGTAATATATAACGTAAGCGGCTCTACGGTATAGTGTTAAGGAAGAGAATAACAGCTTAACGTACCAGTATAAATTGTAGACAGGAAAAGAATAACCGTGGCGTCCTTCTAGGCAAACTCCATCACCTTATAACTCTTAGATAACTCTTTATAGAGCGTGCCCCAAGGAATCTGCTTGTTGTGGCTTAATTTAAGGTCTATAAGTGATGCTGAGAAGCGCTTAGTAGGCACCTTCTTTTTGCCCTTTATCTGCTCTTTTATATTCTTATCCTCATTAATATCCATAGCCTTATCGCCCATCTCCTCTCGCTTTATACGTGTAGTTCTAATGGTTCCTACTGCCCCAATACCAAGAGATCTTAGCCGTTTAAATAGCTTCACACTGCTAAAGAGATTGTCTAGCCAAACCACGTGCTTGTCCGGTGGATATAGGCGTTCATTGGTGTCTGGATAACGCTAAGTAAGAAAGTCTAGGAGTCTTTATAAAGCCTTTATTAAGGAAGGATTTATCAAGGTCTACCGGGCCCTTCTTATCGCCTTTAGTATGCCATAGCCAGTCAAGAACGTAGCCCTAATTCGCCAAGACCCATATCTTAAAGCCTTCTGGTGTAGGCTTTAATGGAATATTAACAATCTCTAGCGCTCTGCCCATAAATCTCTCTATAGTTTCGTTAACAGCTAGGTGTGGGCCTAGCCGCCAGTACTGCCGGCAGCGTACTTATAGATACTTAGAGAGCTCATCTACACGGTCAAATATACTATAGAACCCGTCCTTAGGTACAGGACTGCATCGAATATAGCGCTCTAACTGCTCAAACCGGTTCTTTAATATGTAGTTGGTCACTTTATAAGCGGCTCCCTTTATAATAGGGCCCCAGTAGTCTTCTACTGCTAGCTCTATTGTAATTCCCATATAAATAACGACTCCAAAATATGCATACAGCTCCTGCCTACATGTAGGCAACCAAGACCGTTACTTGCCTAAAGGTGCGTCCTTTTCTAATACTGGATGCGCCTCCGCATAAGTGTTTATCCACATAGCCATCTAATCCAGTATCTCATTGTTAAAAAATAGGCGGAAAAGGGCTATAGGATTATAGCGATCAGTGTTAGAAGGGACAGCAGCTTCACTAGGGTTGTAATAGTCGTCTATTTGTAGGGGCTTGAATAGAGGGAGAGCCTATAGCTCTGGTGGTGGGTCTTTAGAAGTTTTGGTGCAAGGATCTTCCCACTTTACATAGTTAATGTCATTTGATGTTTAGGGCATATTGTGGCATTAATTTGGGCTTAAATAACTAGCTAATTCAACTGTTTCTATGTTCTGTTGATGCCGCGTGTACAGCTCAGCACGGTGTTCCTACACGGGCCTAAAATCTGGCCTAAGCGTTGCCCACCAGCGGGTTAAGGGATAATGTGGCTTCTTACCTCAGCAGGCTCAGACGTAATTCTATTAGTGCGGATTTTCAATTAGTCCGCGGGCTAACTAACTACGTTTATGCGAAACCACCAGAATCACGTCTAAGCCACATTTACGACGGTTCTTACGCGCTCCAACAATATCCGCGTTACGGATATTGCGGATATTAAAATAACTTAATACTAATATTTTATATTATTTCCTAAAGTTTATTAATTATATAATAGAACCTAGGCTTTTAGAATATATTATTTTTATTACTAAGGTATTTTTAGGTCTTATAATTATTTTTATTAAAAAAAAAACGCGTTATTAGGAATCCTAGAACTATATATAACTTTATTAAACACTAGCTAATACATATAAAACCTATATAGATCCATAATAGCCACCCTAAAGAACCAATTATAGCCTAGCGGATATATAGCATCTATATTATAGTATATAGCACCTATTAGCACCTACTAAAACCTTATTATGCGCCGACTACTAAGTTATGGACATCTAAGTAAATTTACTATATGCTGCCACCAAACCCCGCTAGGCGGAGAGGGAAGAAGTTAAATAAGGTACTAGAACAGCCGCGGCCGCATTAGGTATTAGATAATTAGACTTAGAGGAGTTATAGAACAGACCAGGAGTAATAGCTATAGGACCTTTAAGATTAGCTTCTTACGCTTCGCGGAGAGAGTAAGGCCTAATAGCTAAGCAAGGTTAATAAGGCTATTGCTTTTTTATATCTATATTACAGACATATAGAGTAACTTAAAGCCCTTAGGTGGCTTCTATTTAAGAAAAAAGATATAATATTTATTATAAAAACCTTATTTAGTAAGAGTATAATAATATAAGCAATGCTATATCTTCTTTAGGCGTTAGTAGTAATTATTATCTTGCTACTTAATATAATTAGTATAGAGCAGAAGGTAAAGATTAAGAAGCTTTCTAAAATAAGGCCGGTTTATATATACGCCGAGACAATATCCGTACGTCTTTTATAGGAAATCCGCATTGGAGTATATACCCATATATTAATATCGCCAAAGCTATTAGTTAGCAAAAGGTTTTATAAGACTCTTACTAACCCTACCTTTTATATATATATTAGCTTAGTAGTAATTAATAAGATACACCTTATAGCTAATTAGGGGAGTTTATTCCAGAATTTGTATACACAGCTATAGAAAGTGCAGTCGTTATTAGGGCGGAAGCCTTAGTTTACTTATACTATAATGCTTAATAATATAATATTTAAGATTGTTTAAGAGTTGGCGGGCTTTTAAAATAATATTAATATAGTATGAACATTAATTAACTGGCTAGATCTATTAATTATTAGAAAATATATTAAGTGAGGAAATAAGAAGTCCTTTAAGAGCTTATACTTTATTATAGACTACGCATATACTACTATATTTGCTAAGTAGAGAATCCAATATATGCTAACTCCTCACTAGATTCCAAAGACAATTATCTTTCTTAATTTAAAGGACCTAATATTACTAGGTAGGGACTTAATTTGTTTATAGTTGGTATATTATAGGTACCAGGCAGCGTAGGCTAGAAAGCTATTTAGCTTTATTATACATTATTAGCTATTATGGATAAAGACAGACTATATAAGGGGTTTAAAAAGCCTAACTTAGAAATCCACATTCTGCTCTCCTCTAATGCGCTTACCTATAGCGCTGATATTCCTAATATTAACTATATTACGTAGTATTGTATACATAAAGACAAGTCTGTTAATATACTATAGCAACGACTTAGACGCGGTACTTGTAGTAGTGGTTAAATAGGTATAGTAATATTTCTAATTAAGGATTGGTATAAAGGTCTATATAAGGATATTACTGGGCCGGCCAAAAATTGCGGTTATACTAGTAGAGCCTTCTAATCTTAACTAAGTTAACTTAGCTACGAATATTATATTAAGTAATAGGTGCTATAAAAGGATAGGGCTGCTAATTTTGCTAGCAATATATCTTTAAGAGTATCTATATACAGTAATGCTGATTTTAATCCGTCCGTATCTAATATAGGGTAAGAGCTTAGTCTAGGTAGAACATCTATAGTTCTATCTATAAATATTCTACTAAAGAAGCTAGTGTGGCGCCTAAAGACTAAAGCTAAGAAAAGAGCAGCTCTCTCCCATTATATATATACTCTTATAAATAAAGAAAAGGGCTGCTTATAAAAGATTATATTAGAGAACTATAAGGAACAGTCTCTATCCACTAGTAGCTAGGGTTATTACTCTAACTATAATTTTAGATATTAGAGCTTACAGCGTAGTATTAGGTCTTAGCCCTTAGAGCAATCTGGATATTAGAGCTTACAGTAAAGTATTAAATCTAAATTCTTAGGGCAGTCTAAGTATTAGAGCTTATAGTATAATACTAAGTCTTAACTTTTAGATAAGCCTAAGGTTTAATATTCGCAATATAGCACCAGATCTCTGATTACGAAAAATTCCAAAGTTTAAGGTTTATAGCGTAGTACCAGTTCCTAGGTAGTAGGAAATCCGGAAATTCAGAATTCATAACATAGTATTAGATCTCCGCTCCTAGAAAATCCTAAGGCTTAGGATTTAAGTTGCGATACTAGATCTCCGCTCCTAGAAAACTCTAAGGCTTAGGGTTTACAGGCTAATACTTAATCTTCACCATCTAAACTAGGCGTAGTTTAGAATTCGCGTGCTAATACTTAATCCCCGCCTTCTAAATTAGGTGCGGCTTAGAAATTATAGTCTAATATTCAATCTCCGCTCTCTAAACTAAGCGCAGCTTAGAACTTACAGCCTAGTGCTTAATCTCCGCCCTCGGTTTTAGATATAACGCAGCTTTAGCAGGTTAGTATTTAATATTCCTTAGCGTTTCACTTATTTATTAACTTAACTAAGACTTAGGTAGAGCTCTAATTAATATTTAGATATTAAGTATTAATCTCCATATACGTATTTAAATAGTCTATTAGATTTTATCTAAAAAGATACTAAGGTTTATACCTAAAGCTCCTAAAACCCATAGAACCTATATTATATTAGCTATTTAGTTTAAGTATCTTATAATCCTCTTAACTAGATATTATCTATTCTTTTTAGGCTATTATACCTTAAGCCTTTTAGCCAATATTAGATCCGCCTTGCAGTAAGAGAAAACGAAAGGATATATCTGCGCACTTTAAAAGTAAGAAATCCGCTTACTAAGTGGACTTAATATCCGCTTATAACCCTTCTCTAGCACCTTAATTAAGCGGTAATTTTATATTAATGTTACTTTACAAGTTAACTAGACAGCGCCCACTTACTTTAATTAGTAGTAACTTAACTATAAAGGATTTGCGCGTTACAAATAAGCGTATATAAGGTAGTTAATATTTACTAAAGTAAGTCACTATAATAGTAATTATTTATTAGTAAGCTAATTTAATAAAATCTATAGTATAGATATTTATCTTTAATTAACCTCCGCACCTTCTACCTTATAGCATTACACTATAAACTTTATTATTATTGTTTTATATACTATCCATTAGCATACTACTATCTATAATGCCTTTTTTTATACCTCTAAATACGTCCAATAGCTATTTAGTTAAGGAACTTAATACGCATAATATTAACAATAAAATAATTAAGGATGCTTTTAAGGACACTCTTTCTTTTACTAATCCTTTAGAATCTTTACCTAGAGAGTAAGCTTTCTAATACTAAATTATGCCTGCAGCTAATATAATTTTAGGAAATATGTACTAAAGCACTCTTTGTTAGATCTAGTAAAACACTATAATAAGGTTATTATAAAATCTGCCAGAAATTTACTTACCTCTTTACTGCCTACCTCTTTGCCGCCTACTTTATTGCTTGCCTCTTTACCACCTACCTTTAAGCCGCTTATTTCTTCGTTGCCTGCTACTTCTAAGAAGTTTAATCCTTATTATGCTTCTGCTTCTCTTAAGAGGCAGGCTAATAGAATTGCTGCGTAAAATGTTTAGTATAAGATAGCCTTTAAATTGTATATGTTAACTATACTCTTTTAGTATCTTATCTACTAATTTACCTCTTATAGTAACCCAATAGAAATATTAGAGATTTTAAATAATAATAAAGAGAATAGTTTTAATGACGCCAACTCTTCTAAAAGCCCTCCTCTATTCTTTTATAATCTCCGCAGCCCTTATAAGCTCTGCAGTATATAAACGTCCCAAGCTATAATGTTAGATATTAACATAAATAAGCGCCTTCCTATTTAAGTGCTGTTAGTAAATAAATAGTATACCCTAAAAGCTAGTGCTTAGGAGAATATAAAAGAAGTTTGCCAGTGGATATATACCTATGTTTAAAATATTAAGGGTAGCTCTAGTATGCTGCGTAATCCGCTATGCGCTCTATACATTAAGTAAGACTATAAATGTCGCGTTTATAAGCAGAACTCTAGGCCACATTTTAAAGGTGCGTGCTTAAGATGTCGCTTAAGTAGTAGGTTATGCGAAAAGGTATATACTAATAGTATACTATTATTCTATTAGCTAACACGCATATAGGATAGTTCGCTAAGACTAGAGCCGGTTACACCTTAGCGTAAAAAACGTGCGCAATTAGTTTCTGCTAGTAGTCCAGCTAAAACGCCTACTAAGAAAGTATAATATCCATATCTTAATAATACGGATATTGCTAATATCCGTATAGCTTTATACCCGTATTATCCCCCTTCTAGAGACCTCCCCTTCCCCTAAGACTCTTACTTGCAGTAATATACGCAGCCATAGGGGTACCTGTCCTACCGCCGCTTCTCTAACTCTTTTACTAATTCCTAGCACGCCTAGTGCTGCTTCTAGTACTACTACCGCTCCCGCTAGCACAGAAAATATTAGGGTATATTTAGCAATTGCTATTTCCGCACGCGTTAATATAGTTTATAAATAGGTAACTAAGATAGCGAAAGATGTTTAGGTTATAGATCGCCAGTTAAGTAAGCTTAATGATTTTCTAAGTAAGATAAAAAATAAGCTTGCGTTTATAAGGCATAGTATTACAGTATTTATACGCAATACTAGGTTGCTAGATATAGAATTTAAGTAGATACCAGTTGGCTATTACTGCGAGTTAGCTATTACTATAGGTTAACTATTATTACAGGTTTAAAGTAATAAAATAGTAGCTCTTACCTCTCTGCTACTACGTATATAGGAATTAAGTCTCTACCTTATATTTAATAGATATAATTAATATTGTAATATCCGCATAAGCTAAGATAAAGATATTTATATATCCGCACCATTAATAATTACTAAGGTAAGTTACTATAGTAGTAATTATTTGTTAGTAAGCTAATTTAATAAAATTATTAGCGTAGATATTTATCTTTAATTAACCTCCACACCTCTTCTTCCTCTACCAACCTTTTACCTTACAGCACCGCACCGCAAACTTTATTATTGTTGTTTTATCCACTATCCCTTAGCATTCTACTATCTACGATGCCTTTATTTACACCTATAAACAATGTTAATATAAATAATAGCAGCTAGATAGTTAAGGAACTTAATATACGCGGAATAAACAAGGATGCTATTAAGTACGCCATAGCTGCTCTTACTAAGCCTTTAGACTCTGTTCCTAAAGAGTAAGCTTTTTAATACTAAATTATGCCTATAGCTAATATAATTTTAGAAAATATATACCAAAGCACTCTTTATAGGATTTAGTAGACGACAAAAATATAGATAGAGTAAAATCCACTAAAAATCCGCGTACCTTTTTATTGCCTGCATCTTTACCATAGACTACTTTGCCGTTAGTTTCTTCGCCATCCGCTTCTTTACTATCTACCTCTCTACTGCCGCCACCTAATGCTTCTAAAAGGAGGCTTAATAAGGCTTATTTATCTTCTTTTCTTAGAAAGTAGGCTAAAAAGGCTACTAATATAAATCTAAAGGCCAAGATAGCCATTAAATTGTATATGTTAGTCATACTATTTTAATATCTTATCTACTAATTTACCTCTTATAGTAACCTAAACATTTATAAGGTTTCTTTAGATAGCGAATCTTTAGACAGCGACAAAGATAAAGATCTTAATAACGCCAACTCTTACAATCTCCGTAGCCCTTGCAATCTCCACAGCCCTTGCAATCTCTGTAGTACTACAAACACAAACAAGCGCCTTTCTATCCAAGTGCCGTTAGCAAATAAATAGTATACTTTAAAAGCTAGTGTTTAGGGGAATATAAAGGAAAGTCACTAGTGGATATTAACACATGTCTAGAATATTAAAAGTAGCTTTAGTGAGCTGCACAATCCGCTATATGCTTTATGTAAGAAGCATAGCTACAAATGTCGCGTTTACAAGAAGGACTCTAGGCCTTATTTTAGGGGTGCGTGTTTAAGATATTGTGTGGGCAGTAGGTTATGCGGAAAGGTATATGCTAATAGTATACTATTATTCTATCAGCTAACACATATATAGGAAAGTTTACTAAATCTAGAGCTAATTATACCTTAGAGCAGAAAATATGTGAAATTAGCTTCTGCTAGTAATCCAGCTAAAACGCCTACTAAGAAAGTATAGTATCCACGTGTTAATAATACGGATATTACTAATATCCGTATAGCTCCGTTCTCGCACTATCTCCGCCTATACTACTACACCTCCCCCCACCAAGACCTCCCCCCCCCCATTAAGACTCCCACTCGCAGTAGTATGCACGGCTATAGAGGCACCCGCTCTACCGCTGCTCCTCTAACTCTTTCGCTAATTGCTAGCACGCTAGGTGCTGCTGTTACTACTGCTGCTTCCGCTAGCATCGGGTCTATTAGGGTGTATTTAGCAATTACTATTTCTGTGCGTATTAATATAGTTTATAAATGGGTAACTAATATACCGCCGGTTAAATAAGTTTAAAGATTCTCTAAGTAAGATAAAGGATAAGCTTGCGTTCCTAAGGCGTGGTGTTATTACACTTATATACAATACTAGGCTACTAGATATTAAATAAGTAGATATAAGTTAGCTATTACTATAGGTTAGCTGTTATTGCGGGTTTATAATAATAAAATAGTAGCTCTTACCTTTTTGCTACTATATATATAGGAATTAAGTCTCCGCCTTATACTTAACAGATATACTTAATTAATATTATAATATCCGCATAAGCTAAGATAAAGATATTTATATATCCGTACCACAAAACAGCTAACTGCTACGTTATATACTACGCACTAAGAAGATTATATGCCAGCTAGAGTTAATATTAATAAAAAGAACTCGCTTAATATATTAAGACAGAAACGTATTATAAGCCCAAGTATTTAAAAGTCCTCTGGTATATTATCTATAGCCTTATTAAATCCGTCTTTATAAGGGTTGTATAGTAAACCGCTAATATAAAACATCTGTATATTAAAATTAGTAATGCTACCCTATAAAAGCCGCTCTAATCTAAGTTAAAAAATAGTAGGTGCCTTAAACCCAACATCCTATATACACTAACATATAATTAAGTCCTTAGCAATTATATCTGCAAGGGACTGGATATCAACTATAGGAGACTTAATTATATAATTATATATTATCCGCTTACTAAACGCGTCCTTAAACTTAGTATAAAGAGGCCTAGTATAGCTTATAGTAAGAACACTCCACCTAAATAGAGAGTCTACTCTAAAGGTTAAGTTTCCGCATAATTGGAGTAACTCCTTTAGCTAAAAATTTAGTAGTTTATTAAGTTAATTAGCTTTAAAAAAGCTATTTAGCTTTCCGCGATTATTAATTAGCCTGTTCGCTAGTATGGCCCGCTAAAGCACTAGATTACACGCCTCCATTGTAATTAACCTTTAGAAGTACATTATTTTAGATGCATAGTTATTGCTCCTTAATCCAGTAAAGTAAAGGTAAAGGTGGGTAATTGCACGCTTTAAAAGGCCAATATCCGCATGCTTAATAGTGTATTTTAACACCTTATATGTTTTAACTACCTATAGATACCAAATATAATTAAAGAACTCTACGTTAACGATTTAAGCGGCCCGGCTTATAGTAGCGGAGTTGGGTTCTGTAAGCAATTAATCTATAATCTAAGAACCTCCGCAGGCGGAGGTCTACGGAGGAACCAATTTATTAGCCTTGCGGCTGACTTTAGAGCTAAAACCCGCTACGCGGATATCCTTAATATGCTATAGAAACTGCTTAGGCGTTAGGAATCTAATATATCTTTTAACCGCGCCTTCTTTATAGATATTAAGCCTATTACGGATATGTATTAAGAAGAGCGTAATAATACGCGCATTAAAACTATGCAGTACTAGCTCTTTAAGATAATAGAAGGAAGGACGCTCTATAGGAATATTTTATCGCCTAAGGTGATTTATATAAGTATAGAGCGTAGAGTACTGCTGCGTATATTGCTTACCACTAAAGAAAGTCCTTATAATTATATATAGGAAGTTTAACTGGAGGTGCTAAAGACCTAGAATAGGTAGTACCTAACGGTAGCTATTATATAAGAGCGCAGCCTCTACCCGCTCCCGCTTATAGGTGTAGATAAGCTTTACGGTTTTCTAGTCACTATATACTAGATATAATTGGTCCTAGAAATTGTTGTCGCGATTAAGCTATAGTTGCTCTAGGAAGATTGTCTTAAGTACGCAGTAGTTGCCATTTATAGAAGCCTCGCTCTCTATAATAGGGCCCAGGTTTATATACGTTGTCTTTATAGATGGCAGAATATCAATCTCTAGCATACGCGGATATTTAAGCTCGGTATTAGATTCGAAAATACCATTTACAGCAGTTAGATACGTGCTTTAGAGAGCATTTATAATCATAAAAATAAATATCTAATTTTAAATACTATTATATATGTTACCTGGCGCCTTAGTAATATCCTTAATCCAAAGCTATACCTAGTTATATAGTATACTTTAAAGAAGGCCACTAGGGGGAATATAAGATCTACGGATAAGCTTTCCAGTAGTATAGGAATAGAAAACACTAGTGTCTCCAATTAACTAATGTTGCGTTTGCTTAAAGTAGTTAAAATTATTATATATAATATAGATATTATTAAGAGCGGACATTAATTAGAGGTAAGTCTTTAATAACGTTAGCACCAGTATATCCGCTGCTGGTATTGTAACCTTTCTTAGAGCGTTCAGCTAATTCTATCTTTTGGTAGTTAAGCGCCGTATATCTATTAATAAGCCCTAGTTTATAAAGCAGTAATAGAACCTAACACTTTATACCTATGCCTTAAAGATAAAGACTAAGAAGCCGAGTAAAATAGTTAATGGAGCTTTAAGCGCGGCCCAATAAAAGAATAGACGTAAGAAGAATAACCCGCCCTAGGTGCGGATTTCGCAATTCATCGGTTCTTAATTATGCCAATAATCCTTCTATTAGTTAGTAGAGTAGAGGGGTATATTAGCTAATTACCTTATAGCCCTGTAAGAGTTAAATATCTTTAAACTCTAGATCTGGCTTCTATAGGCCAAAGATAACCGTCTTCTGCTAAAGATTATAAAGCTCTTTATAAAGGATATTTATAATTATACTAATTAGTTCCAAATGGATATCCGCAATCTCTATAATCGCATTATGGATTTCTTTATCCCCTAGAAGGGTAGCAATAAGCGCCTTTACCTTCTTCTTTTTTACCTTCTTTTTTTGTACCTTATTACCTCTTACGCCTTATCTTTTATTAACATTAAGCTGTACCTACGCCAAAGAAAGGTTACTAAAGGACTATCGCCACTCCTATAAATATTTTAAAATAACTCTAACCTTCTCTTCCTTTAATATCCGCTTAGTGGATGCTCCAGTTAGTGTTTAAATAGGCGACCGCCAGTTAACTAATATTGTGTTTATAGTGGGGGTAAGCAATTTAATTATTAACATATTACCTATTTAGCGGCGCTTTCTACCTAACATTACAGGGGCTAATGGGGTAGATATATTCATCAATTATAGAGCTGCTTCTGCAGATCAATTTAACGGTATTTCTGAGATAATAGCTGTTGTGGGGGTGTAGATTAATTTTGTTAAAGAAGGTAACTGCTCTACATACAAAACAAGTCGGATCGCCTAAGAAACCTTGTGAAAGTCTCTCAGACCATAGAATCAACTTTTTAACAAAAAAGGTTAGCGATATCCGCTTGCGGATATACGTATGTCCGCTAATTGATTCTATGGTCTGAGCTTGCTGAGGTAATGTGGCTTCTTGTTTTGTTTGGATTCCGGAGCTGATGCCGAAGAGCCCGGTGTGTTAGTGCTCATTCCTCCTGTCGCTCATCTGTACCGTCTGACTAGTAGTCAGCACCTCTTCTCCCCGTCGCTGCTTCGACCATGGTCTCAATGTACTCCGTATCTGCTGCTCTCTACTAGGCGATACGACCTGAGGATAGTAATCTCTCTATCCTAGACATCAGCATGGAGAGCAATACGTGTCTTTAGGATTGAATGCAATCATGCTAGACGAGATGTGATAAACCACAGTAAGTACTGGTAAGTTGGAAGTATGAGTGATTCGAAGATCATGATTATTATCCAACAAGAAGAAGATATATCTATATACACAATGGAGCCCTGCTCTCTAAAAGTTGAAGAATATAGAATAAGAAACTCAGAGAGTCTAAACAATGCACGGAGCAAAGAAATCACGAGTCCCAAATAGGCCCATACGCAGGAACGCCCCGACTCTCCATCCCGTACACGAACTTCCGCGTCAATTTCTGATTGCTGATGATGAACACGGCCTCCGCTCCCATCTCTACGTACATCTCGTACGCTAGGGCCACCATGTCTGGGCGGCCCTCCTTCCGCGTGTCGATCACTCGGGCTCCCGGATCCGCCCGCAGCACCATGTCGCAGACCTCGTCACCGTACGTCTGCAGCGGCGACGGAGTGCTCCACAGCAAGCTGCACTGGGTTTTCTTGGACGGGTCCATCAGGAAGGACAGGCAAGGTCCGATTCCTGAGCCTGTCGTTACGATCACCACGCGCGAGAAGATGGTCGCCATCGACAGGACGCCTGTGCGCGGGCGGCCCTTCACCCAGAAGCGGGTCTGTGGGTCGAGGATGGCGTCGGTGGTCCAGTCGCCCGCTCTGGAGATGAGGAGAGAGCCGCCGTCTTTTTGTCCGGTAACTGCTGGGAATATGGCGAAGGGATGCCATTGGCCGAGCGGGCGTTTGGCGATGGCAAGCACGGCCACGCGGGGAGCAGGTGTGCTGAAGTGGAGGCGAAGAGCGTGCTTGGAGAGGACTTCGGGAGTAAAGTGCCAGTGGCGGAGGAAGAGCCAGGGAAGGATGATGTGGATTGTTGTGATTGAGAGGAACCAGAACGTTGGAAGTCCTATCAGGGCTCGCCAGAGAGGGAGTTTGGTGCCATTGTGAATAGAAAGAGCAAGGAGAATGATTTCAGCCCAAAACAGAGCGATGCTGAGCCAACCGAGAAACCGGTGAGTGTATTCGAAGTAATTATGATATCTTGGTATTGTTCGAAGGAACGGCATTGTGAATGTCAGAATGACAAGAAATAGAAGTAAGAGAAGGTATGTTATAAAGAGAATAGGATTTCCGTAATGCAGGTCATTCTGCAAGAACTTAGTGGTAATGGCAGCGGCGAGAAGAGTAAACCACATGACTCCAGCAAATGCAGCGCCGCTGTGGACCCCGCCATACTCATAGACTTTTGCGAGCGTTCGACGGATACGAAGAGGGGCAGAATGAGGAACAAGCCAACAGGTACGGAAGATAAGATTGATTATGTAGTCTTGACGGATGAGAATTGCGACCATGATATTCGCCGAGGCAGCAGTGGCGACGTCGGAGAGAGGTAGCTTGGCTGAGCTGCGGTACTTTGAAATCACCCAGATAAAGCCGATCATGTTAGCCATGAATACTAATGAGAAGAGACGGCGATAAACGTTGAGAAAGGTATATCGGAGATTGCGCAGAGGTCGGCTTTGATGCTTATCAGGAAGATTCTTTTGCTTGAGAGGAAGAGCGGATATGGAACCATCGTAGCTCTCACTGCTTCTTTGGGAACTCGTCGGAGTAGGTGTGCCTTTCTCCAAATCACAGGCTCTCCTAAAGCTTTCGTCCATATCCTTTGCCGAGTCGACTCTTATCGGAGAGGGCTTCTTAAGCTCTAAGGAAGATACCATGTTTTGCGGAATCTGATCGTTGAGCATCTTCTCGTATCGCTCAAAATCTCCTGCGGTGAAAATGTTGTAATTTCGCCGTGCACTTGCAATATCGTGAGTAGTTGGAAGGTTTTGTGGAGGTCTAGGATACTGGAGAGCGGTGATTTGTAGCTGTGGTCTTGTTTTCACTCCCTCTTTGGCTTTTAGTCTTCGCTTATAGCGAGCAAACTGTTTGGTGGTGAAGGAGTTATATGAGGGCATTGGGCATTCGGGCAGAGAAACATCATGTAGGAGAGACATTGCGGCGTTTGATAAGAGGGCTACAAAAAGGAAAGAGGGGGAAACGTAATGGAAAGGCATAAAGAAGGATTTTGGAGTGGTGGGAAAGGTTTGGATCGAGGCCGGATATCGCTCACCAGTCAACGAACTAAGGTCCAGCAAAATGTCGTAAGAACCTACAGGAGACCTGAGACAGCATGTCACATCCACTTTAGGCAGTTTTCCGGTGATTATAATTGCTATTTCTAATTCGAAGCGTACCAAGCTCCCTGTATTCACTGCAATGGGACTTGATGTTGATGAGGTGCCAAAATCGGCACATATTGACATGGAGGGGCACAAAGATGGTACATGTATAGCACAGTAAGCTTGCTCGTAGATTACTCATGCGATGTCATGCAGCTCAATGGACAGACTCATTTTACATATTAGCTGCGAAAAGACGATTAGTCGCAGTCTGCTTTAGCCTGAAATATGCCACTTGCGGTCGGATGACTGCCATTCTTGCTAGGAAGATACGCAGCGTAGAGGCACACGTAGAGCTGAAGAGAAGCTGGAGGATAATGATTGACGGTCGGATGACTGCCGTTCTTGCTAGGAAGATATGCATAGAGGCACACGTAGAGCTGAAGAGGAAGCTGGAGAAAAAAGATTGATGGTCGGCAAGCTACGGATGATGCACGAGATTCCGCATCAGGGTGATTGACCGTAGGAATCATCGCTCTATTAGCTGTAATAACGATAAGGCACTGCATGCACAGACAACGAGGACAGACGACGCGGGTAGATGGGGCATCTGGTGTACGCACGAGCATCCGAGAGGACTCCCGCTGAGTCTCCCGCGAACCCGAGGGGCTGGGCGACTGGGGTGGCCTTTAGGCGTATGAAACACACCTCAACTACCCTACGATGCACTGATGCAGCCACCAATCACACCGCGTCGCCTCTACCGAGACACAGGGAGGACGGCTCGGCACTCGTGCTGCTGTTGACAACTGCCGGTTGCCCGAAGTCTTGAAACGGAGCGTTTCCCACGAACGAGGCATCCCCAGAAATAGGCGGGCCTCTACCTCCGGTTCGTGCTCTATTTTTGAGCCCTGTAACCTTCCAAGTCAGCTATCTCCTACATCTTCATGATCTTAACGAGAGCCTCAAGGGCATTGGAAACTTGAATGGAAATTGCACCAACCCCTTCTCTCTAGGCAACGAAGCTATTCCCCTGTACGTTGATCTATTACGCTGCTGATCCATTAACACTTCCCTAGCATCTTATCATGCATGCACGGCGTAGCTGCTGTCGTACACTTGTTAGGCTGCGAGTCTTTAGCTACGGCGCCGGGGTCGATGCATATGAACGTGAAAACCTTGACTCACTTCATCATCAGCAGGGAGCGTTGCATGAGTGCGTCTTTTTTTTGCCGGGTCTATTATTCCATGCTACCATAGGGAAATGACTTCATTGGTTGTTGAATATAATTTTGGACTATCCTTTTCTCCACATTGGAACCGAGCAGCGTTATCCCTCCCACTCTTCTTTTGGAGACCAGCCAGCCCCAGCGTAATGTGCACTCTATCCTGAGTTGAGTTTGGCCCGAGAGTGTGGATGCTGTTTGTGGGGCTCATGCCCTTGTCACCCTACTAAGCATCTTATTTCGAAACACTTTACTGAACTTTTTTAACATTTGATCTTGTCTACTTGAAGTTGTTCAAGAATAATACATTTGAGATTGCCAGGATGACTTCAGCCGCCAAGATTACTCGATAGAAGAACACTACTAAGACCTAATTAGCGGCTATTAAAGCAGCTAATTAATAGCAATTGTATTAATTAACGGCCGAGACGCTCCGGAAGCAGGCGGAAGAGTCTTCTTCTATATATATCGGTCCTGCTGGTCTATGGCGTTACCCTTATGCACAATCGTATTTATTAGACCAGACTTGAGCCAGTGATCTATTTGGACTGGCGACGATTTGGATTGGCTGTGGCGCTCCAGCTGGATCTGGATCTGGATTGCTTCATATTAACGCCGGCATGGCGTGGATTAAAGCTTATGGAGCTCCTGGCGCGCCATAGCCTATACCTTATTAGGAGGGAGGTTAGGCGCTCTATAGTTAGTGCACGATAAATAGCCAATTAGGGAAGTAAACGATGACTGCCTATTCCTTATATACAGTATCAGCCACCAAATTAAGGACGCTTAATTATCGCTGCTCCCTTACCGCTGCTACCGCAGCTTTACTTATAGTGTCGCCCTTAATAAGGCCATTCCTCCCTTTACTAAGCTCTATTACCACCCCTTTCTTAGTATTATTTGCTATACTAAGAATATAATAGCGTCTCTTCCCTCTACACGTATCTTCCGCCTTTAATAATATTATCCTAATACTAAAGTATGTTAATCTAAACGCGATTAATTTTACGAGTAAGGTAGAGGAGTTTTACTATTAAGAAAAGGTCTATATTCGCTATTAAAGCCTAATAAAACCGCTAAAATTTACCAAGTAGCGAATATTACTAATCTAGATATGGGGGGAGGATATAATACTAAAAGGCAGTAATAGTAAGGAGTAGTTCTATTACTACTATCTATATAAAAAGGAATAGCGTTAGTAAGAGCTTATAAAAGTTATAAAAGGACAATTTATAGCGCTTAATTACTTTATTAGCAAATATATAAAAGGCCAGTCTAACTAGAACGTATAATTATCTAATTAATAGTGTAGAATAAGAGTTACAGGTAAGTAGAAGGTAAGTTAAAGGTAGAACGAGCTTTATATATTAAAGGACAAATTCTTTCTAACCTCTTCTATTTAGAGACTAATCGCTAGCTCTTCTCTAGAGGAGAACCAGCTCCCTTTATAATCCTTCTAAGACACTAGTAAAACCCTTTACCCCTTATCTATCTAACTATGTCTTCTCTAGGACATTAGTGGGACATTGGTAAAACCTTTATCTATTTTATTTAATATGTACCTTTTAGGAGCGCCCGTTACAAAATATAATATAAATAAGAATACTAGTAAGATTAAACAGCCTCCTCTAAAGGATCTAAATTAGCTAATAATTAAGGCTTTTTTAGACGCCTACGCCCTTAATTAGCAGTAAGCTTTTAATAGGTTTAAAGCCTTACTAATCCACTAGCTAGTATACTGCTATATTATCTTCTTCTAGTTTAAGAATATATATTTCCGCTAGCTCCTCTACTATATATATTTAAAGCTTATAAGCTTACTGCTAAAGGCTAGTAATATAATTTAAAAGTAGGTAATCTATACATTTAATTAGTAGAAAAAGAACACTATATACGACATAAAAACGGCGCGGAGCCTAATATTAATATTCTTTAACTTATAAACGTTACTAAATGCTTATATAATCCTTAGAGTAGTAGCGTACTATATTAATAGATTTAGTAAATAACGCTATAATATTATAGGACTTTAAGAGGTTATTAGTAAATATATCGGTAAGAATATAGCAGTTATCCTAATTACCCTCTTTAAGAAGTATAAGATTAATAAAAAATTAGTTATTTTATAGTAGATAATATGGAGTTAAATAATAAATATATTAACGCTGTTCTTTAAGCACTATATCTAAAGATACTAGTAAAGTAAAGAAAGACCTACTGTCTTTACTACTTTAGTTATATTATTAGCCTTTATACCTAGGCCTTTATTATAGATAAGGACGCTAAAAAGGGTTATCGCTAACTAGAAATAGTAGCCCGCAAAGGTAATATAAAAAAGGTTAAGTAGCTTTAAAAGAAGTGCAGAGCGGTTAGTTTATTATATAATCTTATCTGGTATATTCGCATAACTCCTTAGTAGTGAAGTTTTTTTAAAAGGATTAAAATAGGAGGTTTATTAGCGGAATTTAATAAGCTATAAGTATATAGTGTTAAAAGAGTTTATAATATTCACTGCCTTACTTACACTATTTAGGAGATATAATTAGTTAAAATCGCCCCTAGTTATAATTTAATCCTTACAGTTGCCTAATTACTTATATATAATCACAACACTAATTAATTAAATAGCTTATTTAAAATAACGCTATATAATAGAAATCGCTATTTACAGCTATTAGCCGGTTTTTAAACTGTAAAGAATGCGTTAATAAGTTTATTACCTTATATATTGCCCTAATTAGCTTAAAATCTTTTACTAAAGGTAATAAGCTTAAGCTACGCCACTAGCTAGAGCTTAAATATCTATATATATAGCTAGAAAAGTTCTATAAAGCTACGCTTACTATTAAGAACAAATAGATAAACCTTACGGACTATTTCTAGACGCTTAATTAGCTTTTTTATAAGCTAGAGTAGACTAAGAAATACTTTCTTAATCTTATAAAGTGGAAAAAGCGCAGCTTAGATATTAAGACTTATACCTATCTAGCTAGCTACGCTAAAGCAGCTTAGGTAAAGTATAAAAAGTACTATCTTAAGGCAGATAAGACAATAGCATACTATACTACAATCGCTCTAAATCTAACACTTAAGATAAGCTAGTTTAAGTAATAGTAGCGTAGCTACCTAGTAAAGGATAATTAGATTAAAAGAGTTAAATCCTCTATTAAGGAGCTTTATTTAATATATTAAGCTAATAAGCCTTTCTTATAGCTAGCGCCTACCTAGCCTATAAAAGGATAGATACTAATAAAGCTAAAGAACTTAAAGCCTTTTACTACTACCCGTAATTATAAGCGCCTTAAGATTTCTTATAAATCTTTTACTACGGCTAATCCTTCCTTTTTTAGTTAACTTACTAAATATCTTAAAACTAACGTCCTCTACCTTACCAACAGTAAGCTAAACAATTTTAACCCTATTAAATACTGGAATAACCGCTATATAAGTTAGCTAGAGCTTACCCAATTCGCCCTTAATATCCTTACTATACCGCTAATATTAGATAAGTATAAAATGCCAAGACTTACTATATTTAGTATATATTGACAGCTGGATATCCATGGAGCTCCTGGCGCGCCGCCGGGAATCAGTCATCTGGAGTGGATTTGAAGGCCTCCGCCAATCCACGCCAATCCAGATAGATCACTGACTTGAGCTTTGCAAGCGCAAGCCTAATCGTAAGCGACCAGGTATTGAAAGAGCTGCAGGGAGCTGCAGGCAGTTTTATCAACGCCGTCGTCAACTACAGCGTCGGATTAGGCCTCGCATTTGGCGGAAATTTCGAAGGAAAAACGAATAATAATGGGCAGGAGCCCTTGAAAGGATATCGCTCCGCTTTCTGGCTTGGGGCGGACTTCGCAGGTCTTGGTGTTATTCTTATGTTCCTGCCGAGGAACAAGATGCAGAGATACAAACAAGGGTGATCCATCTACAATATGGCATTCTGTAACTGTAACAGGCCATAGGGGCTGAGGATTTGCTTCCCCATTCACCAACCCATTGCCTTTCCATCTTTCCAGATTTTCTTACCATTCAGCCACGTTAGAGGCCAGATCTACCAAAATCACTCGTTAATCAGAAGCTTTCCTTTGTGCTCTTATTTTGCTGTGTTGGTGCTCCACATTTCGCCGACATTGTGTGAACTTGGAGACTCATCTCCGCAAAACACAACGTCCTTCACAACCGCATTTTTGTTATTACAATGTGCAGTTAGTGAGTACTATAAAATGTACTCGACGACCCCAGGACAAGCCAAAGCCCAAAAGGTACAGCCACTCACCCTCAATCTCTGTCCAGTTTTGGCTAAAATTAGAGCCTTCTCCCTGCCATTCTGTGTAACCGCCAACCTTGTCGTTCAATATCTCGTACTCGGTTTACCGCAACTATCTTGGTTGAAGCTAGGCTTCAGTCCGTTATGAACACTTTTGACCATTATTGCGATTCAGACTTCCCACTTTGTCAATCCAGAAAGCGGACAAAGAGAGATACAGGCATTATTACAATAGGCTTTGCTTGCAATGCCACTAATTCATGCTCTTCTGGGGGGGACGATTTTACGCAAATGGCTGAGAGTCCCATACCAATTCCACACATCTTTCGAAACGGGTCTCGGGTCCTAGCGACTTCACCAGACCAGAAGAGGATGGGCATGCACTTTGGCACAGGTGTGGTGATGTTAAGAAGTTCTAAGGCAACTTCGTCTTCTTTAAATCAACCCCGAAGCATTCGGGATGACGAGGATGATGCTCGTCATTCTAAATGCCCAACCCTGAGTCCTACCAAAATCACTCCGAAATTCTCTGAAGAATCAATTTATGCAAGGCTGGTTTTTGATCCCGAATGGAGTCTGCCTATGCGTTGTGCATTCGATGAACGAGATCGCAATGATTTGGTTGCTTCTCTAGAAGAACGAGGCGAGATTTCTCCTCAACATCAAGACGCGATAGAAGCTATACAGGAGTTTTTTGCCAAGGAAGAGGCTCTGTATCTATCTACACTAGCACGGGATTCCTGCGGCTTCTTGGCCCTTGTCAACGAGCCTAATGGTGCGGCGCATGAGCCGATTTCTTGCAAGGATGAGAAGGAATTACGTGACTTACTGACAGAGATTCGAATACATCCAGACGCCTCGCCTTTCATAGTGCCGTTTGGTCCTCGCAGCTTCTTCGATGATGCGGATGTAGATCTTGCAGTGGACCAGATAGATGACATCTGCCCACATGATAGCCCTTATTGGAGCTCCGCGCAAATATTCACCTGGCAGCATTCTTTGCCTTCAAGAATTCCAATGGTACAAGTAAGCGGATTTCTGGACTCCTTGCCTTCGTATTACTCTGGCACTGATATTCTTCAAAACGATGCGAAATTGAGGGAGTGCTGGCCTCGGCATAGGAAATTTTGGCTTGAAGACTCAGAAAGTTCACCGACCGAGTCTCCCATGGAAAATAGGGAAATTTCGGATCAATCGGGTTGTAGCACAGGTACGATTAACGATGTGTATCCGGATCAGTCCCTATTTACAGATTCCCGGGTATCATGGCTTAATGTTGAGCTAGTAATCAGAGCCCCAAGTCCGCCAATGCCACATGCTTCTAACTCAAACTCCATGGTTACCTTGCAAACACGGCCTCAGGTTACCACCGGTCTTTCGAATATTCGGACCAGGATGATACGAAAAATCAAGAGGTTATCATGGTGTCCGTCTCGGAGACATCGTGGTGATAATGATTCTGATATACCGCATCGCAAACTCCCATTCAATCCAATGCAGCGCATATGTGGCCTCCACACCGACGTGCGCTGCTGAGAAAAAAAAAAATCTACATACTGACGGGCCCGGTGCTTCTTCTCCAATTCTCTGAAATATAAAATTTAATACATTCTCCTTGCTCAATCCTTTGCTTATATTATGATTGTTTGGTTTTTGAACTTAAGATGCAATGTCTCCTATACTAGCGACACGTTCTTAAGCGACTGCAAGCAAATCCCTTTGACTTCTTTCCAGGGTGGTTTTGGATGATGCGAATAAGCGAGCATAAAATATCCTTTATCCAATAGAAAATGCATATGATATCACAATCGATAAGGATAAAGTGCCCCATGCGGGGCTTTTCTACCCCAACCAAGTGGAATTTAGCAGAATTCGGTGGACTTAGTAGAATTTGGCAGAATTTGGCAGATATTGCAGATATTGCGGATATTGCAGATATTGCGGATATTGTGGATATTGTAGATATTGCGAATATTGCGAATATTGCGAATATTGCGGATATTGCGGATAGTACAGTAGGAACATGTCCCTATATACCTCTCCCCTTAACTATATAATAGCTAAATACTTAAAGAAAAATCCCCTATCCCTTTTATAGTTTTTCTCTAATACCAATTCTTTAAATACTCTATTTTCTTAAAAGTTTTAGAATCTATCTATATTTTCTCCTATAATACTATATAATATCCTTCTAAAAAGACTCTTTCTAGCTTATTACTTATTACTAGAATTAAGAGAATTTTAATTGCTATAAGTAAGAGCCGTAGCTAGCGCTTTTATTACTATTTTTAAGACTACTATTAAAGCGCAGTTATTAAAATCTTATACAGCGTCTTAGAGATAAAGTCCTTATACTTATCTTAACTTTTTAGTTAAAATATTAAACTATTAAAATCCTTAGCAATCTTATTAAACTTATTAAGGTCTTAAACTAGAGCTAGCTTTTTATATAATAATATACTTCTAGGTATAGAACTTCTATTTTAATATCTTTCCTAAAGCTCTTTAACGCTATTAAGTATAGGCTTACGCTACTCCTTCTTCTAAACCTGCTTAATATATCTTATATAATAGGCTAGATAAAGAATAAGTATAGTAGTATAAAGGGGCGAGTTATCTGTTTTATAGTAATACCTATTAAAGGTATTCTAGGCATTTTAATACGTTTAGAGAACTTCTTATTAGATATATACTTTTTCTAATTATATAATATTAGCTAGATTAAAAAATAAAGAAAGGAAATAAACTAACCTAGGATTTATTAAGGTACTTAATTATAACGTCTATTATAAAGAGTATATTCTTAAGCGTTACTTTATATCCCTAACATTTTAGGATTGCCTAGTAAAATATTTAAAGAAAACTTTTTATTATATAAAGCGCCTCCTAGTCCTTTAAACTAAGATAGTCTTTTTTAAGTATATTAATATAAGGGATATTATTGCGGTCACCTTGGGTTGTCCTTAGGACAACGCCTGGACGTCCCTTAATTAGTCGCCGGTTACGTGCCGGAGGCACATACCCGTAGTATATAGTCTCCACAATCCTAGAGGCTTTACCTCCTTAAGGATTTGTCTCTCTTACTAATCTATCCTATTCTATAATCGTGTCCTTATAGCCCCCTATCTACAAAGTCCCCTTATATTTAAATCCTTCCTACTCTATTTAGAAGGGCAGCTAGCTTAAGGACCAGATTATTTGTTTATATCTTTTATTTATATCTACTATTCTCCCTTAAAATCTCGCAATGACCTAAACGGAAACTCTATAAATACCTTATAGAAAGCCGTCGCATTAAGGCAGGAAGGTCCCTCTAATAGTAAGAGATTGCGATAATATAAACCTTTAAGTAAGACGGCTAAATAAGCCCTAATACCTAGATACGCTAGGAGCTCGAAGACTCTTGTATACCTATAGTTACCACTAAGGAAAATATAGACACCCTCTATAACAGACACAATACTACTAAAAAGTAACTAAAACCCCTCCGGCCCTACCTAGGCTAATTAAAAGACTAAGCGCTAAAGGCAACTCTAAGATCTTTTCCTAAGCCAGAAATGCTAAAGAAATATACTAATGTGTCTAACTAAGGACCTAACCGGAACCCTTCCGAAAGACCACTAGCCTATAATTAGTATAGTGGCGGTATATAGACTACTTATAAGCTAAGCGGGCCTACCCCTTTAGGTAATCTAACCTAAATACTAACTTAAGACCTAAGGCTTATTAGGAAATCTGCACTAGCTACTAGTACTAATACTACCTCTATAGCCAGAGCTTCCCTAGCCTAAGTTTAGAAAGTTAAGAGCCCCATACTAATATCCTTTAAGATAGATATTAGGAAGCTATTATAAGGCTCTTAGAAGCTATATAGAAGGAAGCTATTAATAAATATATCAGAACCCTTTAAGGGCAAATTTAGATCTAGTAGGGTTAATCTAAGCTAGATAAGTTCTTTTATAACCTAGTTAGAGCTAAGGGCTTCCTAGGGACTACTTAGTACCTATTTAAGGAAGTACGGAAGACTTAGAGAGATATCTGTATAATAAACAGAAGAAAGATATAGACTAATTAGCTAAGGCATCTAGTAGTCTAGAACTCTGTTATAGACCTAACGCCCAATATTTGGATAATTAGGTTTATAAAGTACACAACTTCTTTAAGATGCTAATAATATAAGATAATGCTAAAGAACATATATAGTGGATTATTAGTAAGATTAAAGACCGATTACTAAACTAGATTGCGCTTAATCAACTTAATAAAGAGTGAATTACTATATAGCCATAGCTGCAGACCTTCCTAAAGGGTTAGACCTAAGATCCGTATATTATATAATATAATAACGCAGAATAATTCTGGAATGGTATATAGCTAGACCATTAAGATTTCCGCCAGTTTATAAACTTTATAGAAACTTATGCTTAATAGATAGATCTAGAGCCCTTTAAAAACGGGAACGGCAGTATCTATAAAAAAGAGAAGATTAGATTTATCTAGGCTAGAATTAAGCTAGCAATTTATAACGAAAGCGCATAAGAGCCCTACCGCGGATTATTGTATATGCGGATTTTAAACAAGCGGTTCTAAACACTGAGGATATAGTAAGGAACTAGACCTCTTCTGGCAAAAAGCTAGGGGGTAGCCAAAAGCGCGGGCACTCTAATAGTAATATAGGGCAGACCCGGTCTCTAAAGAAGCCGTTCTTAAAGAGAACTTTAGAATAGTTAAAGTTAGGAACCTTAAGCAGCGGGAAAGACTTTTAGAGTCAACCTAATACCTATCCAACACCCTTATAGGAACACTCCAAGAAGCCAAAAGGACATTCTTATTAAAAAAATAAGTAGGGTAATAAACGTACTAATAAACTAAAAAAAGAGAAGCCCTAGTTATAGACGTCTCCTAGCTATAACTAGGGCAAGATATGGAAGGGAAGACTTTCTATATTGCTGTTAAGCTAGAAATAATACTCCTTATAGGCGAGATGCGTTAGTTCTAAGCACTATATAATAGCGGCGTAAAATTAATCTTATACAATATAACTTAGTAAAAGAGTATAAACTTATTCTATTGCTAGGGTAGCGGAAACCTATTACAGGCTTTTTAGATAAGCATTAAATCAAACTATATAGCGCCCACAAGCTTATAGTGTCAGTGGCCAATTGTGACGGCGCTGGGGCGCGTCACCTAGTCAGGGGTTCGCTTAGGGCTTGGCTTGTGTATTTAGACGTGGCCTCATCACCTTCTCTTGCTCCTCACCTTGATATCTTCGTAATACAGCATTTGTTCAAGCACACGTTGCCTTCGTTCAAGCTTTGGTTCAGAGGCATTTGTTCGAGCCGTGCGGCATTTGTTTAAGCCGTCACACCGATATATATAACTGCACTAAGGTAGTTGGCCCGCAACCCTTCTAGGCGGCCAACTTTATAGGTTACAACCTTATCCTTAGATATCCTTGGCTTATAGAAGTAGATCTTAAAATACGCTTTAAAATAGGAGCCTTTAAACAGTAGAACAATAAAGAATTAAAAGGGCGTATATTACTAATAAGCTTAAAAGATATCCTAGAGGATATAGCCTTAGGTAAAACAGTATACGCTCTATACCTAAAGAAATATTAAATCTAACCCCTGTTTTATAGTAAGACGGGTATAGAGCCTAGTATAGATAATAACACTTCTATAACGGAGACCCTATAGGGAACTACTAGATAGGTCGCGGAAATATTATAGGAAGGCGGCGATCTTAAAGATCTTATAAGATACTTCTATTATTATAGGTTACTCTAGCTTAAGCAATACATGGAGAGTATACTACGGCACCTTAAGCGCTACGTTAAGGAATTCCTTACCCTCTACTGGCTACTATATGAAACTGTTTAATATATAGTGGCAACTATATACAAACAGTCACTATAGCGCGTAATACTGCCTATAAGCGTTCTAAAAGAGCTCTAAGACCTACTTAATAATAATATAGAGGATAAACACAACCTTAATTTGTTAAATATTCCGATAAGCCTAAGGGACTTATTAAGGGTATTTTTGGGTAGGTAAGCTAAAGTCCTTTTATAAAACTTAGAATATAATTATATAATTAATCTAGAAAAAGGTAAGCAGCCGCTAAACCTTCCTATCTATAACCTCTCTTATAAAGAGCTTAAGATCCTATAGAAGTACCTTAATAGCTTACTGGAAAAGGGATAGATATGGCTTAGTAAGTTACTAGTAGGCGCACCAATCCTCTTTATTCTAAAACTAGATGGAACTATAAGGCTATATATAGACTATTACGGTCTTAATAAGATCACAATTAAGAACCGTTACCTACTACTATTAGTTAGTAAAATGCTAGATTAATTATTTAGGGCAAGGATCTTTATAAAGCTAGATCTATAAGACGCCTATTATAGGCTCTATATTAAGAAAAGGGATAAGTAGAAGACTACTTTTAAAACCAAATACGGCCACTTTAAGTATCTAGTAATACCTTTTGGACTAGCTAATGCACCTACAATATTCTAATTATATATTTACAGAGCCTTAGGGGGACTAGTTAACCATATATATATTATCTGTTTAGATAACATTTTAATCTACTTAGAAGATAAGGATTAGCATAAGTAACACATCCGTAAAGTACTGGAACGTTTGGATAATTAGGGCCTCTACGCTAAGGCGTTAAAGTATATCTTTAATACTAAGTAGGTTAAGTTCCTAGGTTATATTATAACGCCTATAGGCGTAGTTATAGACCTAGTATAGGTATAGACGATTTAAGAGTAGCTGGAGCTAGAGAGCTACTAGGACGTTTAAGTGTTCCTAGGCTTTGCCAATTTCTATAGGCGCTTTATCTATAACTACTTAGACATCGCCTAATACCTATCTAACTATATCGCTAAAGCTTCCTAAAACCCGGTCTAGAAAGTAAAAAGCTTAAAGGCGGAAAGGAAGAAAACTAAGAAGGGACTAACTAAATAGTACAAACTATAGATATAGCCCGGAAAGGTATAGCAAGCCTTTTAGGAACTACGTGTAAGGTTTATAGAAGCTCTATTATTACGGCATTTTAACCTAGACTAGCCACTAATAATAGTTACTAATATATTAAATTTTGCCCTTACTAGTATTCTACTATAACCTAATAGGCATCTAGATGCTACCTAGCTCTACTAGAGACCAGTAGTATTCTATAATAGAAAATTCCAGGGACCTAAAGTTAGGTATTATACCCACAATAAGGAACTACTGGCTATAGTTAACTGCTTTAAATAGTGGCGACACTACGGAGGTCGCTAATATCTAATTTTGCACCTTTCTAATTAGGAAATTAATTTACTAACTCTTTTAGTATATTAATAAAATAAAAAATTTATATAAAATTTTATAAATTTTATATAAATTCTAAATTAAAATTATTATATAATTAATAGTATTAAAGTGGTTATTATAACTTAAAATTTATTAAAATTTATTGATGCTATAGTTTACGCAGCCGGTATTGAGGCTTACACAGCAGTGCTGAGAATTACGCATTTGTAGCGGGATCGTGTCTAAATTTACGTAGGGTAGGCTGATAGCTGCGCACCCGTGATTTCGCGTGCGCAGCCGCTTAGTTTCCTAACTAGGAAGGTACAAAATTAGATGTTAGCGACCTCCATACCTTAAGCATATAAGCTATACCACTTACGTACTTTTAGATTATTATAATCTACGCTACTTTATAACTGTAAAGGAGCTTACACCTTAATAGGCCAGATAGGTAGAAGAGCTTATATAATTTAATTTTAAGATTAAATATAAGCTAGGAGAAAATAACCCTACTAACGGACCATTATAACAGCCAGATTATACTAAAGGCTTTAAAATGGGAGAAGAAAAACAGATAATGTCAGTCGTTGTCTGTGACTGACTGGTATGGGCCAGACACGTGTAGTGGTCACGTGAGCTAGGCGAACGTGGAATCCACCAAAATCCACCTGTAGAATAGATCTGTCAATAACAACAATCTTATCTATACATCTTAATATACGCATCTGATTCCCTTACACCTCCGCTGCACCTCGTCAAGTATCAGCCTCAACAGATAATAAATATCTTACTCCCTATATTACAGAATAAGCTTTAGGTGTAGGATGCTTAAGCACCTATAGCTCTAAGTACTAAGTCTTAGGCGGTGTAAACCCTATTAGCTTCCACTAACATTCTAGCTGGTACCTAGTCTGTTGCCAATAAGGGTCCAAATATACCTAGACAGGACGTCCCTAATACACTCTTAGAATCTAGTAATATATTACCTCTAATTGCTAAGCTATCCCCTTAAACTAAAAGTAAAACTATAGAGTAATTAGAACCCAGAGCCCTATAATAACCAAAGGACTTTAACCTTATAGCGGCCTTCCTAATATATACGCACTAGAGAGTTATAAAATCTATAGTACCATCTAGTTGCGTACTTAGAGTAGTATAAGACGAAATAGCTTTTACTCAGGAATTATCCAAAAGGTTAATAGATCTTATCCATAAGGTGCAATGGAGGGACGCCTCTTATGCTATCTTCAATGCGGAAGTAGACTAAAAACGTAACAGAAAGGAAGCTAATAGGCGCTACTATTAGGAAATGGACCTAATGGGCCTACTATATAAATATAGCAAGGTTTAGGTACCATAAGAAGCAAATCTACGACAGAAGATTCTTATAAAGAATTACAATAATCTTCTAAGTAGCCCACTATGGTTAAGCTGGGACGGTAGAATTACTTTAATGTAAATACTATTAGTTAAAGCTTAATTAGGAAGTAAAGGAATATATTAGCTATTACGAGAAGTGTTAAATATACAAAATCCAAAGGTATAAGCTATGGGGTTTACTTAAATTAGTTCCTCCCGCTAGCAAACTATAGCAATATTACGCTATAGATTTTATTACAGATCTTCCGCTATTAAAAGATAAGCAAGGACAAACATATAATTTAGTCCTTATACTTATTAATAGGTTTTTAAAGTACGTCTAATACCTTCCGTTAATAAGACAATTAATATATAAGCGCTTACAAACCTAATTAAAGAGAAATGCTTTCTTAAAGTAGATTAACTACACTCTATTATTACTAATAGGGGCAGCGTCTTTATAAGCCAATACTGGTTAGATCTATGCTTTCATTTAAAGATAGACCACCATTATAGTATGGCTTTCTATCTATAGACGGATAGGCAAGTAGAGCGCTAGAACTAGGAATTAGAGTCTTACCTACAAATATATTTAAACTGCTGGCAGGATAATTAGTACGAGCTACTTCTATACGTAGAATACGCTTATAACTTAAAGCAATACTTATTGCATAAGTATGTACCTATCTAGATTACCTATGGCGTTTAACTATCTAGATTTAATAGTGTACTTAATAATCACTAGCTAAGGCCGTATAATTAATTATAGGACCTAATTAGAAAGTCTAAGAACATCTACTAGAGAGTATAAGGGTACCTTAAGGAATAGAAGGAGTAATAGAAGCATATAAAGCAGAGCCTATAAGATGCGCAAGAGCAGTAGAGACTTTAGTATAACTATAAACACCAGGATAAGCATTTTAGTATAGGCAATAAGGTTTTATTATATATAACGAATATTAAGACCTATTAACTATTAAAGAAGCTTAATACAAGATATCTAGGTCCCTTTTAAATTAAGAAACAAATTAGTAAGCTAGCCTACCATCTCTAGCTACCCCCATCTATAGCCTATATACATTTAGTATTTTATATAAATTTACTAGAGCCATGGTATAGACTACTACTAGAAAAGAACTGTAAGGGATATTATTGCGGACACCTCAGGTTGCCTTTAGGACAACCTCTGGACGCCCCTTGGATAGTCGCCGGTCACGTGCCAAAGGCATATGCCTGTAGTATATAGTCTCTATAATCCCAGAGGCCTTACCTCCTTAAGGATTCGTCTCTCTTACCAATCTATCCTATTCCACAATTGTGTCCTTATAGCCCACTATCTATAAAGTCCCCTTATATTTAAATCCTTCCTACTCTATTTGGAAGGGTAGCTGGCTTTAAGGACCAGATTGTTTATTTACATCTTTTATTTATATCTACTATTCTCCCTTAAAATCTCGCGATGACCTAAATGGAAACTCTATAAATACCTTATAGACAGCCGTCGCGCTAAGGCAGGAAGGTCCCTCTGATAGTAAAAAATTGTGATAATATAAACCTCTAGGTAAGACGGCTAAATAAGCCCTAATACCTAGATGCACTAAGAGCTTGAAGACTCTCGCATACCTACGGTTACTGGCAATGCTAAGGAAAATGCAGACACCCTCTATAACGGTTATAACACTGCTAGAGAGTAGCTGGAACCCCTCTGGCCCCACTTAGGCCAATTAGAAGATTAAGCGTCAGACATAACCCTAAAATCTTCCCCTAAACTAGAAATGCCAAAGGAATATACTAATGCGCCTAATTAGGGACCTAACTAGAACCCTCCTGGAAGACCACTGGCCTATAATTGGCGTAGTGGTGGTGTACAGACTGCCTATAAGCTAAGCGGGCCTACCCCTTTAGGCAATCTAACCTAACTACTAACTTAAGACTTAAGCCTTATAGGGAAACCCGCATTAGCTACTGGTACTAACACTACCTCTATAGCTAGAGCTTCCCTAGGCCTAAAGTTGGAAAGTTAAGAGCCCTATACTGATTTTCTTTAAGGAGGATATTGGGAAGCTGCCGCAAGGCTCTTAGAAGCCATATGGAAAGAAGCCACTAATAAATATATTAGAAACCTTTAGGGGTAGGTCTAGATCTGGCAGAGCTTAATCTAAGTTAGATAAAATCTTTTATAACCTAGCTAAGGCTAAGGGCCTTCTAGGGGATACCTAGTACCTACCTAAGGAGGTGTGGAAGACTTAAAGAGGTATCTATATAGTAAATGGAAAAAGGATATAGACTGACAGGTTAAGGCCTCTAGTAGTTTAGAACTTCGCTAGAGACCTAACGCCTAATAGTTAGATAATTAGGTTTGTGAAATAGATAACTTCTTTAAGATGCTGATGATATAAGATAATACCAAAGAGCGTACCTATTAGATTATTAGTAAGATTAAAGATTAATCCCTAAACTAGATTGCACTAAATTAGCTTAATAAAGAGCAAATTATTATATGGCCGCAGCTGTAAACCTTTCTAAAGAAGTGGACTTAAGATCTATATATTGTATAATATAATTATATAGAACTATTCTGGAATGGGATATAGCTTGACCGCCATGATTTCTGCTAGTTTATAAACTTTATAGAAACTTGTGCTTAACTAATAGATCTAGAGCCTTTTAAAAATGAGGACGGTAGCATCTATAAGAAGGAGAAAATTGGATTTATCTAGGCTAGAATTAAGCCAGCAATTTGTGATGAAATGAAGCACGTGGGAGCCCTATCGCGGATTACTATATATATGGATTTTAAATGAGCGGTTCTAAATGCTAAGGATGTGGTAAGGAACTAGACCTCTTCTGGCAAGAAGCTAGGGGGTAACTAGAAATGTGGGCACTCTAGTAGTAATATAGGGTAGACCTAAACTTTAAAGAAGCCGTTCTTAAAGAGAAATTTAGAAGGGTTAAAGTTAGGGACCTTAAGTAATAGGAAAGACTCCTAGGGCTAACCTAACACCTATTTAGCACCCTTATGGGAACACTCTAAAAAGTTAAGAGAAAACTTCTTTGGAGGTAAACCTAATTAGAAAAACAAGTAGGGTAATAACTGTACTAATAATCCAAAAAAAGAAAAGCCCTAGTTATGGACCTTTTTTAGCTGTAACTAGGGTAAGATATAGAAGGAGAGACTCTCCGTATTGCTATTAAGCTGGAAATGGTACTCTCTATAGGCGAGGTATGTTAGTTTTAAGTACTATATAATAGTGGCGCCGAAATTAATCTTATATAATATGATTTAGTAAAAGAGCATAATCTTATCCTGTTGCTAAAGTAGCAGAAACCTATTATAGGGTTCCTAAATAAGTATTGGATTAAACTACAGTGCCTATAAGCTTATAGTGTTAGTGGCCAATATATATAACCGCACTAAGGTGGTTGGCCTGCAACCCTTCTGAGTGGCTGACTTTGTAGGCTATAACCTTATTCTTAGATATCCTTGGCTTGCGGAAGCAGATCCTAAGATATACTTTAAGATAGGAGCCTTTAAATAGTAGAACAATAAAGAATTAGAAGGGCGTATTTTACTAATAAGCTTAAAAGATATCCTAGAAGATGTAGCTCTAGGAGAAATAGTATACACCCTATACCTAAAGGAGTATCAGATCCAACCCCTATTCTATAGCAAGATGGGTATAGAGCCTAGTATAGGCAATAACCCTTCCATAACGGATACCCTATAGGGAACTGCTAGATAGGTCACAGAGACACTATAGGGAGGTGGCGATCTTAAAGATCCCACAAAATACTTCTACCGCCATAGGTTACTCTAGCTTAAGTAATACGCAGAGAGTATACTACAATACCTCAAATGCTGTATTAAAGAGTTCCCTACCCTCTACTGGCTACCACATAAAACTATCTAATATATAGTGGCAACTATATATAAACAGCTACTATAGCGCACAACACTACCCGCAAGTGTCCTAAGGGGCCTCTAGGACCTACCCAACGATAACGCGGAAGACAAACACGACCCCAATTTGTTGAATATCCCAGTAGGCCTAAGGGACTTACTAAGGGTATTTTTGGGCAGGTAAGCAAAAGTCCTTTAGCAGAACTTAGAATATAATTATATAATTAATCTAGAAGAAGGTAAATAACTGCTAAACCTTTCTATCTATAACCTCTCTTATAAAGAGCTTAAGATCCTATAGGAGTACCTTAACAGCTTACTAGAAAAGGGATAGATACGGCCCAGTAAGTCGCCGGTAGGTGCGCTAATCCTCTTTATCCCAAAACTAGATAGGACTATAAGGCTATATATAGACTATCGCGGTCTTAATAAGATTATAATTAAGAACCGTTACCTACTACTACTAGTTAGTGAAATGCTGGATTAACTATCTAGGGTGAAGATCTTTATAAAGCTGGACCTATAAGATGCCTATTATAGGCTCTGTATTAAAAAAGGGGATAAGTAGAAGACTGCTTCTAAAACCTAATATAGCTACTTTAAGTATATAGTAATGCCTTTTAGGCTAGCTAATGCGCCTATAATATTTTAATTGTATATTTATAGAGCCTTAGGGGGACTAGTTGACCGTATATGTGTTATTTACCTAGATAATATTCTAATCTACTTAGAAGATGAGGATTAGTATAAGTAATATATTTATAAAGTGCTAGAACGCTTGGATAATTGGGGCCTCTATGCTAAGGTATTAAAGTGTGTCTTTAACACTAAGTAGGTCAAGTTCCTAGGTTACATTATAACGCCTATAGGTGTAGTTATGGACCTAGTATAAGTGTAGACAATCTAAAAGTGGCCAGAGCTAGAGAGCTACTAGGATGTTTAAGTGTTCCTAGGCTTTGCTAATTTCTATAGGCGCTTTATCTATAACTACTTAGATGTTGCCTAACACCTATCTAACTACGTTGCTAAAGCTTTCTAAGACCTGGCTTAAGGAGTAAAAAGCTTAAAGGCGGGAAGGAAGAAAACTAAGAAGGGACTAACTAAATGGTATAAACTATGGATATAGCCTAGAAAGGTCTAGGAAGCCTTTTAGGAACTACGCATAAAGTTTATAGAAGCTCCACTATTATGGCATTTTGACCTAGATTAGCCACTGAAGATGGTCACTAATGTATTGAATTTTGCCTTTGCTGGTATCCTACTGCAACTTAATAGGCATTTAGATGCTACCCAGCTCTACTAGAGACCGGTAGCATTCTATAGTAGAAAATTCTAGGGACCTAAAGTTAGGTATTATACCCATAATAAGGAACTGCTTGCTATAGTTAACTGCTTTAAATAGTGGCAATACTACCTTAAGTACGTAAGCTATACCACTTGTGTACTCTTAGATTATTATAATCTACGCTACTTTATAACTATAAAGGAGCTTATACCTTAATAAGCTAGATAGGCAGAGGAGCTTATATGATTTAACTTTAAGATTAAATATAAGCCAGGGGAAAATAACCCTGCTAATAGACTGTTATGATAGCTAGACTATGCCAAAGGCTTTAAAACGGGAGAAGGAAAACAGATAATAGATATTTTACTCCCTATATTGTAGAATAAACTTTAGGTGTGGGATGCTTAAGCACCTATAGCTCTATATATTAAGTCTTAGGCGGTATAAACCCTATTAGTCTCTACTAATATTCTAGTTAATACCTGGTCCGTTGCTAATAAGGGTCTAAAAATACCTAAATAGGATATCCCTAACATAAGTGTGAAACCTAGTAATATACTACCCTTAATTACTGAGCTATCCCCTTAAACTAAAAGCGAAGCTATAGAGCAATTGGAACCTAGAGCCCTATAATAACTAAAGGACTTTAACCTTGTAGCGGCTTTCCTGATATATACGCACTGAGAAGTTGTAAGATCTATAGTACTATCTAGTCTTATACTTGGAGCAGTATAAGGCGAAATAGCTTTTACCTAGGAACCATCTAAAAGGTTAACAGATCTCATCTATAAGGTGCAATAGAGGGACGCCTCCTATACTATCTTTAATGTAGAAGTAGACCGGAAACGTAATAGAAAGGAAGCTAAAAGGTGCTAAAATTGGGAACTGGACCTAATAGGCCTACTACGTAGAAATGGTAAGGTTTGGGTGCTATAAGAAGTAAATCTATAATAGAAAATCCTTATAAGGAATCACAATGATCCTTTGGGCGGCTACTATAGTTAAGTTAAGATAGTGGAATTACTTTAACGCAAATACTACTGGCTAAAGCTTAAGCAGGAAGTAAAGGAGTATATTAGCCACTATAAGAAGTGTTAAGTATATAAAATCCAAAGGTATAAGCTATGGGGTTTACTTAAATTAGTTCCCCCTACTAGTAAGCTATAGCAATATTATACTATAGACTTTATTACGGATCTCCCACCCTTAAAAGATAGGTAAGAATAAACATATAATTTGGTCCTAGTACTTATTAATAGGTTTTTAAAGTATGTCTAATACCTTCCTATTAATAAGATAATTAATATATAAGTGCTTATAAACCTAATTAAGGAGAAATACTTTCTTAAAGTAGATTAACTATACTCTATTATCACTAATAGGGGTAGTATCTTTATAAGCCAGTACTGGTTAGATCTATGCTTTTATTTAAAGATAGACCACTATTATAGTATGGCTTTCCATCCATAGATAGATGGGCAAATGGAATGCTAGAACTAGGAACTGGAGTTATATCTACAAATATATTTAAACTACTAGCAAGATAATTGGTATAAGCTACTTCTGTATATAGAGTACGCTTATAACTTAAAATAATATATATTACATTAGTTTGCACCAATCTAGATTGCCTATAGTATCTGACTATTAGGATTTAATAGTATACCCAATAATTACTGGCTAAGGCCATATAATTAATTATAGGATCCTACTAGGAAGTTTAAGGACATCTACTAGAGAGTATAAGGATACCTTAAGGAATAAAAGGAGTAATAGAAGTATATAAAGCAGAGCCTATAAGATGCGTAAGAGTAGTAAAGACTTTAGTACAACCGCAAATACTAGGATAAGCATTTTGGCGTAGGCGATAAGGTTTTATTATATTTAATAAATATTAAGACCCATTAACTATTAAAGAAGCTTAATGTAAGATACCTAGGTCCCTTTTAAATTAAGGAATAAATTAGTAAGCTAGCCTACTGTCTCTAGCTACCTTTATCCATAGCCTGTATATATCTAGTATTTTATATAAATCTACTAGAGCCATGGCACAGACTACTACTAGAAAAGAACTTCCGTCTAGGCCTAATTAAACACCCTAAAGTGGTGGGCAAGCGGTACAAGGTTAAAGCTATACTACGCCATAAGTTTATTAAGAATAAGCTTTAATATAAAGTTAAATAGCTAGGCTGGCCTACTAAGGACTCTATATAGGAACCAGAGGATTACCTTAATTATTATAAAGATATTCTAAAAGAATATTAGGACTAAGGTCCACAATCTACAAATTGTAGAAAGTGCTCTAATACTACAGTGTCATTATAACCTATAAAGAAAGCTTGTAGTAGGCTAAGAGAGGCCCTAAAGAGTAAATAGGTTAAATTAGATATAGAATAAATAAGCTCTAGAAACTATAAGGATTGATTAGGGCTACGGCCTAAGGCAGGACAGGTCCTTAGCCTTTTTATATACATAGCATAGAATTAATAGGGTATTTTGCTAGAATTGTATTCCTATTTATTAGTCTATATTAGGAATAGTATTTCTATGCCTTCCTAAATACTTTACAAGGCCTTCCCAATTGCTACTATATACAAGAATTAATCCTAAATGCCTAAATTAAAAGCTATTATGCCTTATCCCTAGGTGTAGAATTAGTATCTATTGGCCCACTAAGTAATAGCTGACGGGAATGAAATCTAGATCCAGATCCCTTAGTAGGAGTATAAGTAGGTATAAAAACGGGGGCAGGCTAATAAGGTGTAGATTGAGCAGAGATCCTTAAATACTTAACACTAATATTAGGCCTAAACCAGTACTAACAAAGTTCTTAAGGCGTAAGCTTGTAGTTAATAAAGATATGCTTAAGTCCAGAATAAATAGAGACGTTAGCTGGCTGGTAAAGACTAGAACCACTAAGGCCTTACTATAGCAATTGTTAGTTACCTATCCGCTAGGTACCTAAAGGGTAACCTATATAATACTATATTATATTATGCTTTTTTAAAACTTAATATATATGCATAAACTCCTTCTTGTGGTAAACAGCGACCTTCTTCTTATTACCTCTATTCTTTACCCTATTCTTAGTATACTAACCTTGCTCCCTTATTAGGCGTTACTGGCTAGCTTGCTGGGAATTATAGGCGGTGTAGATGGCTGTGGTATAGTCTTGAATTTAACCTAGATGTTTAGCATTAGTACTAAAATAAGAGAGAGCCTAGGTGATGTAGTAGTTAAGGATATTAAAGGATCGTCGCCACTTAGGCCTAGGCTATATTAAAGCCTAAAGTTAGTAATAGAAACCTATTAAGGATAGGAAAGCTTACCTTAATATAACTGCCGCTCTTAGTATATATACATTAATTATAAGGACTAAAGGTGTTGGACCTTATATAGTGGGTCTTATTATAAGCATCTAGAATCTTCTTATTAGACTTCTGGTCTTTTAAGGATGTATATATAAAGTCATTTAGGCAGGACTAGTACCAGTTATAGGTTAGTAGAGGTTAGGGTTTTATATGTAGCGGCAGGGCTAGAATATACTATAGAATTAGATTAAAAAAGCAGTCAGCAGGAGAACAAAGAGGTATATTGAATTAATAATAGAAAAAAAGAAAATCTTAATGATATATTAAAGATATGTCCAAATTTAGATAAAGGGCAATAATGGGAAGTGAGGTGTTAAAGAAAAGGAGCAGCTTAATAAGCAAGGTATCTCTATACTTTACCTCCTAATACCCTTCCAGTGAATAGCCGTAACCTTACCAATATAACTCCGTTACAATAGCGCAATTTAGAAGGAAGGAAATACGCGTATAAGCTACTTAGTTATCACTTCCTTATAAAAACCGATTATGCAGCTGGGGAAGGCAATTAAGACGTTAATTATAGACGTATATAGGTAAAATTATACCTAAACAATACTATGGTATTAAAGAATAATGTTATAGACGTTCTTAACAAATCGTATAATAGCTAGAGGCGCTATTACAAAGTGTCCCTTTTGTTTGCTAGGTAGTAGAGCTACGCTAAATATATAGCATAGAACCAACAAGAAAGGATTATAGATTAATATCTTAAAAGTTAAAGACAACGGCAAGCTAAAGCTTTATACGTTAAATCCTATACTAAAAGGTCCTACAGAACCATATTAGGAACACCAAATTGCCTATAATACTTATAATTAATTATAGACCGGCATAAAGGCTTAAAAGTAGAGTTGTATAAAAATTCTTAGGTTAGCTTAGGTAGTCACCAGCACGTTTCCGGTAGGCTTTTAAGGGGTCTCCTAGCAATCCTTATATCTTTTCTCTAGTTATATTTTTTCCTTATTAAGGTTTTTAGGAGTTTAAAGCAGGGGTTAGATAGATAGATGATATACAGCAGTATACCAATATCTCCCTAATATCTCTCCAAACCCCTTCTAGGATAAGCCCTTATAATCTCCCTACTATAAGGTAATGGCAATTAGGGGCCAACTATAAAAAGGGGGGGGGTAATGTAAGGGATATTATTGCGGACACCTTGGGTTGCCTTCAGGACAACCTCTAGACGTCCCTCAGATGGTCGCCAGTCACGTGCTGGAGGCACGTGCCCGTAGTATATAGTCTCCATAATCCCAGAGGCCTTACCTCCCCAAGGATTCGTCTCTCTTACCAATCTATCCTGTTCCACAATCGTGTCCTTATAGCCCCCTATCTACAAAGTCCCCTTATAAGAACTTCTATTTAGGCCTAATTAAACACCCTAAAGTAGTAGGCGAGCGGTATAAGGTTAAAGCTATACTACGCCATAAGTCTATTAAGAATAAGCTTTAATATAAAGTTAAATAGCTAGGTTAGCCTGCTAAGGACTCTATATAGAAACCAGAAGATTACCTTAATTATTATAAAGATATTCTAAAAGAATATTAGGACTAAGGTCCGCAATCTATAAAGCGCAAAAAGCGCTCTAATACTATGGTATTATTACAGCCTATAAAAAAGACTCGCGTAAAGAGTAAGAAATAGGTTAAATTAGATATAGAACAGATAGGCTCTAGAAACCATAAGGGTTAATTAGGGCTACGGCCTAAGGTAGGACAGGTCCTTAGCCTTTTTACATATATAGCATAGAATTAATAGGGTATTTTACTAGAATCAATTCCTATTTATTAGTCTATATTAGAAACAGTGTTCCTATACATTTCCAAATACCTTATAAGGCCTTCCCGATTACTACTATATATAAAAATTAATCCTAAATGCCTAAATTAAAAGCCACTATGCCTTATCCCTAGGTGCAGGATTAATATCTGTAACCGACTACGGTACCCTGCCAAACCACCACTGTTTCACCTATGTATTACCTTGACTCGCTCACCGACTCGCTCACCGACTCGGTCAATTACCCCTTTATTGTCTACACCTTTCGTGTATATATACCACCTGATTTCCATAGATTTACAATAAAGTTGCTCACTCAATTCTCCCATACTTGCACTGTTACAATATCTATTAGCCTACTAAGTAATAGCTAATGGGAATAATATCTAGATCTAGATCCCTTAATAGAAGTATAGGTAGGCATAAAAATAGGGGCAGGCTAATAAGGTATAGATAGAGCAGAGATCCTTAAACGCTTAACACTAATATTAGGCCTAAACTAGTACTAACGAAGTTCTTAAGGCGTAAGCTTATAGTTAATAAAGATATACTTAAGCCTAGAATAAACAGAGACATTAGCTAGCTAGTAAAAACCAGAACCACTAAGACCTTATTATAGCAATTATTAGTTACCTATTTGCTAGGTACCCAAAGGGTAACCTACTTAATACCGCATTATATTATGCTCTTTTAAAACTTAACGCGTATACACAAACTTTTTCTTATAGTAGACGACAACCTTCTTTTTATTACCCCAATCCTTTACCCTATCCTTAATATACTAACCTTACTCCCTTATTAGGTGTTACTAACTAGCTTGCTAGGAATTATAGGCAGTATAGATAGCTATAGTATAGTCTTAAATTTAATCTAGACGTTTAGCATTAGCGCTAGAATAAGAGAAAGCCTAGGTGATATAGTAGTTAAGGATATTAAAGGATTATCGCCATTTAGGCCTAGGCTATATTAAAGCCTAAAGTTAGCAATGGAAACCTATTAAGGATAGGAAAGCTTACCTTAATATAACTACCGCTTTTAGTATGTATGCATTAATTACAAGGACTAAAGGTGTTGGACCTTATGTAGTAGGTCTTGTTATAAGCATCTAGAATCTTCTTATTAGACTTCTAGTCTTTTAAGGATGTATATGCAAAGTTATTTAGGTAGGACCAGCACTAGTTACGGGTTAGCGGAGGTTAGGGTTCCATATATAGTGGCAGGGCTAAAATATACTAAGGAATTGGCTTAGAAGAGCAGTTAGTAGGAAAACAAAGAGGTATATTAAATTAATAATGGAAATAAAGAAAATCTTAATAATATATTAAAGATACGTCTAAAATTGGATAAAGGCTAATAAGGGGAAATAAGGTGTTAAGGAAAAGGAACAGCTTAGTAAGCAAGATATCTCTATACTTTACCTTCCAATACCTTTCTAGTAAATAGCCGCAACCTTGCCAATATAACTCTATTACAATAGCGCAATTTAGAAGGAAGAAAACACGCGTATGTGCTATTTAGCCATTACTTCCTTATAAGAAAAACTGATTACGCGGCCGGGGAAGACAATTAAGACGTCAATTACAGACATATATAGGTTAAATTATACCTAAACAAGAATATAGTATTAAAGAATAACGTTATAGACGTCCTTAACAACCGCATAATAGCTAGAGGCGCTATTACGAAATATCCCTCCTATTTGCTAGGTAGTAGAGCTACACTAAAATATAGCATAGGACTATAAAAATGAGAAAGGATCATAGATTAATATTTTAATAGTTAAAGATAACGGCAAGCCAAGGCTCTATACGTTAAATCCTATACTAAAAGGTTCTATAGAACTATACTAGAATACCAAATTACCTATAATATTTATAATTAATTACAGACTAGTATAAAGGCTTAGAAATAGAGTTATATAAAAATCTCTATATTAACCTAGGTAGTTACCGGCATACTTCTAGTAGGCCTCTAATAGGTTTCCTGGCAATCCTTATATCTTTTCTCTAGTTATATTTTTTCCTTATTAAGGGTTTTCAGAAGTTTAAAGTAGGGGTTAGATAGATAGATAATATACAGCGGCATACCAACATCTCTTTAATATCTCTCCAAACCCCTTCTGGGATAAGCCCTTATAATCTCCCTACTATAAGGTAATGGCGATTAGGGGCCAACTATAAGAAGGGGAGGGGGTAATATAAGGAATATTATTGCGGTTACCTTAAGTTGTCCTTAGGACAACCCCCGGACGCCTATTAGTTAGTCGCCGGTTATATACTAGAGGTACGTGCCTATAGTATATAGTCTCCACAATCCTAGAGGCCTTACCTCCTTAAGGATTTGTCTCTCTTACCAATCTATCCTATTCCATAATTGTGTCCTTATAGCCCCCTGTCTATAAAGTCCCCTCACAATTAAGGTTATGCTTAATATATATATTAATAGCAAACTCTTTCTAAATTGCTATACTAAGTATAAAATACCAGCTATTCTATCTTGTATAATTATTAAGCGGAATTCTTCTCCTTATAAGACTTTTAAATTCCCTTATATAACTAGCTAAGCTATAAGTATATACGGTAATGTTATAAAGCTTTCTAAGTACACTAAGTTTCTAAAACATATTACCCTTTTTTCTTCTCTTTTTTAGATCTAAATCTTTTCCTTTTTTTTATATAACTTAATATTATTAAGACTAATTAAGTTTTTAAAGAGGAAAGCCTATATAGTAAGGTTTAGAATATAACCCTAATAGCGGATCCGTTAGTAGGTAGAATTCCATTTAATTCCATTTAATTCCCTCTTTCTAGAGAAGCTAGTTGCTTATTATATAACAGAGCTTATTATTTATAGTATGGTTATTAGATATAACGGCACCTAGCTTTTATATAATTCTATAGTTTTTAAGTACTAAAAGAAGAGTATTCTATTACTTATCCCTATTATAAAAGGCTACCGTATAAAGGCCAAGAAAAGCGTTTATAAGCTTTTCCTAGCTCTTAATAAAATGGCTATAAATTATAAGGAGAAGGCAATTATAAAAAGGTCTAAATATTAACAGAGAGATAAATACTTATTAATGTAGACTGTAGCCTCTTTTATATAATATCCTTTTACAATAGCTATAAGTTATAAATCTTTTTACTAACTGCTAAATAGGCTATAGTTATAGAGCCGTCTATTTTAAGATTAATTAACTATAAAAGAACGTAAAACTTTAGCCACTTAACCATCCAAAATAGTAGGTTTTATATAATAATTAATATAATAAGGGCCTTATTAATAACTTCTTTATTTAGGACTGCTTAAAGTACTTTTAAATCTAGCTCTTCTGTCTTATTTTAAAATAACACTTTAAGACAAAGATCTTTTAATTAATCCCATATTGCTTCTTTTATATAACTAGTTTTAGGCTTAACTATAATACTATGCTTTAACGCTAAGTGGTTTTAGAAGTTAGAGGTTAACTATGCAGCGTATAACTCTATATAGTGTTTATAATAGAATAAAAGACAGGCGTTTTTATTTTATATAGACTTATTACTACCTAGTGGATAGGTATACTCCCATATTAAAAGAGCTAAGCAATCTCTTATATTTTTTAATTTAGAGGTATTAACAGAGTTAAGAGCTTCTAATTCCACTTCTAAAGCCATATTTATACGGTAATAAGGAAGAAGAAGGCGACTGAAAATTTATTTGAGGTATGCCAAGACTTATCGCGATAACGTTTATCCAAAACCATCCTGCTTCTTTCATGTCAACAAAGAACTAGCAATTTTTTTCTTATTCACATTTGCATGCTATTTCTATGCTTATGTCCTTTATGCGATCACTTTGTTAGGAGAGTGCCATTCTATCTTTCAATAAATTTGACAAGGGATTTCATGCTCAGCTTTCTACATAAGCCCATCGATGCCGGCCTCGCTCCCGCCTTTATCAAACTACATACACAGAGAGCATATTGTTGCTAAGTTTAGCCTAAACTGAAATTTTACGTAGCAGGGTTCTCCACAGTAATTCCCAAAATGCTCTTCGCAAAATTCCTTTCTCTACGCAAAAGGTCAAGCTCGCCTGTACCACCCAAGCCAGTGTGTCCAACAGTCAGCGGACAGCGAGCTTTGAGGCCTCGTCGCTGACGACTGCAGCCAAGTGGATCGCTCGCTGTCCGCTGTGTCAAAATCAGGTACGCTGACTGTCACGCTGTCAGCTCGCTGTCCGAATTAGGCAATTTATATAAAGTTCGTGGTGTTTCATTGCGGATTTTTGGTAGCACCTCTCTATATACAAATATTGACGTTGCCTGATTTAAAATTGACCTTAATTTATCCAATAGTGTCCAAATATATCAAAATTATCCTCCGCAAATATTAAAGTTGGTAGTAACGTTAGTGGTAAGGAAGGAAAGCAGCGGTAAGGGCTCTAAAGGCTCTATTTTTATATCAGATTTAATTAAATATAAAGCTCTATTGAATATATCTTACTAAGCTGGCTTATAGCTAGTAAGATTAATATTCAAGCTTATTAGCTAGTGTGTAGTTAAAGCTCCATTGGAGCTAATATAGTTAATTAAACTGCTTAATAAAAGGCCCTTAATTAACCACCACTTCTAACATTAATCTACTTTAATTATGTCGGCCAATAGTTAATTATGCTCATTAGTAACAATCTTTTTAGCTTAACTAAAGGCTCGTTTGCATGCAGAGCTTATTACTAGTATTAAGAATATATTAAGAGCGATCTTAGCAAGTATTAGATAAAGGATTTAACCGATTTTAAGCCACCAGTTAAGAGGATTAGGAACAACATCGTTCTGCTTATAGCCATTATCGGAACTAATCTTAATAAACTTAAGGCCTGCGTTATAGTAGCGGTTAAGCTCACTAGAAGAAGCTCTGCTATCTTACCGGGGCGTAAAATGTAATGTACTTTGCATTGTATATAGGTAATAAAAAGATTTGTTCTAATATTGGGGAATAGGTTTACACGCGTAGTAGAGATATTGGGAAAAATGCTTATTTACTATGGCTAAGCGAGAGATTCCCAATGGTTAGCCAACCGGATCTCAGCTGAAGATCTGAATTCTGCCAAAAGCTTCAAAATACTACCAAATCTTCCTTTCCTTACCACCAAGGCAGCGAGCTGTCAGCTCGCTGTAGTTTTATCACCGACTGACTGTCGACTGACTGTAACTACCCTATACGCTGACTGACTGCTAGCTGACTGCTTACGTTATCAGCTTCTTGGCAGCTACGCTGCCAGCGTCGCTGACTATTGGACACACTGACCCAAGCCCGCCTCCGTACGTTCTACCCACCAACTATTCTATCCCGCAACGGATGAGCCGCCCTTAGAACACCCAGGCAAGCAGATTCTCCCATGCGGCCGCTCAAGCGCATATATTCCTCACTCAACTCGATATCATCAATGAAGAGGATCCGAAAACGAAGGACACTTTAGCATTCCCATCTACCTCTGATGCTCTGAAGCGAGAACTCGACAGTCTCCAGTTCCACTACTACTTGCCGCATATCAGCGACCATGGCGTTGACTTCTATTCAGACCAGGGCTTTGTGGCATATGATCTCGGGAATTTTGATGCGGAACTCGACTTGCCTGTTATTGAAAATGGGGATTTTGAGTACTACCCGGACAGCCTGCAGGCTAGTTCGTGTTATTCGCAGTTCACGGCGACGAGCTCGGAGACTAATATGCCATTAACCAGAGAAACTGTTTCACCGCGAAACATGCCAGCGCTGACGAAGAAAGTTATGTGGCTCTCCAAGCTTTTTAAGTCTGTGAAGGGATTGGCTACGAGACTTCCGCCGCATTAACTGGCCGAAGGTACTGGTAGATGGACAGTCAGCGTAAGGATTTAGAATAATCAATATTATTCTTACTTTTATTTACCGTGGATACTTGTTTTCTTGCAATCCAGTTTTTTGAGCCAAGAATCAAAAATAGACATCTTCAATTCCTTCATTATGACTTTCCATGACTTTCGTAATGCATTTTATTCGATAAAATATCTCATTTCATTTCATCTAAGCATAGTATCGTCATTTCGGTATTATTCTTTGTCTCTATGCATTATCAAAACACAATGCGCTTGTTATTTTCTGGCCACTTTTGCATACGCATTGTTGCGAACTCCCTCGGTAAGGTATATGAATGCCCCGAAGCATTCGGTTTATGCCGTTCATTCTTTGAAGTTTCGATCCATATTTGATTTTTTCTGCAGCCTAGAATCACTGATTCCATATCATACAACTGACCGAGGTAGGCACTTCAGCGGTTTAAGAAATCCTGCACTTAGTCAAAGACAGTAGATCCACATCAATCCATTCGCATGTCTCATCAGAACCCAGAACTTATGTTAGATTCACTATCCGCCGTCCGCTATGACAACAAAGGATCGACTCGTAATGCCACTACTCTCCCTAGCCGCCACTCTGGATCTTCAGTTTCCGGTTCTATCCATATTCATCCGCGCACTTCTTCGGAGATGCCTCGCGAGACTAGTTATGTTGGCACAGCATCCTGGATCAAGTACGGTGCCCATGGTTCGCTACGCCGCATTAGAGGCATCCCAGGCTGCTCTCTCACACCACACACAAGCAACTACTCCCTAGAACGGTCGGCTGCTGACTCTCAATGCTCTGAGGAGGCTAACCAAGAGAAAGTTGACAAGAGAGCTACCTGTTCGACATTCTCGTGGGCTAATTTGTCTTTCGTTGAAGAAACCTCTGGCAAGCTTCCAGGTGAGGAATTCTCTGCTCTTAAAGAGCAATACGAGCGCGAATGCGTCCTCAAGTGGACCAAGGCTGCCCAAGAGAAAGTGGCCACCTCTGTATATCATCTCGAGCTACTGTACAGAGAAAGTGAGTATGAAAAACAGTGCAGAGAGCAATTGCATAGCGACGTCAGAGAGCTTACAGGGAATAGAATTATCATGACTGAAACAGAGGCGTGGTATGAGAATAACTGCAATGATACACAGGGCTTTCAAAACATGCAGGAAAAGTTTGGCCGAATGCCGGCTATAAACAAGGGATGGTTAGACAGAATTCCGGATGGAAAACATACCACTCCGGCAGACATACCGGACCGTACTCGTGAGCAGTTTAATCAACGGTGGCATGAAGATGATTTGAAGCATGAGCCTGCGCAGTATCATGCCGATATGGGACTGTTTGCGCCGACATATCAGAGCCAACATGTGCAGGCGCCATTTCAGTGCCATGCGGACGTCGCTCAGATGGTGGCCCATCGGAATGAGTATCGGCGTCTCTACGGTCCAGGAATAGGCAGGTACCTTCCCTCTTACAGAGAAGATGAGGGTGGACGCCCGATTCCGTCGTTCAGCTTTGCACTGTCTCTACACACTCCGAGTGTACATGATGATTCAGCGCAGTCACTCCCGATTATGTTAGGGGATTTGAGTCTCCAAGACGGGCTTTCTAATGATTCCAGTTTTGATATGTCATACAACGAACATTCTCAGGAATCGACAAACCAGAGTCGATTCAGTGTGGATTCATCTATTGTAGAGGCTAATGCTAGATCGATGGCGAGAAAGACGCGGAATCTTAGTAGGGAGTTGAAGAGTAAGGCATCAAAGATTTTGAGAGAGTAAATTTGAGTTAGTTTTTCTTTGTAATTGTCCTTTGTAAGCTCTCAGCACCTTGGATGCGCAAGTAACCAAAGTACTAAATTAATTACACAAAATGATTATTTTGCCATGGGACATGAATTAAAGCAAAGGATGGGCTGGTGCTATTGTGCAAAGCGATGTCACGAACCGTATCACCATGTGTTGCGCAAGCACATAAAGACATAACGTAGACGCGAAGCACAGAGAGAAACGGATCAAGAATGACCTCGGGAAGTCGAATCGATGGCATAATAGCTACAGCCAATTAGTAACTGTGCATAGAGTAGCATTCATTGAAGCTGAACTGCTTTTAACTTTTAGTCGTGAATAACTACGTGGATTCCGATGAAGGCGCTGAAGGACGCTTGCACTTTTGATATAGAATGCGTTGAGATTATAAAAAAGATACTGAGAGGTTCTTCAACATATCATGAAAAATCACGTATCTATAATTTTAATCAGTTTAGGAGATATGGCACGTGCATGTCATTCACTCATCTTTCAACTACGCCCACAAATCTGTTCTCACCCCCGATTGTATTCAAGAAAACGTTACCGCGTCCACTATGTCTATTAAGTCCGTCAAAGCCAATGGCGCAGCTTCCGCGCTCACAACCTCATCGACTAAATTATTTCCAGCGCTCCTCAATTCCAACTTCAAATAGACTCTCAAGACGACAACATGCCCTATTCCGAATCATATGCCTCGCAGGATTAGACCGCCTCTCAGAATTCCTGCGATCGAATGTGTCTAAAGACACTTATATTTCATCCCCCTACACAAATTCAGCCGGCGTGCCCCGTATTTATGAGCACATCTCTATCTCTGAACTAAGATTCTCCCCACAGCATACATTCCACCAGCGTCGGCTTCCTTGGGATATAGCGCCTCCCATACGTAACCCAATTCCTCACATACCAGGACGCTGCTATTACACTTATGCACTCACACCGGAAGACCTCTACCATCTCATTGCGGGTCATGCCATTGACCCAGGTCACCACCCTTTAGGAAAAGGAAACCAGAATTTGGGGTTGGATAATCTTGAAGAAGGAAGGGATAAGATTCGCAGGCCCAGATCGTTATTTAACCCAATTTCCTCCCCTCTCCGACCCAACATTCAAGACTAGGATCAACATTTGACGACTTCTTGCAGCCACACCAATTTGACAAGAACGACCCAGCGTATAGTACTAAAGAGAGCCCAAAGGAGAGTCTACGGAAGAGGCTTAAGAAGAAGATTGGATAGGGAGCAGCGACGTTGAAGTTGAAGAGGCGCAAGACCCTACATTAGGAGATGAAGGAATGGGATCAGAATGGACGGTTTAGTGGAATTTCTGAGATGTAAGGATTTTTCGATTCAGTTCTCTCCATGTTCATGATAAGCAACGCTCGAGTTCTTGGACGCACTGTTACGGTTGAGATTTGAACATTGGAATTCTCTGCTCGGATGAAGGGCGTTTGATATGACCTAGTGAAAGTAAGACACGAGTCCGATTTTTACATACCATACGTCTCTCACGTTTACTCCTGTTATTATGTATTTCTCTACCTTTTGAGGCTTTAAATTTGTTGCACTAGACAATATAAAGAAAGTCGAAGTATATCTCCTTAACGGATCGCTACTTGCAGGGTGGGCAAAAATCCAATTAATCCTTATCGATACGATACACGAGATTATATTATATCATATTATATCAATCGATTTTTTTAATCCGCTACTAAATAAGCGAGTAATCTATTAACGTTCTTAGCTTCCCTACTAATTAGATATCTCTTTTCTACCCTTTCTATTTATACTTCTTCTTATATAAAATATTATAAAATAAAATAAAAGTGGTAAAAAAAGAGAAGATTAAATTTAGTAACTTTTATCTATTCCTTATTATCCTTTAGTTCTATAATCCAATCCTTACCCTCTAGTACTCCTGCAACCGCTACTATAGGCTGAGAATTTTTATTATATAACGAATATTAAGCTCTATAATCCCGCTACTTATAATTTCTATAGCACCCACTATAGAACCCTAGAAGACTTTAATACTTAGTAAAGGGGTAAGGGCCTACTAAATAACGCGGAGTCGCTATATAAGCCTTATATAGCTAATATTAATTAGCTCTCTACCTTATATAAGTAATATAGGTTACTTATAATTATATTTAAAGATCTATAGCTTTAAACTAGAATTTCATTTATATATAAGGGCCTCCTATAACAAAGCCTTATAGGAAATACTATGGTAGACTCGCTAATAGGCTAGGTATATAGGTAAATAAGAAGTTAACAATGTAATAACTAGTAGAGTGATTACCTAACAGATTAACTCTAATTATATTCTAAAATTTACTATAAAGAAAGAAACTATCTAGTTAAGGACTGTGGTCCTTTAAATATATATTATAACTCCTATAAAATACTAAGTACGTAAGGTAGGCGAGGTATATTTAGTATATAATATTCCTTATAGATCCTATAGATCCTGTATACTAAAACAGTAACGTAATCTATTATATAACTTAGTTACCTCTTATCCCATAGTTTAACTAGTTTTAGTAACTTCCGCGCTTCTACTACTAGTCTATTTATATCCTCTTTAAGTAGCTGTACTACTACTAATATAAAGTCCATAATACCATCCCCCTCCTCTTTATCTTTGTCCTTAAAGATATCTCGTATCTCTAAGTTATTTATTAGAGGTATAGCATTCCCGTTTTTAATTTAGTAACCTTTATTATTTCTAATGCCTCTTATTAGATCTTCTACGTCTAGTTATTATTTATATATAATTTTAACAATTCTTTTGCTATGTAAAATTATGCCCTCCTGTTCTTATTATATAGAGAAGAAGTTAATATATATCGCAATTATGGCTCTATCTAGTTGCCAACCTTCTTCTTATACTAAGTATATAAAATTAAACATACAGTTATCCTGCGATGCTAAATCTATTTCTAATGCTAAGTATATACATCTTATTAGTCTTTATAGACGTTTAGTGCCTTACTAAATTTGTTTTAGGGCCTTAGATTTAATCTACTGCTAAGAAGCTTAATAGTAAACTATTAGCTACCCTTAAAGAACTGCGCTATGCTTATATAGCGGAATTAAAAGCTACCTCTATTTATTTTATTGCCTCTATTTGTAAATAAAAAGCCCTAAAGAATTATATAAACGCCTCCGCTTAGTTAGTCCGTCTTAAAAAGGTTATAAAAAGGGTTATTTAAAAGAACTTTATCTTGCTAAATAGGGTCTTTAAAAAATAAAAGAAGATAAAAAAAGGATTTGTGCCTATTAGGGATAGAAATAACTCTAAGTAACGCGGTAGTTGCTCCTCCTAGGTCCCCCTTAGATAACTTATTCTTTAGTAATCCTTCTTTATTAATATTACCTAACCTAATTTCCTTTAATACTTCTACACCTTTTTTATAGCGTTTTATAGGTTGTCTAGTAGCTCTTAGATAGTCTTATTATAGCCTATCTACTTAACCTTATACTATATTTTATTATTAATATTTTTATAACTAATAACCTTTAAAACTTCCTATTTGTCTTCTTCTTAACCTCTATATATATCTACTTTATAAACTAGTGGCTTAATATTCCTATATGCTAGCTCTAGTATTACGATATACTATATAGGGTAGATCTTTAATTTCTCTAGTAAGTTAAGTCTGTATATAACTTTTAAGATTTTTACTTTAATTATAAATAGTCCTAGTCTAACATAGTCCAACTTTTTACTTAATCGTTAACTCTTAAAATTTTTATATAGTAGCCACACTTTATCTCCCTCCTTAAGATCTAGTCCCTTAGATCTTTTAGCATTATAGTACTTTTTTATCCTTGTTTATACTAGTTTAGCTATTTCCTTAAGGTATATATAAAGATTTATTAAGTTCTCCATTCTTTATTTTGCTGTACTACTTATTTTCTTTACTTACTATAGCAATAATAATATTCTTAGCTTATATCCATAATTTGCCTTAAAAGGTAATATGCCTATCCCTTTCTATAGTGTTATATTATATATAAACTATAACGTATTTCACGGGTGAGCTGGTCAAACGGGTGAGCTGATCACTTCAAAAACACACCAAAAAATGGAAAAATCACACTTTAATATCTTAACAACCACTTAATAATAAATTTTAATAATTTA
>Ga0307507_10000991_pt1 | contig 63101 bp, 22 predicted proteins | sample 7_EM_MG_FD_207223 | JGI IMG/M metagenome (GOLD analysis project Ga0307507, IMG submission 207223) | Populus trichocarpa ectomycorrhiza microbial communities from riparian zone in the Pacific Northwest, United States - 7_EM | ecosystem: Host-associated > Plants > Roots > Unclassified | place...
CGCTAGCGCCTTAGCGGCTGCCCCTTTATATATGTTTACTATGGTCCTTGCGACCCCCTTCTTTTCTTCTCCTTAGCTTAGTATCTTTATTAGATAGCAATCCACAAGCTTCAGTTTAGGGGCATTTATGCAAGCCGTCACATTATACTAAGCTCTCCATACACTGCCTGGGAAGGCCTTAATAATATCCCCACATCTTAAAAGAAACTTTGTCTGCAACAACGCGTTAACGCGCTATACTTAGACACCAAAACAACTTTATACTACCTGGGAAGGCCTTAATAATATCCCACTTTATAAGCTAGGCAGGACTGGACCTATACCCCTAGAATTAAAACCGAAGCGCATTAGACTAATAAACCCTAGGAGGCTAATAATAGCACCTAAAGCAAGCTTATCTAAAAGACCTGCCTCTACCTAAGAGGAACACGAGATCTAATTAGGATTAGAAATTAAAGATAATAATAATGTTATAGATATACGCGAACAGATTCGCGCCCTTGCGGCTAATTAGAAGGTTGATCGTCTTTAAGCCTAAAGTATATAAGAGACTCTAAAGGAGATCCTAGAAAGCCTTACTGCCTTATAAAGTAGCCCAGCCTCCCCTTTACGAAGCCTTAGTTAACCCATTCGCTTAACCAAATGCAATATACCAGGAAGTATGGATATAATAATAAAGCAATTAAAATCTGTTAAGCTTCCTAACCCTTAACTATTGTCCAATAGGATAGACCCTACCTTTAAGAACTGGAGGATCCAAGTATAAGGAAAACTCTAAATTAACCACAACTATTTCCCCTCCGAAGAGGCCAAAATGCTCTACCTTTTTGGCCAAACCATGGGGGACGCCTAATGTTACCTTTAAGCTAAGTTTAAAGATAACTTTCCTGTCCGATTTGTATCTGTTAATAAGATGCTGCAGTACCTAGCGGCTATCTATGTCAACCTAAACAAAGTATGGGACGCTTGGTATGACTATAACCGCCTAATAATAAAGCCAAACTAACCCTTTGCTAAATTCCAGACTTAATTTTTACACCTTATAGGAGAAGGCTAGGTCCCTCTTAAAAACTACTAATTAGACCTTTACAATAAACTAACAATTAGGCTATAAGAGAAGATCGCTATAACTTTAGACAACCTGCTAACCCACAAAAGACTTATAGCTTGTTGCCTATTGTTGGACTTAGAGCTAAAGCGGATTGACGCCCGCCTAGATCAGCAGAAGCAACCCTATAGCGATTAAAGCTCACCCGCCACCCCTATAGGAGCTAGAGTAGGAAGACCAGCTATAACCACTGCTATACTAAAAGCGGTCACAACTACGCACCGGCGAGCCTCGCCTAACTAGCTATATACCATAACCTTAACTAGTACTCGTTGTAATACCCTAATTGACTCTGCTACAGCTACTTACTATAACTGCGATAAGGAGGGTTATTTTATCTTATCTTGCCCAGAACTAAAGGATATTAAGGAGATAGAGAAAGGAGAAACGTCTAACAAGTTAGGAAAAGAAGAACCCTAGGGAAAAACTCCCCCCTAGGGTATTTTATTAATCTTAAAGAGATTAATCTAAGTTAGTTAATAGGTGGAAAACACTTTACAGTTCCATGTACAGTATTTTAAAATAGATATGGAGTTAACTTAACTACCCTTATTAACACTAAAGCAAATAGCTTTGCCTTTATAAATACTGCCTATATGATTAACGTTGCCAAGTTTTTAAATATAAAAGCCACCCTACTAGAGAAGCCTGTCTAGGTAAAAGGCTATAACAGCTAAGCCGGTAAGCCGGTTACCTATATCCTAAAGTTATATATCTCCCTTAATAGATAACGTTAATACGGCATCCCCTTTTATATCTTAGACCTAGGGTCCCACAATATAATCCTTAGCTGAAAATAGATGTCCTACTTTAATATTTGGCTGAATGTATAACAAAGACAGTTTATCTAGCCAGAGAATAGGCTAAAATTACCCTCCTTTGTTAGAGAAATCTAAACCGACCGTAAGACACTAGCCGCGAAGTCTAACCCTATATACCAGTAGGATGTCCGGGCCCGTAACCTAGCCTTTGCCTAAGAAGACGCCCTCCACAAAGCTAAAAAGAACTCTGTACTGACAAAGATACTCTCCTAAAGCGCTATATTTAAGGAGGACTCTACCTACGGAAGCGGGACAGATAGTGGTATAGACAACGTCCAAATCGCGTAGATCTGATTAGTGTGGAAAAGAACGTACCAATAAGATATAAGGGATGACCTTTAAAAGATGCGACAGGAGTTAAAAGGAGTAACAACAATGCTAATACCCTAGAGGGCCCTAAGGTCACGCACGCCCCTAGTGTTATATAACCCCCCTATAGTAGACATTGCCGTAATTAGCGCTATAGTATTCCACTTTAATATATACCGGAAGGACAATAAGGTCTTTATAATAAGCCTATATAAGATTAACCAAATTATTAATAAGAGGGAAGAAAAGCTAATTAAGGAAACTAATAAGGAACTAGTTAAACGTCTCCTTTTTACTGTCTATGCTAAGTACAAGGATATATTCTTAAGGGCGGCTTTGGACAAGTTACCCCCTTACCAGATATATAATTATAAGATTTAATTAGAAGCTAATAACTTGCTAGGCTATAGCCCCCTCTACTAATAATTAACGGACAAGCTAAAAGCAACAAAGTAGTACTTAATTAATAACCTTAATAAAGGGTTTATCGAGCTAAGTTAAGCCCCTTTTACTTCCCCTATTCTATTTGTAAAAAAGCCTAGTAGAGGCCTTTGTTTTTATATCAACTATTAAAAGCTAAATGCTATTACTTAAAAGGATCAGTATCCTATTCCTTTAATTAACGAAACCCTTGCACGTCTAAGCCGGGTAAAGATCTTTACTAAACTTAATATCCGCCAAGCTTTTTACTAAATTAGGATAGACCCTGCATCTAAAGATTTAATAATGTTTTGTACCCGTTACGGGTCCTATAAATGCAAAGTTCTTCCTTTTAGACTAATAAACGGACCGGCTACGTACCAAAGGTATATAAATAACGTTCTTTTTGATTACCTTAATGAATTCTATATAGTATACCTAGACAATATCCTTATATACTTAGACGACGAACTTAAGCACTAAGTTTATGTTAAGAAGGTCCTAGAGAGATTACAGAACGCGGGCTTGTAAGTTAATATTAAGAAATATAAATTTAGGGTAAAACGCACAAAGTACCTCGGGTTTATAGTGAGTATAGATAGGATTGAAGTCGACCCTAAGAAGGTTAACGTAATCCGCAACTAGTAGCCCCCTTGTACTGTAAAGGGTATCTAGTTCTTCCTAGGTTTTTATAATTTCTACTACCGATTTATCCGTGACTACAGAGTAGTAGCAACGCCTTTTATACGACTTACCCAGAAAGACACGCCTTTTGTCTTTAATAACGACTGTATGGAAGCCTTTAGAGAGTTAAAAGATTGGCTTATCTCTTCTTTAATTCTTTATCACTATGACCCGGACCTTAAATTAATGTTAGAGACGGACGCTTCTAATAAAGTTATAGCGGGAATCCTATTATAGTTATATCTAGACAGCGAATAGTACCCTATTACCTTCTTCTTAAAAACAATGGACCTAGCTAAGTGTAACTATGAGGTATATAATAAAGAAATACTAGCTATTATTTAATTGTTATCCTAATAGCGCGTAGAGCTTAAAGGCATAAACTCCTAGATTAAGATATATACGGATTATAAAGCCCTAGAGTACTTTATAACTATAAAGCAGCTTACCGGATAATAAGCCTACTAGGCCAAAATACTCTCTAAATTCTTCTTTATGATTATATATTGTTTTGGCAAGCAAAACACTAAAGCTAATACACTAACCTAAAGGGAATAAGATGTAGGACCCTAGAATAAGCTAAAGACCTAATACTAGACGCGTGCCCTCCTCTATCCCGAACAGCTTAACCTATAAATTCTTAAAGAACTAGACTCCAAACGGAATAAGCTAGCACCCTTAGAGGGAGCAGTCTTGGATAAACTAATAGGGCTAGTTAACTGTATCCTAACTATAAACTATACAGCTAACTTTCTAAAGGCCCTCCGCAACTAAGCCGCGAAGGAAGACCCTGATTTAGAAATAGAAGAAGGACTGCTTCTATACCAAGAACGGCTTATAGTTCCAAATATTGATAACCTACGGATAGAGTTAATCCGTAAAGCCCATTATTAAGTCTCTATGGTATACCCTAGTCGCGATAAGACCCACTAACTATTAGCGCCCTATTACTACTGGCGAGGACTTCTATCTAATATAGATCGATTTGTTAGAAACTGCCACGCCTATAGACGTGTAAATGCCCCTAGGGATTAAACTCCTAGGTAGCTATAACCGCTGCTAGTTCTAGAACGCCCTTAGCAATATATTACTATAGACTTTAAGTCATTTCTAAAGAACGCCTACGGCCATGATGCAGCCTTTGTAGTGGTTAACCGACTATGCAAGCAATCTGTCTCCCTCCCTTGTTTTAAGACCATAACTGCAAAGGATATAGCCCGCCTCTATATTGACAATATCTATTAATTCTATGGTGCCCCCAAATTAATTATCTCTAACTGTGGCCCCTAGTTTATATTGGATTTCTGGAATAAACTCTGCCGTATCCTTAGGATTAAGATTAAGCTCTCTACTATATTTTACCCTTAGACTAACAGCCAAACTGAGATTATAAACTAGTACCTCAACCAGCAACTACGGCCCTTTATAGACTACTATTAGGACAACTAGTTGGAATTACTGCCTATAATAGACTACGCGCAGCTTATACTCCCCTATAATAGTATAGGGATGTCCCTATTTAAACTGCTCTATGGGTATGCACCACGAACGTCCTTTAATTGGGATAGGCCTACGGAACCCACTACGGCCCGCAAACACCTCAGCCACAAAGAAGCCCGGGCATTTGCCAAGAGAATGCATAGAGCCTAGGAGACTGCTTAAACAATTATAAGAAAGGCGCAAGAAAAAAAAGAGTCTAATATAAACCGATATTGTCGCGAGGAAGACTTCTAAGTAGGAGATAAGGTATGGGTATTAATAAAGAACTAGAAAACCCAGAGGCTAAGCCGTAAGTTAGACCACCAAATAGCTAGCCCATACAAGGCTCTTCAAAAGGTAGGACACTCTTTTGAGGTTAAGCTACTAAAGTTAATAAGGATCCACCCCATCTTCTCTCCAGACCGGCTATAAAAGGCTGTGGATAATTCACTACCTGGACAGTATAACGACCCCCTACCGCTAATCCAGATTGCTGAGGACGAAGAATGGGAAGTTAAAGAAATCCTAGCAGTAAAAAAGGTCCGTAATGTCTTAAAATACTATACAGGCTGGGTAGGCCATAACAACAACCTAGAGTGGTACCCCGCATCTAATTTTAAGTACTCCCCCTATAAGCTACGGGACTTCCACCTAGCCTACCCTAACCTCCCTGGACTACCACATAAATTAGACAACTGGATTAAATGCTAGGAAGAAGGGTTAGATAATTACAACAATTTGGACGATAATAGGGAGCTTGGACAACGCCTAAGGGCAGGCTTTTTTAGGAGGGGGGGGTGATGTGATGGTGCTAGAGCGCGTTACCTGCCAAATTCTGCCATGCTGCTGCCATATTCTGCCAACCTACGATTGGCTCGCTTACCGCTAGCGCCTTGGCGGCTGCCCCTTTATATATGTTTACTATGGTCCTTACGACCCCCTTCTTTTCTTCTCCTTAGCTTAGTATCTTCATTAGATAGCAATCCATAAGCTTCGGTTTAGGGGCATTTGTGCGAGCCGTTACAGTTAAACTTAGCCTTTATATATTCAATTTAATTTTTAAGCTATCGGTTTTCTTTCTGCTTAAATTAGTAAAAGTAATTAATATTATTGTATAACATACCAAAGAGATTTTAAGATGTTCCCTAATAATCTTAATAACTTTAAGAACCCGTTCAATTGTTACTTATTAACCTTTAAGAAATAGAGTCGCACTCTTAAAAATAGAGAGAAATTGCTCTATTATATAACAGAGAGCAATATTAGAAGGAGTAAGCTTATCTCTCTTATTAATCGTACCCTTATAAATATGCGCTTCAGTGTAGTTCCGAAGCACATTAAGAACTTCCGTCTTAAGTGTAATATAAAGCATATGGAACCAGCTGTTCCATCTTATACAATTACCTAGGGGGATTAACTTTCCGGAAAGTTCTTTAAACTCATTTATACGATTAGGCGAGGCACGGATATAGATAATGAGATTATAGATCTTCCCTATAACACCCATCTTTGCTCTTATCGAATTTGCTCTCTCTTTTTGGCGTTTATTATCTAACTCTTCTCCCAATTTATCTTCTCTATTGTATAATTCTATAAGTTGCTCTTCGCTATTATTAGTAAAAAGAAAAGCTTTAGTAATAAGATTAAGGATATAGCCTATACAGCGGAGCCGTTGGAAAGTCTAATTCCAGTTAATTTAATTCTCTATGCTAAGATAAGTTGCTATTATACGACAAAGCGTATCGTTTATAGTGGAATTATTGCTAATAAGGACGCTAATATTTCCTATAATTCCATAATCTTTAAGGACGGGGTAAAGGGTTTCCTATTAATTTAAACCACTATAGCTATGTACTATACGAAGGGCAATTAAGATATTTTAAAAGCGATCCTGGGTATTAACAAAGCTGGCGCAAATCGCAAGTAAAAGGTTATAACTTAGTAAGGTCCAGATATTAACAGCAAGATGGATGCTTGTTTATGACAATTAAAGCCTTTTTTATATGATATCTTTTACTTGCGGAAACCAAGCCCCCACCCTCTGCTTAATCGTGTTATAAGATATTAGCATAAATATACGGCCCTGCGGATTTATTGCTTAAATAAAGGCATGCTATTCTGGCTATTCCATACATGAAAATGGAAGCTGTTATATAATAACCAGATCTAGGAGGGTTTAGTTAACAACCTATTAATTAACTATACGCCAAAGAATCTCTTAATTAAGGTCGTCTTTACTATTACTAAGCCGGAGAAAAAGCTTAGTATATAACGCTTTAATAGTTTCAGAAGCTATTATATAAATGCTAGAGTTAGGTACCTTGCTAACGGTAATTCCATAAACACTCTCTAGATGCTGTCTCATATTTATTATACTTTAAGCCGTATATTTTGGATAATGTTTGCACCAAATCCATTTTTATTCTGGCTTTTCTAATCTTTCTTCCGGCGTTGGCGTACAACAATGCTTATAAATTGGAGAGGTCTTCCGTGACTTTTTCATTAAAGGAATTGAGTCTGTAGTTTCCTCAATAGTATTAGAAGCAAGAGATAATCCAAAATCCTCAATTTCTTAAATTCTAGAAGACATATTGTACGATATTATATAGATAGAAGGTAACCTTAGGTGGCGGTGAAAAATTTTGGTGTGCTAAGAAATATTGCGATATTATCCGAATATTGGCAATACCGATATTTTATTGGTTCGTATTGGATGAGATTTTATTGGTGCCAGCACTGGGTGTTTCTGGCTGGTTGCGCACGGGCCACAGCTCCGAACACATAATTATCGGTATAAGGGATATTATTAAATTAGGATTAAGGAAGGCGATAAATAAAAAGTAGCCTTTAGGTTAAAGAAAGGACTATCTAAACTATTAGTTATATAATTCGGGCTTATAAATACACTAATAATATTTAGAAGTAAATTAATAGTATATTAGGAGAATACCTAGACAAATTTATTATGGTATATCTTAATAATAATATTATCTACTTAATAACTAAGGGAGAGTACGGAGAATATAGTAAATGGGTCTTAAAGAGATTATAAGAAGAAAAGATGCTAGTAGCAATTAAAAAATGCGAGTTCTTTATAAGAAAGACGAAATTTATTAAATTTATTATTAAATTAGGCAAAATTTAGTATGGACCTAAAGAAAGTAGAAGCTGTAGTAAGTTAGTAAAAACTAGAGAACGTTATATAGTTAAAAATTTTTTTTTAGGAGTTTGCAACTACTATAAAATGTTTATTATATAATAGTTAAAGAATATTAAGCTATTTATAAGACTAATAAAGAAAGTGTCGGGAATGAGGCAAGCGGTCGTCACGTGTCGTCGCGGCACTAGCGTGGCGAGGAGCCCTAAGCTCTTCGCCCTTCCTTACTTCAATACAATTAAGTATTTATTAACAACATCACTGTATCTAATTAAGTAGTACTGGTGAGGGAGTTACCCTATATTACCAACACTGATTAGTGGTTAAATACATAGTTAACCACAAAGCAGCTAGGTTTTCAAATAGAAGAGACAGTCTTATATAGGGGTGCTATATACGCTTATATGGAATGGATCCCGGCAATACTATACTACCTTAAACTTGCGGAAAACTAGTAATAGAAGTGTTACTAAGTACTAGAAGATACCAAGTTGCGTCTATTACGCAGAACAACCGCGTTTATAAAGATTTAGTTAAGTACTTTAGGCTAGAAGTGTTACTAAACCTAGGGTCCTAAGTTAACGTCTAAAACACATTAAATAACCATCTTAATACCTTTGGTATACATTCGCAGACTATAGAACTATAATTACTACCTAACTACACGTTAAACAACCTTTATTTCCCTTAAATTTTTTATTAAAACGCGTTAAACAACCTTTAATAATAGCTATTATGGCGTTAACCTACCTAAAGAAGTATAAGGACGACATTAACCTAGAGATATAGAAAACCGATATAATTAACCTTAAAGATGTTAATTAATAAGATTTAAACGGATTCTTATTATACTGTATAGCATACTATAAAGATAGTAAATACAACAACACCATGCTATAGTACTATATAAGGGAGGACTTTGTTAGATAGATAAAGGGAATATAGACTCCTATAAAGAAGGATATTATATAAAACTTCTGTAACTTCTTATAGGAGTATAGAGTGTTTGTACCTATAGATAGGGGTACTATTAGAGACAATATTTAGGAGTAGGTTATTAATGCAAAAGAAGAGCATAAATGGACTCTATAAGAGATTAAGCACTAACTACGCACTATAAGGAAGCTTAATTTACAATAGAATCCCAGTAATACACCTCTAGAGATAAATCTACCTCTGCCTTTAACTCCTCTATATCTAATTTAACCCGTAACTTTAACGTTAGATACTATACCCCAATAAAAGCAGGCATAGGATCCCATTGCTTCGCGATTTAATAACCTTTGGACTCCACCGACTAGACCTACGTCTCTACTACAGCCTATAATGCAACCCCTACCTCCATCTTAATCTTAAATTAGAGGTATTTTAAAACTGCTTACAGAGCTTACAAAGCTTTATTTAGATTAGAAGAAGAAGTTTGGCAGGGAATTATATAATGTTCTTAATTTGAAATTGCGTATCTTCTATAACTATTACTAGAAGGTGGGAATAGAGTCTAATTAATACTATAACGCCTATTCTATTATGCTTAGGGGCCAAGCTAGTACCTTCTATTATAATTGTTTAGTAGGAAAAGGATATAACTTTAACCGCATAATATATAAGTTAAGATGCCACTTTAAAACAGAAGAGAATAAGTAGTAGTATATATTAGAATGGAGAGAGACTACCTTTCTAAGGATTATTACTATAAACCCAGGTATTCCTTGGCTTGATTGTCTTTAAAAGCTCTTTAATTAACTTTAGATAATCTAGCATGGTCTATCTAAATTATATTAAGAGGATTTTAGCCTATATAATTAAGTTATTAGCGTATACTAAGGTGTTAAAGAATGTAACCTTACTCTCTTTAATCCTGCAAATACTTATAAAGGTATATATGCTTAATTAAGATCTTCTATTAGCACCGCTCTACGCTTTTAAAAAGTATAGCAATTTAACGCCTAACTCTAACCTACTTTAATTAACCCACCTAACCAACATAATCACAACTAGACTAATTAAACATATAGTAGCCGTAGTAGGCAATATAGTAGAGGGTATAATTAACAACTATAAGGTAAAGGTAGAGGTCCTTATAGAGGTTTATTTTAAAGTAATCGCTAGAAGAAGTGCTACGTTTGTAAGAAACCAAATTGCTAGTTAACTAGGCATTCTCTTAATAAGCGAAAGGAGGCATATAATAAGTTTCGCCAGAGTATAAGAAATATTAGAAATTATAAGGTTACTATAGCCTACTTCTAAAGCTTTCTGGTTTAATATAAAGGCGTAAAAGATCCTAAGGGTGAGGTTAATAAGGCTAAACAGCTCCTTATAGATATAGAAATTAAGGACTACTTACTTAACCAATACTTCACTAAGTACGGTAAGGTAGATGGTATATAAATCATTACTGTCCTTAATAACTAATCTACGCTTTATTCTATTATAAAGTTAGATATCTTTAATAAGCTAAAGAAGAGTTCCGTGTTCTCCTTTAATAATAGATACTCGGCAAACATCTTCTATGGTATTATGCTAGATACTAGAGCCGCAGGAGTATCTATAGTAGGAGAACCTTAAGTTTAGGCTCTTTAGCAGCTTAATAGCTCTATTTAAATCAACTAATTAACGGCAGGCTAATATATAATTTATTTTAGCAAGGGTACTGCAATCTCTTTTAGCATAATTAGGGTCTAAACCCCCTTAGGGTATATTACTTTTTATATTATTCCCGCAAACACCCCATTTCTATTTTACATTAAAGATATAGATAAATTAGGCGTTAAGCTTAATAACCTTAAGAATATGCTTATCTAGGGAGATAATCGGGTACCCGTTATATATAAGTAGGGTTATCCCTAGTTACTCCTTTTATTAACTGGAAAAGAGCGTTGCTTAGAGCCACTTAACCAAATTAGAACTACGCCAACTATACTATTATTTTAGCCACCTATCTATTTACTAATTGCTTAGGGTTCTTTAATAAGCAGGTTATAAAGTTAAGGTTAAGGCAATTAAGCATCTTATAAAGTACTGCTATTATTACTAAATGAATTAAAAGTCCTCTAGCCGATTTAAGTTCACCCTTAAAGATAACTACAACTTTAACTTCTATATTATTATTAACGTTATATATCTTAGCAGCAAGCTAGTACTCTAAGTTATTAACTTCTTAACCTCCTTCTAAGCCGCACGTTTTTTAAAGGATATATTAGCCAGGAACGTATGGGATACTCTTTAATTATACTAGATTAATATCTACCTAGGACCCCCTAATTAAATTATTTATAATATAGGAAAGAACTTTTTATCTATAGAGTTTTAATAATAGGTAAAGGTAATAGAAATCAAGGTTAAGGAAGTCCCTATTAAGACACATAATAGTATTAGAAAAGTAGAACGATATTATATACTATTATGCTAAGTATATAAGATTATTTCTTTAGAACTAAAGGGCGCTAGTAAAGAGCTTATCTTATAGATAGCTATTAAGGCTGTTAGCGATTCTGCTAGCCTAGATAGGCTTATACCTATATTGCTAGTCTTTAGCGCCTACCCTTAAATAACTAACAATTCTCTACTATCTTTATCTGTTATATAACAAGCTAAGGCTATCCATAAGGCAATAAAGAAGGTGCGCTGCATCTACGCTACGCGCTAGGTTAATATACTAAGAATAAGAAACGGTCTAATACCTTAATAATAACAGATCTACTACTCCAATTTAAAGTATAGGTATGGCGTAAGAAAGGGGGCTGGTTAGGCCTATATATACTTATCGCTATTAAGGGTCAAACTTATACTCTTTAGATGCCCCATAGACCCACTTAATTCCGCTTAACTGTTGTTAAGCCTTACTATAGGGATAATAGTTTTAAGCCTTTATAGGATACTCTAAAGGATACCCTAGAGGAGAACTACAATTAACGTACTCTAAAATGTAACTACGATTCTAATACAATTATAGTAGATATACTGCAACTATAACGTGGTAGAGGTCGCCTAAAAGGATTATAAAATCGCTAACATCTTATTAATTTTAGAGAGCAATTTATTGCTGCCATTAAGAGTAGAGTTAAGTTGTTAATGGCCTTTATAACAGCTAAAGAGAAGGTAGACTTTAAGCTTGCAAAACAACTCTAAAAGGAAGGCTGTATTATAACTCTAGGAGCCCCTTTCTAAGCATCTAATAAGCAGAAGATCAACGGTCTTATTATAAAAGGAGTCTTTAAATTTAAGAAGTATAACCCTACTAAGTTTAATAGAGTTCGCATTTTTAAGTTAAGAATGGTTAATAAGATTAAAGGTAAAGCTATTAATACCCTATTTAAGAAGTTGAGACTGGTTATTTAAGGTTATAATAATAATGGTAAGGAAGTAATTCTTATATAATCCCCTATAATTTAACAAGCTAGTTAGCGAGTTATTATTGCACTAGCTTCCTCCTTAATAAAGAATAGAATAACGGTTTATTTATAAGATATTACCTAGGCCTATACCTAATTAGAGACGCACCTTTAGCGCTTAATATTGGCATACCTTCTAGAGCAAATTCGCCACTAATATCCCAAAGATATGGTTATGGTTATACTTAAGCCATTATATAGAATTGCAGAGGTAGGAACTTATTAGTAGGCTATCTATAGTAAACACTATAAAGAGAAGCTTTTAATGATTACTTCTATATTTAACCCCTGCTTCCTTATCACAAATACAGGAACTTTATTTAGAATTATTAGCATGCAAACTGATAATACAATTATCTTAAAAGACGGTTAATTCTTAGCTCTTAAAGAAGATAAGCTAGTAAAGGTAAATCTTATAGTAAAGCTAAAGGAAAGACTTAACTTAATAACACTACTGCTCTTAAATAGATGTATCCTCTTCCTAAATAAGGATTCTATTGCTTTGTGCTAGAAAGGTTAAGGTAAGAAGATTAACGTTATTAATATTAATTCTCTAAAGTAAGGATATATGGAGTAACGCGCTTACAGAGCTTATATTACTTCTATCTGTTAACCTAAGGCTTCCTTTAATTTCTCTATTGCCGCTTAATACCAGGAACTAACTAAAGAGGACGTTTTTGCCCTAAATAAGCGCCTTTCCTAGCAAATAAACTATCTTAATTAAGGTCTACTCTATGTGCCTACTAACCTTCCTACTGCTAAGCTCTTTGTATTTGTTAATAGATTATTTGTAAATAATAAAGATTTTAGCTCCTAGCTAGGATATAAAATTATTATCACAAATAAATTTACTAGAGAGAATAACTTTACAATCTACAGCAATTTTATTTATTAGAGCTTAACTAAGAGTAAGCGCGTTACTTAAAGCGTTCTAGCGTTAGAGATATATGGAATGGTTAGTGGAGCTAACATAGCAATTATAATTAGAACTACCCTTAAGATAATTATAAATTGGCTCAAACTTCCTACTATTCCTATAATTATATGCACCGACTTATATTCCCTTTATAAGTGTTTAGTTAAGCTTAGTACTATAAAGGAGAAGCGTCTTATAATTAATATTATAGCACTTTAGTAATCCTATAAGCATTAAGAAATCCTTAAGATTTAATGGATTAATAGCCAAGATAACCTAGTAGATGTAATAATAAAGGCAAACCTAAATAAGGTACTAGAGACGTTCATTAATATAAATACTCTATATATATGAGTTGAAGGTTGGGTTAAGAGGGAGTAGAAGATATAGTAATTTAAGAGCAGCTAATTAGGATTTTCCATCCCTAGGATAGAAAATTGCTATTAGCTCGCTTACTACTAGCGCCTTAGCGGCCTCTCTGTCTTTGTATTAACCCCTAACGTTCTTCTTCTTCTTCTTCGCTTAGTATCTTTGTATAGTAGTAATCTATAAGTGTATATAGATAGCAACTATAAAAGAAGAGTTGCCAGTGTCGGGAATGAGGCAAGCGGTCGTCACGTGTCGTCGCGGCACTAGCGTGGCGAGGAGCCCTAAGCTCTTCGCCCTTCCTTACTTTGATACAATTAAGCATTTATTAACAACATCACTATATCTACTCGAGTAGTACTGGTAAGGGAGTTACCCTGTGTTACTAACAGAAAGAAAAACTATAAATATAGAGTAATAAATAGAGGAAATTATTCTAGAAACTTAAGGAGTTATTTACCTAAGATTTAACACTTAAAATCTATTAACTAAAGCTAGAAACTGTTGTAGAAATGGACGTATTAGACTTTATATTAAGAGTATACTTACTATAAAAGCACTAAAACGCATGGTACCTAGTGGCATATTATAGTAGAAAGATAATACCACTAGAACTAAACTATAATATCTATAACAAAGAGTTATTAGGTATAGTTACAGTACTTAAAAAATAGAGAGCATTCTTGCAAGGTATAGAGAAACTATTTATAGTTAAGATAGATTATAAAAAACTAATAGAATTCCTAATAATAAAGAAATTAAACTAAAAATAGGTTAGATAGGTAGAAATTCTTATAAAATACTATTTTAAAATTTAGTATACTAAATGTACTAAAAATGCAGGAGTAGATATACTTAGTAAAAAGGCAAAACTATAAAATAAAGAAAAGCTATTGGGAGCAATATTACAAAAAAACGAAGATAGATTAATTAGATATAATTATCTAAAAATTATAGCAACTTAAGAAAAAGAACTAGAGTAAGTCTAGAAGATACTAGAGAGCTCTTAGTTATAAATAATTCTAAAGGTATAATAAAAGAACCTAAAATATAAAGACTATATTAATAGGAAAGTAATATATATTCCAAGATTAATAGTAAGAGAGTTTATTAAGAAATCCTATAAGGGAATAACCCAAGAATATAATAGAGCTACGGGCTTAGTATTAAGACCTTAAAAGGAGTATATTATTAATAGAATCTAGGAACTGGCGAGATAAACTATAAAAGAGTATCTAAATTGCTAAAGAAATAAATTAATAAGGCATAAGCTATACGGAGGGCTATAACCTGTTAAAATAGCAGGAAGACTATAGGAGGTTATATTATAGGACTTTATTATAAAGCTACTAAAGTTAAAGGACCCTATTACCAAATAAGAGTATAATGTAATTCCTATAATAGTAGACAAGTTAACTAAGTAGGGTAACTTTATAGTATATATAAAAGAAATCTTAATAGAGGATATAGCTAGAATCTATATTAAGGAAATATTTGTAAAATATAATACACTAATAAAGATTATATTAGATAGAGATTTAAGATTTAAAACAGTATTTTAGAAGGTATTTTAGCGGAATAAGGAGTTCGCGTAGTAGTATTAATAGTATATCACCTATAGATAGATAGTTAAATAGAAAACCTAAACTAAATGTTAGAGTAGTACTTAAGGTATTATATAAATTATATATAGAATAATTGCGTATTACTATTACTAGTTATATAATTTATATATAATATAATACTATAAGAAAGAATAGATATATTACTATTTAAGGCGAATTATAAATACAATCTAAAAATATTATTATCGCTATAATAAGCAAAAAGGACTAATAGTATAGCTAAAGAAAGAATAGAAACCCTAATAAATCTCTATAAGCACTTTAAAGAAATAGCTAAACTGGTATAAATAAGGATAAAAAAGTACTATAATGCTAAGAGATTTAAGGGACTAGATCTTAAAGAGGGAGATAAAGTATAGCTAGTATATAAAAGTCTTAAAAGTTAATAACTAAGCAAAATGTTAGACTATATTAGACTAAAACCATTTATAATTAAAGCAAAGATTTTAGAAGTTACGTATAGACTTAACTTACTAGAGAAGATAAAGATCTACCCTATATAATATATTTATTATAATAATAAAGTATTATATACAAACGCTAGATAAACAGGCATTAGATTTAAGAATTAATAGCTATATATAGCTATTATAGAGACTTAAGAGGATTGCTAGAGAGCTTAATAGGAATACGGTTGCGGCTAAATCTATATAGGAGCAATAGGGTAGATAATCTATCTACCAAACAACGCTAAGGAAAGGAAAGGATTACCTTAGCAAGCTTAGACTATAGAATTAGTTAGCAGACATACGTATATCCGCAAACGGATATCGCTAACCTTTTTTGTCAAAAAGTTAATTCTATAGTCTAAGAGACTTTTATAAGGGTTCTTAGGCAACCCAACTTATTTTATATATAGAGCAGTTACCTTCTTTAATGAAATTAATCTATACCTCCACAACAGTTACTATTTTAAAAATACCGTTAAATTGATCCGCAGAAGCAGCTCTATAATTAATTAATATATCTACCCCATTAGCTCCCATAATATTAAGCAAAAAGCGCCACTAAACGGGTAATATATTAACAATTAAATCGCCCGCTCCTACTATAAACATAATATTAGTTAACTAGCGGATGCCTATTTAAACGCTAACTAGAGTATCCGCTAAGCGGATATTACGCCCGGTAATAAGGGAAGAAAAAGTTCTATTTATTATAGAGCATTTACGGAACTAGTAATAGTCCTTTAGTAACCTCTCTTTAAAGTAGTTATAGCTAGGTTTTAGTAAAAAATAGGGCTTAAAAAAGAAGAAGGTAAGGGACCTTATTACTACCATTTTAAGAAACAAAAAAACCTATAATGCGATTAAGGAGGCTGCAGATATTTATTCGGAACTAGTTAATATAGTTATAAATATTCCCTATAAAGAGCTTCGTAATCTTTAGTAGAAAGCGGTTATCTTTAGCCTATAGAAGTCAGATTTAGAGTTTAAAGACGTTTAGCTCTTATAGGGCTATAAGACAATTAGCTAATATATCCCTCTACTCTACTAACTAATAAAATAATTATTAGCATAATTAAGAAGTAATAACTCGTGAAATCTATACCTAGGGCGGGTTATTCTTCTTATATCTATCCTTTTATTAGGCCGTGCTTAAAGCTCTACTAACTATTTTACTTAGCTTTTTAGTCTTTATCTTTAAGGCATAGGTATAATATAACGGTGCTAGAGCGCGTCACCTGCTACTTTCTGGGCATTCTGCCAAATTCTGCCAAATTCTGCCAAATTCTGCCATATTCTACTGACACTACTTATAGAACCAACCAATTAGGATTTTCCATCCCCGGGATAGAAAATCGCTATTAGCTCGCGTACTACTAGCGCCTTAGCGACCCCTTTATATCTTAATAGCCTCTAACAGCCTTTTTCTTCTCCTTAGCTTAGTATTCTTATATAGCAATCTACAAGCTTTGGTTTAGAAGCATTTATATAAGCCCGTCACATTATACTAAGCTCTCCCTATATTGACTGGGAAGGCCTTAATAATATCCCACCCTAAAAGAAGACCTTTATCTATAACGACGTATTAACGCGTTATACTTAGACACCAAAAAAAACTCATACTACTATGTCTGGGAAGGCCTTAATAATATCCCACTTTTATAGGATAGACTGTACTTAACCTACACCCCAGAATTAAAAACCTAAATTATATAATTCTAACGAACCTTAGGAAGCTAACAATGGCACCTAAAGCGAGCTTATCTAAAAGACCTGCCTCTACCCAAGAGGAACACAAGATCCAGTTAGGATTAGAAATTAAAGATAATAATAACATTACAGATATACATAGGCAGATTTATACCCTTATAGCTAACTAGAAGGTTAATTATCTTTAAGCCTAAAGCATATAAGAGACTCTAAGGGAGATCCTAGAATGCCTTGCTGCCTTATAAAATAGCCCAGCCTTCCCTTTACAAAGCCTTAGTTAACCCATTTACTTAACTAAATATAATATACTAGAAAGTACGGATATGATAATAAAATAATTAAAGTCCGTTAAGCTCCCTAACCCCCTACTATTGTTAAACGGTATAGACCCAACCTTTAAGAACTAGAGAATCTAGGTATAAGGAAAGCTTTATATTAACTGTAACTATTTTCCCTCTAAAGAAGTTAAAATACTTTACCTTTTTAGTTAAACTATTAGGGACGCCTAGTAATACCTTTAGGCTAAGTTTAAGGACAAGTCACCTATTTAGTTTATATCTATTAACAAGATAATATAACATCTAGCTACTATCTATATTAACCCAAATAAAGTACGGAACGCCTATTACAACTATAATTGCCTAATAATAAAATTAAACTAATCCTTTACCAAGTTCTAGACCTAATTCTTATACCTAGTAAGTAAAGGCCAGGTTCCCCCTAAGAATTACCGTTTAGACCTATATAATAAGCTAACGGTCTAACTATAAGAGAAGATTACAGTAGCCTTAGACAACCTACTAACCTACCAAAAACTTGCAACCTAATATTTGTCACTAGATTTAGAACTAAAATAAATTAATACTTATTCTAACTAACTAAAGAAGTCCTATAGCAACCAGAACCTATCTACTACGCCAACTAGAGCTAGTATTAGAAGATAAACTATAACCGCCCTTACACTAAAAGCTATTATAACTACCTACCCATAAGCCTTGTCTAAATTGCTATATACTATACCTTTAGCCAATGCTTATTATAACACCCTAATTAACCCTATATTGGCTACATGCTTTAATTGCGGAAAGTGTTACGGACAGCTTAAGTACGATGTTATAACTACTTGGGGAAGAGTTGGAGGAAGCTAGTTAGTTAATACGAGCACGGTCTAGGATGGAACCGGTGGAACCATATAATGAAGAATAGTAGCCAAGGTTACGTGGTGTAATCTATATAATCTATATAATCTGTGTAATCTGTAACAGAGTAGATAGAGCATACGTACCTTATAGAGCGAAGGGATTTCTTAGGCGTATGGTTATATATTTAAAGGACCACAGTCCCTACCCAGATAGTTCTCTCTCGTAGTAAATCTTAGAATATAATTAGAGTTAATCTATTGGGCAACTACTCTACTAGTTGTGTTACGTTGTTAACTGTTTATACCTATATACCCAGCCCATTAACAGGACCCACTGTAGTTCCCACTATAAGGTTCTGTTACATATTTACTACTAAGGTTATAGTATCAAACAAGGTCGAATAACATGCCACCTAAAGCACCAGTTACGACGACAGCCACAACCTTAGGGTTAGGAGACACTAGTATAGCGGATACAGATTCTCAAGTGGTTACACAAGGTTAGTTATAGAAAATGGTTAATTGCTTACAAGATAATAGTAGAATACTTAAGAAACACATTAGTAGAATTGGAGCAGCAAAGGTTAAGTTACCTTTAATTGAACAATTCTTAGGGGAGAAGTTAAAGCTCAAAGGGTTTCTTACATAGATACATTTTAAGGTTATACAAGAAGGAGCGAAGTTAGCAATACCTATAGATTAGGTAGCGTACGCAGGACTATTCTTAATAGGAAGAGCTTTAGAATGGTTTAAGCCTTACCTTATAGAGATATAAGCAAACGGTGTGACAACTACTAACCCGGATGTATGGTATGTGTTTGCAAGTTGGAACGGATTTATAGAACGGTTAACGCAAATATTTAGAGACCCTAAAGCAACCACAATAGCGAAACAAAAACTTTAGAACTTAGTACAACGCACTTTAGTAATTGAGTATACAACGCAGTTTTAAATACTAGCTACGCAGGTTAAATGGAATAATAGGGCGCTTATAGCACAGTATAAGCAAGGACTTAAGGCTAAAGTCTAAAACACAATCATCCTAATAGAAGATATGGATACTCTAAGAGAACTAATAGACCAGTTAATAAAGATTAATAATAGGATCTATTAAAGGGAATAAGCTAAGAAAGGGCAAGACAGAGTTCCACAGTTGTATAAGGCGTAGAGTACGCAATAATAGACATAGAGTTAAAAACTATAAAATGGCGCAGAGCTAATGGACCTAAGCGGTACTAAAGAGTCTAAGAGGTGGATAAAGAAACTATAGAAACCTAGAGGTTAAGGATTAAGTGATTAAAGGACCTAGGAGTAGAGGCCAAACTAGGGATCTTAGCAGCAGAAGATGTTTAGGCGGACTCTATAATAAAAAAAGATAGTTTAAAGATAGGGCTTGCATAAATTACGGAAAACAGGGTTATTTCGCTAGAGACTATAGAGGTGGTTAAAGTAATTACGCAGTAAAGGGAACTAGGCTAGCAGACAGCGCGTACATATAGAGGGATAATGGTGCACTATAAGGAACAAAAGAATGTTTAGTTAATAGTTTCGCGTTTTATTATAACAACGCATGCCAAATTTATAAGGATGCTGTCACGGAGTGAGTACAAGTGGTGATAATATATAGCGAAGTAGATATTATTAAGCTATGTACATGAACTGTGTAATGAAGTCAAGACGTTGCGTAAGGAGAGAAGGTAAGGAAACGGAAAGAAAGGGTATATATCGCTAGTTTGGTTACTTGGTCGACACGTACACGGAGCAGAATAGGATTCGAGTAGCGGTCCTAGCAGAACTTGGCAGGATTTAGTGGACTTGGCAGAATATGGCAGAATACAGCAGATTGCCGTCAGATTGCCATAGATTACCGTCAGATTGCCGTCTCGTGGTCGGTCTCTTCTTGCTACGTAGGTGGAAACAGGTAGACGTGTGTAAGGTGTTATAGAGGAGTCCCGTAACAGTACCCCCCCTTTAAACTCGAGCTTCTGCGAGATAGGGCTAAGGTAGTTCTGGGTAGAGTTCATAAAAGTCTTCTACAGCTTATATAAGTCCTATAGAGTTAACGGGTTCCCATAAGGGCTTAGTAAAGCCTCTCTATTTCGTAAGATATATATATTTGCGTTTCCGTTTATCGTACTTAATGTCATCAACTCTTTTAACAAGGTATTCATCCTCACCATCCACTTTAACTAGTGGGGGAGGGTCTTAGATCTATCCAGGTAGGGCGTCTAATACAGGGGCGGCAGGGCGGAGGACTAACGTATAGAATACGAGGTGGATTTTAACCGTATTAGGGAGCTTCAGTCGGTAGGTATAAAAAGAGACAACTTTTTCAACCTTATAAGGGCCGGCGTTCTTCCAGTTAAGTTTCTTAGTAGGTTGTTTCATGTTCAGATTTCTTGCGTCTAGCCAGACAAAGTCACCAATTTGGTAAGCTAGTGCTAGGGTTCGGTTCTTATTTGCTGCGGCTTTATAGACAGACTGGGCCCATGTTATTTTATTAGTAAGGAACTCTTATAGTTCTTCCATCTTCTTTATAAATTCGTTTGCTTCTGCAACTTATAAGGCCTAATAAGCTAGGCGAGGAACATTACTAAAGGGTTCAAAACCCATTCGCGGGTACTGGCCGTAATTAGCCAGGAACGGGGAGACCTTTATAGTTTCTAAGATGGAGTTATTTGCAGTAAACTCAGTAAATGCAAGCCAGTTCATCTAGTTGTCCTGTAAATACGATGTGTATATCCAAATATACTATTCCATTATAGCATTTACACGTTCCGTTTAACCGTCCGTTTCCGGGTAATATACCATAGACAATAGCGCTTTAATGTGGAGTCGGGTAGTTAGTTCTTCCTAAAACGCCAAGACAAACTAGCAGCCTTTATTAGAGACAATTGTTTTAGGAAGTCTATGGAGTTTCCATATATAATCTAGGAACAGTTGGGCGACGGTAGGTGTTAATATATTAGGGCAGGCGATTAAGTGTCTCATTTTAGATAGTTAGTCTATAACTACCATAATATTCGCACAGCCTTTACTTATGGGGAGATTAACAACGAAGTTAATTAAGATGTCCTTCTATCTTCGGTCCAGAACAGGCAGTGGCTTTAGAAAGCCGTTATACTTCTCATGCAAGGCTTTAGCTCGTCAGTAGGTGTGACAGCTAGAGACGTACCTTTATGTCATATTATGCATGTTTGGCCAGTAGTACTCCTATTAGAGCAGCTCTAGGGTTTTTCCTTGGCCTAGGTAGCCAGCTACCAGTAGATTATGTACGTGTTTAAGGAGCTTAAGCTTAAGTTTGTTGTGGTTAGGTACAACTAGGCGGTTCTAATAGTACAAGCGTTCTCTGCAAGCTTTACATTCACTTAGAGAGATCTTTTTGGAGCGTCTAATGCCATCTTAAATTAACTTAAGTGTCTCTTGGATAAACTCGTTATTTAGGTATTTGTTAACTATAATCTGCTCAATTAATCAATTAGTTATTTTAAGGACGTATACTATAAGGTCTTTAGCTAGGGGATTAAATAATTTAGGGCGAAGCAGCGTTTAATTATGGTAGGCGCGCGCTTCTTCCTGTGCTGTTATGTCTTGTGAACGTCAAGTTAGGGCATTAGGTTTTTAACCTTAAACGCCTAGACGGTACGTGATTAAGAATTAGAAATGAAACAGATATTCTAACTAGCGGGCTTAATAATAACTTAGCTATTTCGTGGTTATAAAGTACTGTAGATTCTTATAGTCGCTAAAAACCTTAATTGGAAATCCGGTGCCTTCTAGTTTGGGTTGCCATTATTTAAAATATCTAATAATAGCTAACAATTCCTTATTGTAGATCTTGTAGTTACATTCGGCTGGACTTAATTGTTTTAAGAAGTATGCTACTAAATACAGTACTCCTTCCTTGTTATACTGAGACAGAATGCCTCTAGTGACGTAGTCAGATAAATTAGCTTCTATAACACTCTTTCGGTTTAGGTCAAAGTATTAAAGTATGGGTGCAGTGATAAACATAACTTTTAGATAGGTAAAGGCCTTCTTATATTCCTTATTAAAGATAAAGGCTTTGTCCTTTTGTGTTAGAGCCATAAGAGGTAAAACTAGGGCGGAGAAGTTATTAATAAACCGTTAGTAGAAATTAGCAAATCCTATAAAGGCTCTTACGTCTTTAACATTCTTGGGTTCTTGCCAGTTTATAATTACTTTAATCTTCTTTGGGTCCATTCATATGCCATCTATAGAGATAATAAGTCTGAGGTATAGAACTTCCGTTTTATGGAACTCGCATTTATCTACATCTAATTATAGTCTAGCTCCACGTAGGGCTTCTAGGACAAGGTCAACGTGTTTCTTATATTTAGCCAGGTTATTGCTATATACTAGGATGTCATTAATATAAGCAGTATAGAAAACGTCTAGGTAAGGTCGTAAGGTATTATTTATAAAGTGTTGGAATGAACTCGGGGCATTTGCGAGGCCGAATAGCATTACTAAGTATTTAAACAGTCTATATCTAGTACGGAATGCGGTGAGCCATTTATCTCCTTTTATAATATAGAGGCGGTTAAATGCGTGGATAAGGTCGAGTTTTATATAGTAGCGAGCCTTACTTAATCAGTTTAGTGTCTCTTAAATTAATGGGAGCGGGTACCGATTCTTAATGGTAATAGCGTTAAGAGCTTGGTAGTCTATACAGAAGCGCAAACCGCCGCCAGGTTTCTTAACGAAGATTATAGGTGCAGCTATAGGCGAAGAGCTTGCTCTGATAAATCCTTTACTTAGGTGTTCGTCCAAGTACTTCCGCAGCACTTAGAGTTTGTTTTAGGACATTCCGTATAAGGGTCTAAATCCTAGCTGTTTTCCTTCTTTAAGTACGATCTTATGGTTATATAGTTAGTGTTCTGCTAATTTATCGGCTTTCTTTCGTGAAAATACTTCTAGGTTGTTATAGTGGCATACTGGTACTTTTATGGCAGGATTAGTGTATTTCTTTAGTGCTAAGGCCTTTTTAATATCGGCTATTATAACAGTAAAGATTGTATATTTAGGTTTCTTGGCGAGTTGTGCTAATGGGGTAGCTCCAATCATGTGGATATTTAAGGTGTTAAGCAAACTTGGATTATCCTTAGTTTCTTATATAGTTTCTTATTTGGGTTTAAGTTTAATATTAGGTACGGAGTTAGTATTAGATTTAGGTTTAGGTTCTTTAAGTATCCTTTTTATAGTAGAGTACTAGTTCTTTTGGTACTTTTATATATTAAGCTTAAGCTTCTGCTTAGTTTAGGGTATAGCAGTTAAAGTCAGTTTGTATAGTCGTATATTATTTCCGGGTTCTTAATAGATATTGGTAGAAATCTTAGACTGGTAAATCTTGGTAGATTTTCTAGATTTTGGTTTGGGGTCTAAGCAGCGGGTTATAAAACACTTCTGCTTATAATAGGAGGCGGTAAATAGAAGCTTAAGGTTGTCCCAATTAATGGTTACCTTATATAGCTTTATTTAGGGTTGTCTAAGGATCACTAAGTAACCTAGGGTAGTAATAAAAAGCCTAATCAGTTCTTTATGGTTTAGGTATTAGAGTTTTAGGAATACTACATAGGTAATACAGCCTAAGATAGTGCGTTTGCCATCAAATCTAAATATATTAATATGCCGGTTAAGGGGGGTCAGAGTAAAACCATTATCTTATATAAAGATCTTGTTAATAAATCCTATACCACTAGCTCCTGTATTAATTAGGACTTGAGCATTAACCTATTAATTGTTCTACCGAAGATAATAGTTAACAGTTATGCTGTAATCCCAAGAGTTAGAGTTTGTGATATCTAAAGTATTTAATAAGATCCTGAGGCAGCGCCGTCCTGGAGAGTGACTTAGCTCCGGGACCTTCCTTTTAGAGGCGATTGGGGTGGAGTTCTTATAGTATATTAGTTGTAGCTTTGTCCTTATAAGTGGTGCTTACTAGATGTGGGGCTGGAACCAGGTAGAGATTAGGGACGGTAACTAGAGGATTAATACGGTAAATAGCTGCTAGTATTAGCCGTTTGTAATTCGCGTTAGGGTAAAGGGACGGAGTAGTGGTTAGAGAAGTAGGAGCTACTTCTATACTTAAAACAGAGGCCTAGCTTAGTGCGTCGTTCTTATTTAAAGGACCCTAGTGGGGCGTATCCTAGGGTTCCAGTGTCAATATCTATAGCGTTAGGGTGCTTAGGCTAAGACAATGGCTTAGTAGACGTTCGCGGGGTTGTTATATTATATTAAAGAGCGGACTTTGGTGTTAGACGTAGTATATTATTATACCGTTTATTAATAACGTTTGCGTAGGCGTTAAGGGCTCCTAGTAGGTCTATACCTATTAGGGAGGTTTTTAGTTTAGGACTTAAGAATTTAATAAGGCTGTTAATTAGTATAGAGTCGTTCCAGCCTATTTCTTTTACGTAATGGTTAAATTTAGAGAAGTATACTAGAAAGCTTTTTATTCCTTAAGTTATATAGTTTATCTTTCTCTAAGTAGTAGCTTGGCGGTTTAGGTCACTATACGTGGCTTTAAGAAGTACAATTAGGCTTAGTACTGAGTTCGGTTAAAGAGGTTTAATAAGGTCAGCTATATCTCCTCCTAGTTAACTTAGGGCATAACAGAGTCGGTTAGCTTTAGTTAGGTAGTGGTTAGCGTTACCAGTTAGCTTATTTTTAAGCCAGCTTAGGAATAATTGGAGTTCTTATTATTTACTAGTAAATATCGGAGGGTCTAGTAATCGTTTAGATTGTTATAGTGCAGTAGTTGGTTCTACCAGTGGGATAACTATTACTGGTTTAGGGCTTACATTCTGCGTATTAGCTTTTGGTAATAGCGACTAGTCTTAAGGGCTTAGCGTGGACATCTTAAGGGTGCGGATTTCTTCTTAAAGGGCCTTAATTGTTTTCTAGTGCCGTGCTTCTTATTCGGCTTGCTATTAAGCTATAGCAGCTTAGTTTTATACAAGGGCGTCTATAAAGAACTTTTATATATCTGCCAATTATTCCTAGAGTGTGGATATAATATCGGCGGCCGTTATAGGGGCTTTGAGGTCGTTCTGCATTTTAAACAAAGTAGGGCGGAGTATAGGTTTTAACACAACGTAGTGTCACAGAGTGAGTATAAGTGGTGATAATATATAGCGAAGTAGATATTATTAAGTTATATACATGAACTATGTAATAAAGTCAAGACGTTGCGTAAGGAGAGAAGGTAAGGAAACGGGAAGAAAGGGTATATATCGCTAGTTTAGTTGCTTGGTCGACACGTACACGAAGCAGAATAGGATTCAAGTAGCGGTCCTAGCAGAACTTGGCAGGATTTGGTGGACTTGGCAGAATATGGCAGAATGCGGCAGATTGCCGTCAGATTGCCGTAGATTACCGTCAGATTGCCGTCTCGTGGTCGGTCTCTTCTTGCTGCGTAGGTGGAAACAGGTGGACGTGTGTAAGGTGTTACGGAGGAGTCCCGTGACAGATGCTAAGTATAGCGCAAGCTATTAGCCGCAGGAGCTATTATTATCTAAGTTTAGAGGAACTAACGAACTAGCTTATAGATTGGACATCAAAGACAATAAGTTTAACATAGGCAAAGCATTTACCAACAACAAGGCAACAAGGGCAGCTTACTAAAAGTATATAGACCTTAAAGAAGTTAAAACAGAAACAGAGACTAAGACTGTCACAGAATAGGGTTCAGTAACAGGTATTATAACACCGTTAGATACGATTTCCATCGCTTTATAAGACAAAAGGAGTAACGTTTAAAGGAAACTAAGCAAGTAGACAACTGCTAGTGCTAGCTTATTACTTAATAAAGGCAAAAGGCCACAGGTCTAAGACTCTCAGGACGAGATAAGGAAGGCTCCAGACTTGTAAGGTATAATAAGGACAGCTCCAGAACCCACAACAGATGAAAACTAATAGGAAAGAGCAGCGACTTAGTTTAGTAACAAACAAATAAGTATAGGACGCAAGTTTAAGAACTAAGAGTTTAGGGAACAAGTAAGCACGTTATTAGGCAACCAAGATTTTAAATAATAAATAAGGGCTATAATAGTTCCAGGTGAACCTAGTGTTTAGCCTAAAGATTAAAAAGTTAATATAGTAATTAAGAAGCAAGACGACTTCAAGAATCCAGCTATAGGACGCAGAGTATAAGAAACTATAGATAAGTTCAGATAAAGAATTACTACATAGCAGGAGCAAAAGCTAGATAGGAGGTCAGCTATACTAAGTTATATAAGGGACAGAGCACCCGTATAAAGAATTATTAATAGGCCTAGTGCAGGGACGCCTAGAGCAAAGTAGTTAAATAAACTGGAATAAGAAGAGGATCTAGGGATTCTAACTAGGTTTAAAAAAAGACATACTAAAGGATGTTATAATACAGCAATAATAAGGTACTTTCTAATAGACAAACTATACACACTAAACCAGTTATATAAAAAGTGGTATAGGCAACAAAGCAATAACAAATGGGCAGATTTCTATATATAGCTAGACAAAAAAGTTATCCAAGACCAACCTATTACGGAAAAACACATAAATCATATTAAAGGAGCGTTAATTATAATGTTAAGGAACCTAGAAGAAGGATCTAGGGACTAAAGAAGTAAGCGACAAATCTTAGTACCCGTAGAAGAAAGACCAATAGTCGGATTAGCTAGATAGAGGTTTAAACTTAAGAGCGAAAACGAGCCAAGAGTAGACCTAGGTCACTTAGCGCATTATATACTATTATAGATAGCTTATATGGATGACATGTGTAACATATATAGAGCACCAAAAGATAAGAACCGGAAGTACCTAGTGAGGATATATTAGGCACCAGAAGAGAAGCGGTTTAGGGACGCTAAGTATATACATAGATAGCACCCAGTAGAAGTATAAAGTTAAAGGGACTTAACACTTTAACCAGGAAGATTCCTTACGGAAGAATGCCTAGAGGGACGATAGTGGTGGAAGTACCCAGAGAACACTTGTCCATAGCATATAGAGGAAAAGAAATAAACTAAGTATTGGCTAAAGATAGACTAAGTATAGGCAGAATCTAGCAGCCAATAGTTGGGAAAAAAGGAGGTATATAGGACTAGAGGGAACTAGTGTTAGAGCCTTAAACCCTTAAAGGAATTTAAGAATAACACCTAAATTTAAGAGCTAAGTAGCAAGATTAGCAGTTTAAGGCGTTGGTAGATAGTGGAGTAATAAGAAACCATATATTACCAGCAGTAGTAGAAAGGATAGGGTTACTATATAGACAAAAGGAACACCTATATCCACTTACAACAATTTTAGGAGATTAGATAGCCTATAGAGGGGGTATTATTAATCTTAAAACAGGACCTATTTAGTTAACCATTAAAGGGAGACAGGTTAAGATGTCTTTTAATATCCTACCGTTGGGACAGGATAAGGCGGTACTAGGAATACCTTAGTTACAGAAGTATAATCTAAAGATTGATTGGGTTACAGGTCAGGTCAATATTAGAGATACTTAATAATGTAAGATGCAACAGCAAACTAAGTTAGTATGGTACCAAGTTAGAGCAACGTATAAAGAGACTAAGCGAGGCTTAAGTTATATACTAAAAAGATACCATAAGTATGGCAAAAAATTGTAGTTACTAAAAAGTGAGAAGCTGTCAGAATACGTAGTATAGGACTATAAGATAGAACTAGAAGAGGGAATAAGTCCAAAGTTCTTTCCAATCTATAAGCTTACTAAAACCAAGTTAGTGGCACTTAAGGAGTTTGTCTAGGAGAACTTATAAAAGGGATATATTAGACCGTTATAGTTATTAGCAGGATATCCAGTATTGTTTATCCTAAAGAAAAACGGAAAACTCAGAATGTGTATAGACTATAGACAGTTAAATAGCATTACTAGAAAGGATAGGTATCCTTTACCCTTAATTAGCGAAATCTAAGATAGGATAGGTAACGTAAAGATCTTTATAAAGATAGATCTAAGATAGGCATACCATTAGATTAGGATTAAGAAAGGCAACAAGTAAAAGGCAGCCTTTAGGTTAAAGGAAGGACTATACAAGCCATTAGTTATGCAATTCAGGCTTATAAACACACTAGTAATATTTTAGAAGCGAATTAATAGCGTATTAGGAGAATACCTAGATAAGTTTATTATAGCATATCTTAATAACATTATTATTTACTTAGAGAATGAGGGAGAACATAGAGAATACGTTAAATGGGTCTTAAAGAGACTATAGGAAGAATAGATGCCAGTAGTAATTAAAAAATGCGAGTTCTTTATAAGGAAAACCGATTTTATAGAATTCATTATTAAACTAGGGAAAATTAGTATGGACTTAAAGAAAATTAAAGCTATAGTAAGTTGGTAAGAACCAGAGAACGTTATACAGTTAAGGTTGTTCCTAGGGTTTTATAACTACTATAAGAGGTTTATGGTACAATGGTTAAAGAATATTAAGCCATTTACAAGGTTAATAAAGAAGGAGGAACTGTAGGTTTGGGGTAGCAAATAGAAAAAGCTATTCTAAGAACTTAAGGAAATGTTTACCTAGGAACCAGTCCTTAAGATCTATTAACTAGGGTTAGACACGGTTGTTAAGATAGATATATTAGACTTCACACTAGGAGTATATTTGCTATAGAAGTACCAGGACATATGGCACCCAGTAGCGTACTATAGTTGAAAAATAACACCACCAGAGTTAAACTACAACATTTATAATAAAGAGCTGTTAGGCGTAGTTATAGCACTTAAGAAATAGAGAGCATTCTTATAAGGCACAGAAAAGTTATTTATAGTTAAAACGGACTATAAGAACCTTATAGGATTCCTAATAATAAAGGAACTCAACCAAAGACAGGTTAGATGGGCGGAAATACTTATAAAATACCATTTTGAAATTCAGTATACCAAAGGTACCAATAATGCGCGAGCAGACGCTCTAAGCAGAAAGGCTGAACTATAGAGCAATAGTAAGCCGTCAGGAGCACTATTAAGGAAGGACACCGACGGGTTAATTAGGTATAATTATCCTAAAGTTGTAGCAACTAAAGAAAGTTAAGTATATAAGTTACTAGAGAGTGATTAGGCACAAAAAATCTAAAAAGCGCAGGCAGAGGATCTAGACTTAGAGCAATATAAGAATAGAGAAGCCACTTATATTCTAAGGTCGATTACAGAGGAATTTATAAGAGAGTTTTATAAGGGAATAATATAAGGATACAACGGAGCTATAGGCTTAGTGTTAAGACTTTAAAAGGAGTATATTATTTAAGGAATCTGGGGATTAGCAAGATAAGTTATAAGAAAGTATCTAGACTGCTAAAGAAACAAACCAATAAGGCATAAGCTATATAGAGGGCTATAACCTATTAAAATACTAGAAAGACTATAGGAAGTTATATTATAGGACTTTATTATTAAGTTACTAAAGTTAAGAGATTCTATTACAGGACAAGATTATAACGCGATTTTAGTAATAGTGGATAAGATAATAAAGTGGGGATACTTTATAGTATGCACTAAGGAAATATCAGTAGAAGATATCGCTAGAATCTATATAAAGGAAGTGTTTATAAGACACGGAGCACTAGATAAAATTATATCGGATAGAGATCTAAGATTTATAGTAGTATTTTAGGAGGTGTTTCTAGCAGAATAAGGGGTTTGTGCAGTAACCTCTATAGCATATTATCCGCAGACGGATGGATAGATAGAAAGACTAAACTAGACACTAGAACAGTATCTAAGGCATTATATTAATTATATACAGAATAACTGGGTATTGTTGTTACCAGTTATATAGTTTGTATATAATACAACACCACAAGAAGGAATGGGAACATTACTATTTAAGGCGAACTATAGGTATAAGCCAAGAACGTTGTTATTGCTACGTTAAGTAAAGAAAACGAGTAGCATAGCTAAACAAAGAATGGAGACGTTAATGAATTTTCATGCAGACCTTATAGAAACAGCCAAACTAGTACAATAAAGAATGAAAAGGTACTATAATGCTAAGAGATCTGAGGGACCAGATTTTAAGGAGAGAGAAAAAGTGTAGCTACTATATAAAAATTTCAAGAGTTGACGACCAAGCAAAAAGTTAGACTATGTTAGACTAGGACCTTTTAAAATTAAGTAAAGAATTTTATTAGTTACGTATAAGTTAAATCTACTAGCCAAAATAAAAATCTATCCTATATAGCATGTAGCAATGCTAGAGCTAGCACACGGGAATATTAAGCCACCAGTCTATAAGGTAGACACGTATAGAGGGCAGAAAGAAGATAAATAGCAAGTTTTAAAGATTATTAGTTATAAAGATGTAGATAATAAAATGTAGTATAAAGTAAAGTGGACAGGGTATAGTAAGACTATATAGGAGCTACTAAGCAACCTAGGAAACGCTATAGGAAAGGTACAGGAGTATTAGAAGAAAGTAGGTTAGGTAATATTAATAAGAAAGGATCGCTAAAAAATAAGTTACCTAAAGGGGACCTAAGAGGAGCAATTACTAAGCTACTTAGAGTTATTTCCCTTATAGGAAGGGAGCTAGTCCTTTTATTACCTAGCTTAGACAAACCCTGTTAAACTAGTTTCTACTCCTTAGAATAAACCTTCTTGCGTATATATTTAAGACGTTAGAGACGAGCATAAGCTAGACGCTAAGCTTTAAGAATATATACGGACTCTTCTAAGACATGTTAAACCTTAAGCAGTATAGACGCTAGTTTACCGTTAAGCTTTTTAGCGGTAGATTAAACATAAGACCCTATAATAGGTTACTTAGGGAACTAGAAGACTACTAAAAGTTATAAAACGCGTACACTTAGCGTTAAAGATAGAGCGAACGTCGCAGGACGATTAAATGTTTGCTTTAGTGCACTCCGAATAAAAGGACGGTTGTTAAGATAAAGGGCTCGCCAGCGCGACATAAGCTAGCCCCTCTTTTATACAATAAGAACACAGAGACGGCATTATCTCACCTAGAGATAAGATTACAGCAACGGTACAAAACCAACGGGCTATAGAAGAAGAAGAAGAAGCTTTAGGCATAATAAGTACGGATATTAACCAGACTAATTAAACGGACATTACACCTCTAGTAAGCGACTTGGAGATGTTGGGAATCTTTAAGGACAAAGATAGAGAGGAGGGAGATAGTATTACGGACAGCTTAAGTACGATGTTACAACTACTTAGGGAAGAGTTAGAGGAAGCTAGTTGGTTAATATAAGCACGGTCTAGGATAGAACTGGTGGAACCATATAATAAAGAATGGTAGCTAAGGTCATATGGTATAATCTATGTAATCTATATAATCTATATAATCTGTAACAGAGTAGATAGAGTATACGTACCTTATAGAGCGAAGGGATTTCTTAGGCGTATAGTTGTATATTTAAAGGACTATAGTCCCTACCTAGATAGTTCTCTCTTATAGTAAATCTTAGAATACAATTGGAGTTAATCTGTTAGGCAACTACTCTACCAGTTATATTACGTTGTTAACTGTTTATACCTATATACCTAGCCTATTAACAGGACCCACCGTAGTTCCTGCTACAAGGTTCCGTTACAGAAAGGATAGTTACTTTACTATATCCTACCCAGAGCTAAAAGATATAGGTAATATTAAGAAGATAGAGGAAGAAGAAGAAATGTCTAATAAGTTAGAAAAAGAGGAACCCTAGGGAAAGACTCCCCCCTAGGGTATCCTATTAATCTTAAAGAGATTAATCTAAGTTAACTAATAGGTGGAAAATACTTTATAGTTCTATATATAGTATCTTAAAATAAATATAGAGTTAATATAACTGCCCTTATTAATACTGGAGTAAATAACTTTGCCTTTATAAACACTACTTATATAAATAACATTGCTAAGTTCTTAAATATAAATGCTACCTAACTAGAGAAGCCTGTTTAGGTAAAAGGCTATAATAGCCAAGCTAGTAAGCTGGTTACCTATATCTTAAAGCTATATATCGCTATTAATAGATAACGCCAGTTTGATATCCCCTTCTATATCCTAGACCTAAGGTCCTATAATATAATCCTTAGCTAAAAATAGATATTCTACTTTAATATTTGGCTAAACATTTAATAAAGACAGTTTATCTAGCTAGAGAATAGACCAAAGTTACCCTCTTTTATTAGAGAAATCCGCACTACCTATAAGATATTAGCCGCGAAGGCTAATCCTATCTACTAGCAGGATATTAGGAACCGCAATATGGCCTTTACCTAGAAAGATGCCTACTATAAGGCCGGTAGGAACTTTGCACCAATAAGGATACTCCCCTAAAGGACTATAGTTAAGGAGGACTCTACTTATAGAAGTGGAACGGATAGTAATATAAATAACTCCTAAATTGCGGAGATCTGGCTAATAGGAAAGAGGACGTACTAATAGGATATAGAGAATAACCTTTGGAAGATGCAACAAGAGCTAAAAGGAGTAAAGATAACGCCAATACACTAAAGGCCCCTAAGGCCATGGATACCCCTACTATCGCACAACCCCCCTATAGTAGATATCGCGGTAATTAGCGCTATAGGTTTCCACTTTAATATATATTAAAAGGACAATAAGGTCTTTATAACTAGCTTATATAAAATTAACCAAATTATTAGCGAGAAGGAAGAAGGGCTAGTAGAGAAAACTAATAAGGAGCTAGTTAAGCGCCTCCTCCCTATATACCTCTTAGATTACAAAGACGCGTTCTTAAAAGCAGCCTTAAATATACTGCCCCCCTACTAAACCTATAATTATAAGATTTAACTAGAGGCCGATAATTCCCTAGGCTATAGCCCCATTTACTAGCAAACTATAGAGGAACTAAAAGTAACTAAGCAGTACTTAATTAATAACCTCTATAAGGGGTTTATTAAACTAAGTTAGGCTCCTTTTACTTCCCCTATTCTGTTTATAAAGAAACCTAATAAAGGCCTTTATTTTTATATTAACTATTAAAAACTAAACGCTATTACTTAGAAAGATTGCTACCCTCTCCCCCTAATTAACAAGACCCTTATATATCTAAGCCAAGCTAAAATCTTTACTAAGCTTAATGTCCGCTAAGCTTTCTACTAAATTAGGATAGACCCTATATTAGAGGATCTAATAACGTTCTACACCTACTATGGTTCTTATAAATATAAAGTTCTTCCTTTTAAACTAACAAATAGGCCAGCCACGTACCAATGGTATATAAATAATGTTCTTTTTGACTACTTTAATAAATTCTGTGTGGCATACCTAGACAACATCCTTATATACTTAGACAATAAACTTAAGTACCAAGTTTACATTAAAAAGGTCTTAGAGAGGCTACGGAATATAGGCCTATAAGTTAATATTAAGAAATATAAATATAGAGTAAAACAAACAAAGTACCTTGGGTTTATTATTAGTATAAAAGAAATTAAAGTTAACCTTAAGAAGGTTAAGGTGATATATAACTGGAAACCCCCTTATACTATAAAAGGTATCTAGTCCTTTCTTAGCTTCTATAACTTCTACTATTAGTTTATCCGTAATTATAGGGTTGTGGCTAAGCCTCTTATACAACTAATAAAGAACAATACGCCTTTTATTTTTAATAATAATTATATAAAGGCTTTTAAGGAGCTAAAGGACCGACTTACCTCCTCCCTAATTCTCCGCCACTATAACCTAGACCTTAAATTAATGCTAAAAACAGATGCCTTTAACAGAGTAATAGCGGGAGTTCTCTTACAGTTATACCTAGATAGTAAGTAGTACCCTATTACGTTTTTCTTAAAGATAATAGCTTTAGCTAAGTGTAACTATAAAGTACACAATAAGGAAATGCTGGCTATTATATAATTACTGTCCTAGTGGCGTATAGAGCTTAGAAGTATAGACTCTTAGATTAAAGTCTATACTAATTATAAAGCCCTTAAGTATTTTATAATAACAAAGTAGCTTACCAGTTAATAGGCTAAGTGGGCTAAAATACTCTCCTAATTCTTCTTTATAATTATATATTACCCTAGTAGGCAAAATTCTAAAGCAAATACCCTTACCTAGAGAGAACAGGATGTGGAACTACAGGATAAGCTAAAGGCTTAGTACTAGATATGTGCCCTCCTTTGTCTCAAATAGCTTAACCTATATATCCTTAAGAAACTAAGCTCTAAATAGAATAAGCTAGCGCCTATAGAAGGAGAGATCCTAGATAAACTAATAGGACTAATTAACCGCATCCTAATCGCGAACCGCATAGCCAAATCCCTAAAAGCCCTCCGCGACTAAGCTATGGAAAGTAACCCTAATTTAGAGATAGAAGACGGACTGCTCTTATACTATAAGCGGCTTATAGTTCTAGATATTAATAACCTATAAACAAAGCTAATCTGTAAAGCCTACTGTTAAGTCTTTATAGTATACCCTGGTTAAGATAAGACCTACTAACTACTAGCGCCTTGCTACTACTAGCGAGGACTCCTATCTAACATAGAACGATTTATTAGGAATTATTATACTTGTAAATAGGTAGATACCCCTAGAGATTATGTAAGCTTGCAGTGTGGGAGAATTGAGTGAACGACTTGATTGTAAAATGTAGCTCTAGAGCCTCTCTATATACACGAGGAAGGTATGGAAATAAATGAAAGGGGAGACTAATACGTAACTAAAACAGCGTGATATGTAAGTGATATGTAGCCGATACGTAGACAATACGTAGGCAATACGCAGGCAAAACAGTGGTGGTTTGGCAGGGTACCGTAGTTGGTTACACACCCCCCTAGATTTAATGGTGTAGTCAAAGCTATAGAAAAAATGAAGGTTAAAACTATACCAAAATAGGAAATTTAGATACAATTTAGGAGTAGGGTGATATTTGAGAATCTTTATCAGATGATGCAGTAGCAATTTGATGTCGAATATCCACCAAATTCAATTGCTTTATTCACGCCTCGTACCTTTGATGAGGTAGAATTTTGGTAAGGCCGTCGGCAGGCATCTTGTCTATAGGGACCTATTTTAGCGGAAGGATCTAGTCGTTGGTTGCTTCTTCCTTTAGGACAGTCTTAAATGTCCCTTGGCGTTTTAGGTCATTGTATTCTTTTTCCATTGCCTTTTAAAAGCCGGTAGTTAAAGGATGCTTTCTTAGCTCTTTTAGATTCTTTAGTTCTAGTAGAAGATTATCTTGATGCAGGGAGGATCTAGTTCGGTTGATGTCCTTTACTAGTCCTATGGCAAAGCCAGCGTAGTAACTAAATAGGGTAAGTATATTGGCTAGTGCTGCTGCGTACGCTTGGCGTTGAATTTGTTTGAAACCTTCTGGTAGGACGAGGTTGGCAGAAGGATCGGCTGAGACCTTATTAGCTCGTGGAGCTGTATTCAACAGTTCTAGTAAACTGCTTAACTAGGTAGAACCTGTTTTAATTATATCCAAGATATCATCTTAAAGTCTTCCCAGTGTAGTATTTGTTTCTAGCAGATCCGGAGATACCATTCTGCTAGGTGTTGGTAGCTGTTTGATATCCTTTATAGGAAGCTCTGCTAAGTTGTTTGATGTAGTTATTTGATCTGTATTTGATATAGGTCTATATAAGATAGATTCGTCCTTAGATTCATCTTTAAGAGGTTCTAGTAGACTAATTGTCTGGATAGTGTCTTCCAATGCTTCCCTTAGTAGGTAGTTAATGTTTTAACCCTTGGGGTTATAGAATGAGGTCTTGTTAAATGTAACGTCTCTAGTTTGAATGACTTTGTAAAGACTTAGAATCCAGATTTGGTAGATATTGGTTAAATCATAGCTGACTAGGTGTCCAATTAATGCACAAGGAGCTAGCTTGTCTCCCTTTCTGACTTATTTATTTAGCGTATAGGTCTTGCAACTATATTTATGCATATAGGTAAGTAATGGCGGCTTGCCGTAGACAATTTTATACGGAGTTTTCCACCCTAGTTGCTCATTCAGCGTTTGATTAAGGGCATAGCCAGCAGCAAGGAAAGCTTCTAGTCCTAGAGATAGGGGTAAGGATACTTCCAGCTACATAAATCTTAATTGTTCCATAAGGGTTCGTCCAGATCGTTCTACTCCACCATTTTATTCTTTAGTATACAGTGCTCGGCATTTAAAGGTAATGCCCTTATCTACACACCACATCTCTAGGGTGTCTTCCATTTGTCTAAATACTTATTTGTTATCACTCCAGAAAAAAATAACATCTTAGTGGAATTATATTTTAATTAAACGGTAAGTCTTGTGAATGGTAGGTAGGATAGTAGCTTTGTCCCTATTCTTAGCGGTATATATAAAGTTAAATTTGGAATACGTGTAATAAAAATACATAATATATCTATCGCCGTTGTACCCTAGTACTCTAAGGTAGATAATATTAAATGCTAGCCGTTTAAATGGTTAAGTGGCTAGAAATTCGTGTTCTTGTCTTTAAGAGATCTGCTGCGTGTACTTTACTAGTAAGCAAACTTCATATTTGATTTTAAGCGGTACTCATTTATTAGTTTTAAATTCGGTTAGCTCTGCGCCAATAACATACTTTAGAAGCTGCGCAATAGCATTAAGTCCTACATGGCCGAGTATTTTATGCCATCTTATAGCTATAGCTCCAATTGGTTTATAGGCCATGCGGCTAGGCTAGTACCTCTTAGAGGTTAAAAATGTTAATTAAGTTAAATCTAGGGTATTTATAGGCGTAGGCTCTCTATGTATTAGTGCCTAGTGGCCCCCTAGTTGTCTCGCATAGCATACTATTTTACCAGTTGCTAGACAGTAGAGCAAATTTCGCCTTAAGTCAAAATAGATATCGTTATCAGTAGCTCTTAATAGTGCTATGATATTTATAAACATAGTAGGTACTAGCGCTACATAAAATAGCCTCATCTTTAACTTCCTAGTAGGTGTATTAACAGTAATGGTTACTATTCCGTAGGCTTGTATTTTTTAAAAATTTCTGCTAGTAATTAGGTAGTTGTCTTCTACAGCTAGGTAGGAGAAGGTAAAGTCTTCTTTATTATTATAGACGTGGGTATCTGCACCAGGGTTAAGTATCTAGGTATTTTAGAGTTTAAAAGGAGTTTAACCAGTACTAAACACGGCAGCATAGCTAGTTAGTATAGTAGAAGGTGGGGTTTTAAAATTAAAATTAATTATAGATTCTATATTATTCTGGTTGTTCTCCTTTGCTTTCTGTCCTCTTTTTTAGATTTAGCTGACGATACGTTTGATCTAAGGCGTAGATAAAATAGTTTCATCTACTTTCTTCTAGACGTCTGTCCTTAGTCTCCATCCTTAAGGGCACTTATGCTCGGCAATGTAGTAGCAGTCACTAAATTAATGTATAAGGCCGCATATACATTCCTTATGCCATCTTGAATTTGAATTTGAATTGCTGTTAAAATTGGAACTGCCGTTAGAGTCTAAATTAGAATTAGAATTAGAATTTACATTCCCTTAAAGAGTTATAAATACAGAGTTATTAGCAGTTAAGGTAGACGATGCTTGCTATATGCGGTAGTGCTCCTTAAATTCCTTAATGAGGTCAATAATAAATAGGGCCTCTTTGTCCTTCCGTTCTTTTTAAATAAGATCTACTTCTAATACTCCTGCAAAGCTAGAAGAGATAGGTTTAATTGCTTATACAAAATCATAGTGTGGTCTAGATCCTTGCACATCTAGAAGCTTTAATTGTTCTGCGAGCTTATAGACATTCCTCTAGTTATTTAACCATTTTTTAATACTCTACTTTTTATTGTAGGCTTCAAGAGCCATATACTAACTAAGGACGTTATGCTTTTAACCTAACATAGTAGGGGCTAGTGCTTTTTTAAGTGCTTATAGCCGTTCGTATACCATGTCAAGATCGTTAATAAGAGGGAGATAGGATACCAATGTTATATAAACAACGTAATTGCTAATATCGCTTATAGCCTGCTCTTTCTTCTGGTATATGCGGAGGTCGTCCTTATATTCCGCGTATAGTTAATTATAGGCAATAAGTTAGTTTGGATCTAGCTTGGCTATTAATATGGCAGTAGGAAGTACGTCTGCAGGTATAAGTTGTTTTATAGGTTCTAGCTTTAAGAGCTTATCTTTCTTCTTTAATAGGTCGATGTACTGCTATATCTTATTAGTTTTGGCAGTATCTTAAATAATAAAGAACTATAGAAGCCAATTAGATGGCTTGTTAAGAATAAAGTTGATTTTAAATAAAGATTCGTTTATATTAGTCGTCATTTTTAGAATTTTTAACAGTTTAGGCAGGGTCCAGGTTAGCGTCTTGGCAAAACCTTATTTTAACAATTTAATTTGTTAGTTCGTTCTAGTACGTTCTAGTACGTTCGTCAGGTTTAATCGTCCATTCGTTTAATAGGTAAAGAAGCTTAAGACACTGCAAAGGTAGTAGAAGTAGTAACTTCTTAAATAAGATAATAGATTGATTGGTCAGCAGGTAGTATAAGCCGGGGTTATAACTATAAGCTTGCAGTATAGGAGAATTAAGTAAACGACTTAATTATAAAATGTAGCTCTAGAGCCTCTCTATATACACGAGGAAGGTATAGAAATAAATAAAAGGGGAGACTAATACGTAACTAAAACAGCGTGATACGTAAGTGATACGTAGCCGATACGCAGATAATACGTAGGCAATACGCAGGTAAAACAGTGGTGGTTTGGCAGGGTACCGTAGTCGGTTACAGATTAAACCCCTAAATAGTTATAACTACTACTGGTTCCCAAACGCCCTTAGCAGTATATTATAATAGACTTTAAATTATTCCTAAAGGACAAATATGGCTATAATATAGCCTTTATAGTAGTTAACCGACTAAGTAAGTAAGCTATTTTCCTCCCCTGCTTTAAGACTATAACTACAAAAGACATAGCCCATATGTATATTAATAACATTTACCGGATCTATGGCGCTCCTAAGTTAATTATCTCTAACTATAGACTTTAATTTATATCGGACTTCTAGGACAAATTCTGCCGCATCCTTGGAATTAAGATTAAGCTCTCTACTACATTCTACCCTTAGACTAACGGCTAAACCAAGATTATAAACTAATACCTTAACTAGCGACTTTGCCCCTTTATTAATTACTACTAGGACAACTGGTTGGAACTACTACCTATAATAGACTACGCACAGCTTACGCTCCCTTATAATAGTATAGGAATGTTACTATTTAAGTTACTCTATAGATATAAGCCATAAACATCCTTTAATTAGGATAGAGACCTATAGGACCTATAACAGCCTATAAACGCCTTAGCTATAAAGAGGCCCAGATATTCGCTAAAAGAATATATAGAGCCTAAAAGACTGCCCAAGCAATTATAAAAAAGGTATAAAAGAAGAAAGAGGCCGACGTAAACCAACATTATTGCGAGGTAGACTTTTATATAGGAGATAAGGTATAGGTGTTAATAAAGAACTAGAAGACCTAGAGGCTAAGCCATAAGCTAGACTACTAAATGGCTAGCCCCTATAAGATCCTTAAGAAGGTAGGGCACTCTTTTAAAGTTAAGCTACCAGAGTTAATAAAGATCTACCCTATCTTCTCTCTAGACTAACTGCGAAAGGCCGTAGACGACCTAATGCCTAGACAGTATAACAACCCCCCACTACCAATTTAGATTTTAGAGGATAAGGAATAGAAGGTTAAAGAGATCTTAGCAGTTAAGAAGAACCGTAGTACCTTAAAATACTATATGAGCTAGGTAGGTCATAATAAAGATCTAGAATAGTACCCCATATCCAATTTTAAGTACTCTCCCTATAAGCTATAAGATTTCCACCTAGCCTACCTAGACCTCCCTAGACCACCACGCAAACTAGATAGCTAGATTAAATGCTAGGAGGAAGGGTTAGATAACTATAACAATCTAGATAATAATAAGGAACTTAGACAAAGCCTAAGGGTAGGCTTTTTTGGGAGGGGGGGGTAATGTGACGGTGCTAGAGCGCGTCACCTGCTACTTTCTGGGCATTCTGCCAAATTCTGCCATATTCTGCCGACACTACTTATAGAACCAACCAATTAGGATTTTCTATCCCCGGGATGGAAAATCGCTATTAGCTCGCTTACTACTAGCGCCTTAGCAACCCCTTTATATCTTGACAGCCTCTAACAGCCTTCTTCTTCTCCTTAGCTTAGTATTCTTATATAGTAGCAATCTACAAGCTTCGGTTTAGAAGCATTTATATAAGCCCGTTACATATAAAGCGTTAGGTTTTATCACTGCTTTATAGACTAGGACTTATTAATGGATATTAGGCGCTTAACTACTAAAAAATAGGATTAGCTAAACGTCTAAGGTTATAATACTAGCGGTGGATATACTAGCGCTAACGTTATTAAAAACTTACTTCTAATTAATATCCGCTCTTAATAATATCTATATTATATATAATAATTTTAACTACCTTAAGCGATCGCGATATTAGTTAGTCGGAGATACTAGTATTTTCTATTTCTATACTACTATAATACTTATTTACAGATCTTATATTCCCCCTAGTGGCCTTCTTTAAAGTATACTGTAACGGAACCTTGTAGCAGTAACTACGGTGGGTCCTATTATTAGGCTGGGTATGTAGGTAAGAACAATTCAACAACGTAATAACAACTGGTGGAGTGGTTGTCCAACAGATTAACTCTAATTGTATTCTGAGATTCACTACAAGGAGAGAACTATCTACGGTAGGGACTAAGGTCCTTTAAATACACAACCGTACTCCTAAGAAACCCCCTCTTGTACGTGAGGTACGTGAGGTACGTGAGGTACGTACGTTCACTACGTTCCCTGCGTTCCTCACGTAGCATGTCACATAACTCGGCTACCACTCTTCGTCACATGGTTCCACCGGATCCATTCTGGACCGTGTCCATACCAACTAACTAGCTTCCTCCGACTCTTCTCCAAGTAGCCGTAACATCGTACTTAAAGCGTCCGTAACATATACTATATACAGAGGCATGATTTAAAAGTTCCTGGCCTTTACCAAAACAATACACCTCTAATATCCCCACTAGTACCGCTCTAAATTATATAAATAAGGGCTTATTTTATAGCTCTACTCTAAAACTATAAAATAAGCCCTTATTGATATAATTTAGAGCGGTACTAGTGGGGATATTAGAGGTGTATTGTTTTGGTAGGGGCTAGGAACTTTTGAATTATACCTCCGTAACTAGGTATAGCTTTAGATTAAGAATATTACTAAGGCGCTAGGTAATATATATAATAGCGTTTAAAATTGGATATTAATTTTTATGATAATAGATGCTCTCCAAAGCGCGTATCCGGCCGCTATAAATAGTATTTTTAAATCTAATACTAAGCTTAAATATCTGCATATGCTAGAGATTAATATTCTACTATTTATAAAGATAACCTATATAAACTTAGGCCCTATTATAGAGAGCGAGGCTTCTATAAATAGCAACTACTATATACTTAAGACGATCTTCCTAGATCAACTATAGTTTAATTATAACATCGATTTCTAGAACTGATTATATCTAGTATACGGTAATTAGAAAACTATAAAGCTTATTTACACCTATAAGCGGGAGCGGGCGTGTTAGAATTAAGCGAGAGATGCTGACTAAGCTCTGGACACGTCGCGAGAGCGAGCTCTGCATGTCAATCTAGATAGACATCAACCGCATCTACTGCATCACGAATCAATCAATATTCATCGTCTGCGTCATCTCTATCATCAAATAGACCCTCAAGACACCTCCGCTGTGACCTTATGACCTTGTAATTCCAACAGGGCGGAGGCTGCGCTCTTATATAATTGCCACCGTTAGGCACTACCTGTTTTAGGTCTTTAGCACCTCTAGTTAAACTTCCTATATATAATTATAAGGACTTTCTTTGGTGGTAAGCAATATATACAGCAGTACTCTACGCTCTATATCTATATAAATTACCTTAGGCGATGTCATGGAACACAGGCAATGGCTACAAAGCGTATGTATTTGGGGAGTCTATAAGACGTTACGCGATCGATCGTAAGGGTCGAGGGCGTAAGGAGGTGATATACTCTCGCGTAGCTGATATAAGCTGTACGCGAGGTGTACGCAAGAGCACGGGGTTCTCCTATAGAGGCCCCTATAGTTGGGTTCTGTGACACTACCCCCCCTCCTATTAAGGTGGAGCTTTGGCGACGCTGTGGTTACTATATACATGTAGGAGGAAATGCTTGGGGTATTTAAAAGAAGAAATATCGTTATAGGTGTAACGAGTTCGTGTAGATGCTTTTAACTTAAAGCTTATAGGTTATTACTATGCGAAGGTCTAGGCTATAAAGGGAAAGGAGGCTGTTAGGGACTTAGTAAGGTGCAAGGATGTTATTAAGGCACTAGTAGCAAGTAAGCTAATAGCGATTTTCTATCCTAGGGATAGAAAATCCTAATTAGCTGGCTTCTTCTTAGCGTCTAGAATCTAACTAATTAGACAACTTTGACCGGTGGTTAAAGTTCCTTAATATCTTATCGGAGTAGTCACGTGACGGTAATATACAATGATTTAGCTGTGACGGCTCCTATAGGGGATTAGGTATGAAATCTTTGCTTAGGCCTAGTTTTTATGGGTTTGCGTAATAGAAATCGCTAATTAGATTTTTTATGTTTTTAAAATCTTCCTATAGTTGCCATTTGTCATAGTGCTGCAATAAAGTAGACTGAATAACTACGTTATGGTATAAAGAGGGGAAGAAGGTGGAAAGGGGGTATTGTATATAAATAGTAGGGCCGGCCGCCAAGTCGCTAGTAGTAGGCCAGCCAACAGTAGGGAACAGTACGAGACAGTATAAAACAGTATGCGTTAGGTCAGTGCCGTGACAGTACTCCTCTTCCCTAGATAGTTTGGTCCCTAAACTAAACAGATAACTTAAAAATAGGTAGTATATAGGGTTGCCTATTTTCTACCATAAAGATATTAGTTCCGCTCACCGCCCTTAACTGAGCCAATAGCGATTTTCTATACCGGGCATAGAAAATCCTGATTGGTTAGTTTAGTAAGTAAGGTTAGCAGAACTCTATACCGCCACCCAAACCGGTCCGTGTGGCGTTTCTTGGCAAGAATTTGGCCAATTAGACAACTTTAACCGCCGGTTAAAGTTCTATAACATCTTAACTACCACAAATTTTAATGCGGTGGTTGGCCGCGACCTTAGCGTGACTTTTTCTTATCTTGTGCCCAGTCTGGGGGTCCTAGCTTCTTAGGGTGTTGCTTATAGAAGCGCTATACAGCTTATTCGCAACCCTTTAGGTCTTCCTCTAGCTGCCAGGTTATATCCTTGTAATATTTCCATTTAATCTTATAAGTTAGGCCCTGGGGGTCTTTGTTATGTACATTAAGGATTTTCTTAAACTCCTATTTGTCTTTTATATTGCTGTTATTATCTCTCTCTGCCACTCGTCCTTATATATTACGGCGCTCTGCGGTATTAATATTTACTTGGCTAGGGATCTCTTTAGCAGCCTAGAGGTGGACCTTAGATGTATAAAAGGATTTATTTACTCGGATATAGTCTAGGAGGTCTACTACGACTGCCCCTTAGTATACTGCGAGTACGGGGTACGGGCCGTCCTATTTATTATCCCATTTCTTCTTAGGTCTGTTTGTCTTTATATTTTCTAAGCTAACTATAACCATATCACCTTTGTAGAATAACGCGCTCTCGTCCCTATGGGTATTAGCATTGTCTTTATAGCGTTACTGTGAAATCCAGGCTAGGGCCTTAAGCTATATTAATATCCGCTTAAAGTGGTTGGCCATAGAGTCTGCGCGGAAGAACTCCTTCTTTGCTTATGCTAATAGTATTGGTGGGTAGGGGCCAGCAGGCTTAATTCTAAGGCGAGGGTTAAAGCCATAGTTTGCAAAAAATAGGGAGATGCCTATGCTCTTATTAACTTAGTTATTTATAGTAAACTTAGTAAGTAGTAGGTAGTTAACCCAGTCGTCCTATATAAAGCTAACAAAAGCACAAAGGTATTTATTTATGGCGGCGTTAATAATTTTGGTTTAGCCGTCCGTTTCTAGGTGCTAGGCTGAGCTTAGTTGCAAGGTTATCTTAAGGCGTTTACTTAGTTGTCGCCAGAAGTCGCTAATAAATTATATGCCGCGATTGGAGATAATTGTGCTTGGTGCACTGTGGAGCTTATATACGTTGTTAATAAAGCCATTAACTAGCTCCTCTATTAAGAGTCCTATTACTAGAACGAGGTGTTGTATTTTAGTTAGGCGGTCCACAATAACAAGAATATATTTGTATGCCTTGCCGTAGCGTTGGCATACTGGTAGCGTTGTAATATAGTCAATTAAGATATTAGTCTATAGGTGGGCAGGTAATTCTAGTGGCTTTAGGAAACCGGGCGGGGTAGAATAGGGGGTCTTAGTGCAAAAGTATAGGGCACAGTTTTTAATAAAGGTAGTTGTAAACTGGGAGATTCCTAGTTACTAGTATATTCGGTTTAAGAGGTCGAGAGTCTTAACCCGGTTAGGGTAACTAGCGGGGCCGCTACTATAAGAGTGATAGGTAACTTCTAGGTAGAGGTCTAGGGCGTTAGGGATAAAGAGATATTAGCGGAAGTAGATCTATCTATTAACAATACTGCATTCTAACTTATCGCAATAGAGTAATTTCCTGATCTTCTTTGGCTAATGGCGAGCTTTCCGATTACGTAGGGCTGCTACTATATCTCTTGCGAGTTTGTTCTCCTAGTATCCTAGCCAGATTAACTTGTCTAGTGACTTTTCAGCTATTTTGGGGTCTAAAGCGGCTATAAACTCTGCGTTGTTAGAGTTATGGGACTTATATAGTAATTCTTTTAAGATTATAGGGTCAACTTTCTGGGGCGGTATAATGACTTAGGCTTGGTAGCGGAGGCGTTTATTATTAGCGTCCTTAGGCCTCATTCCTGGTAGCTAGCTTAGGGCGTTAGGGAGCGTGGCTTTGCTGCTAGGTCTATATATAATTATAAAGTTAAACTATAAAAGGAACTCTGCCCACTGGACTTGGCGCTAGTTTAGCTGCTTAGTAGTTATAAACGTCTATAGGTTCTTATAGTTGGTGATAATTTTAAACAGCTTCTCAGTCCCTTGTAGCTTAGGACGCTATTCCTTTAAAGCCTTAATAATAGCTAGGAGTTCTTTATTGTAGATCTTATAGTTACATTCTGGCGCGGAGTGCTTTGCGGAGAAAAATGCAACTGGTCTTAATTTTCCGTTATTGTTATACTAGGAAAGGACTCCGCCGGAAGCCCAATTTGATGCGTCTATCTCTACCACTGTTTTCTTTGTATAGTCATAGTATGCTAGTACTGGTGCTAAAGTAAAGGCTCCCTTAAGGGCCTTAAATGATTTGGCTTGTTCTAGTCCCTATAGCCATCCAATATCCTTCTTTAGGAGTTTTATCATAGGTATAGCGATAGTAGAGTAGCCTTGGATAAATCGTTAGTAGAAGTTCGCGAAGCTAAGAAATTGTTATAGTTCTTTAATTAATGTTGGGTCCTTCTATTCCTATAAGGCCTGTATCTTCTTAAGGTCTATAGTTATGCCATTAGTTAAGATAATTAAGCCAAGGTATTTTGTTTTAGTAGAGTAGAACTTAGACTTATTAATATTAATCTAAAGTCCAGCATTACCAAGTCTTTGGATGACTTTATTTATATACTTAGTGTGCTCGGTGTGTGTTTTAGAAAAGACAAGGACGTTATTAAGGTAGGCGGTATAGTAGTCGTTAAGGGCGTTGTATAGAATATAGTTAATATAGTTCTGGAACGTAGCGGGTGCGTTATAGAGGCCAAATAGTATAACTAGTATCTTATAGAGTCTGAACCGGGTAATAAATGCTATAAGCTACTTATGGCCCTCCGCAATCCAGATCCAGTTAAACGCAGCAATTATATTAAGTTTAGTAAAGTACTTGGCGCTATAAAGTGCGTTAAGTGTCTCGTGGATTAGTAGCAGTGGGTATTAATTCTTAATAGTGACTGTGTTTAGGCCTTGGTAGTTATAGCAGATTTATATACCGCCGCCGGGCTTAGCAGCAAGGAGGAGTAGTGCGGTAGCTAGTAAGGTCGATTTGCGGATAAAACCCTTATCCAGTATCTTATTAATCCACTTCTTTACACACCTAAGTTCAGCAGGTGAGAGTGGTCTATTTTTATAGTACGGGGCCTGGTTTCTGGGGGTGATCTCAATTTTATAGTCCTATGGTTGGTAAGGGGGCAGCTTATTTACATTCTTAGGGAGGAAGTGCTTAATATATTTACTAAACTCCTTTAGTAGGCGTTATAGAATGTCTTCGCGGGTTAATCCTAGTTTGCCTTTTAGGAATTTTTTAATATCGGTATCAACTATCTTCCGACGTAAAAGCTTGGGTTTGGTTTTTAGATTTATTTTAAGGAAGTTATAGAAATAGGGGGGGAGCACTTTACAGGCTTCCTTTATTATATAGTTACCTTCTACTAGCCGGCGGAAAGACCTTTCTAATAGGTTCGGTACTTCTATTAGGCCTATAGGCAGCTCTTTAAGCAGCTATCAGTGCTTATTTTATTTAACCAGTTCTACTAGCTCCGCTATATAGATCCTTATTACCTTTATATCTTTTTGTTTATAGAACTGGGTAAAATTAACAGTATGGGTGCATTTAATATTGTCCAGGTTAGGGCATATCTGGCTCTTTAGTGCTATAGCTAGGCTAACACAGCTTGGTCGGCCTAAGGGGGCGGAAATAAGGCGGCGGCCCTATACGGTACGCGCGGGAGATAGGTGTAAGGTTAGGCGTTATGGTGGCGCGGTTTCTATTATCTGGGTCTTGGTAGTTCTATAGCCAGTCCTTACTATAACGTGAGCTATAGTGTGCGTATATAGCATATGGCTTAGTTCTAGGTGTTGGGCTAGGCGGCTAGGGTTTAAACGGTGCCTAGGTTAGGGTTAGATTCTTAGTAGTAGTGGCGCGAAGCGGACCTTCTTCCTTAGTCTTGGTAGGGCTGGCTAGCCTATTATTTTGGTCTTAAGTGCTAGGTTAGTCCAGTCTTCCACTATCTCATTTCTTTGCAGCTGTATAGGCTCCCCTTTATTAGGAACGTCTTCTACTATTAGGGCTTTGTATATAGTCCTAGGCACTAGGCTTAGTAGTGCTAAGTGTCTATATAGGGCGTCCCTACTAACGTCGGCTATCCCCTATGGGAGGTAGTGCCTAGAGCAGTAGTCTGAGTCAAAGCGGATTTTAAGTTTCCTAAAGCTAGGACGGGGCTTATGCTTCTAAAGCCAGGGCATACCTAGGATAATTAGGGTAGTAGGTAAGAGTTTAGTAATAAAAAAGAGCATAGCTTTAGTATAGAGGCCGATTGATATTTGGGTGGTAAAGTAGTCTATAATAAGCGAAGTTGGGATGCCGTCTATAAGGCGTAGTAGCCTAGGTGCCAGCAGCTTCTTAGTTATAACGTTATACTTTCTTATAATAGACTCTGCGTTGGTAAATGCCATTGTAGTACTACTGGAGTCCACTAGGCTTACTGTATTGATATAAACTTAGGGGTATAGGTTACGTAATAAAGAGAGTTGGGTTTAAACAAGAATTAATTTCTTATTACTATTTACTAATCTAAGATTAAGTAGCAGTTTACTAATAGAAAGGACTAATTAATCTAGTAATAGGGACCTAATCTTCTTGTCTTCCTCCTTATATAGTTTAGACCCTTAGGCGTAACTTAATCTAAGGGTCTGCCTTTTAACAACTAGGGTATAGGGCTGTCTTAGCAGGGCAGTCTAGTGTCCATCTAGCTAGCGGTGTCGGTCTCTGTTTTAGTTAGGGTATAGGAAGATAATACCTTGCTAATAATATAGCCGTGTTTATATTTGCTAGCGCGAAGTCGCCAATACTAGGCGTTGTTAACGGGTTGGGCTCCTATATAGGGTATAGTTTGGAGTAACTAAGCTATAGGGTTAAAGGGGGGGGTTATCTACCGCGGCTATAATAGGCTCCGCGGTCGCCGCGTCTATAATAGACTCTACGGTCGCTGCGTCCGCGGTTATTTATTCGCGTTATTTAACGGGGTGGCATTAGAACTGGGTTTACTATCTTAGTGGGGTTATAGGCATCCTTCTAGTGGCCGGGTAGGCTATAGGTAAGGTATAGTCTATTATTAACGCGGCGCTTGCGCTCCATATCTAAGATTCTATTAAGGTCTATAGGTTCTCCAGTTACTGCTAGGGTTAGGGTTGATATAGGGGTAGGGGCTTAGGTAGGTAGGTGGTAGTTAGCGTTCTTCTTAAGGTTGGCTTGGTGTGCATAGTTCGCGAGGTTTTTAGTAAACACATCTATCTGCTTACTCCAACCTATATAGTCGCTGTTATTAATTTCGTGGGCTAGTCCAAGTACCAGCTCTTCTATCTTTAGAGAAATAAACTTTTGGAGTAGGTTTACCTTCTATTCATCTATCTTCTTGGCGCAGACTATTAGCTTATTAAGCTCTCCCTTCCAGGACCAGTAATTACGCTCGCCTTGGGGGAAATGGTTAAGCTTATTCTTTGCGACCTGGGTTATATTAAGGACCTTATAGTAGGCAGTAAGGTCTTTAAGCATATCTTCCTTGGTAGGCCATTTCCATGCAGATGTATTGTTTAGGTTCTTATATATAAGCTCTAGGCCCTGCTTAATAAACTTATAGGCCTTGTCTTCTAGTATGTCCGAGATATAAAGGATCTAGGACTAAACTATGTTAAAGTAGTCCTAGTCCCGGTTAAAGACTCCCTTAATCTTGATATGCCAGGTCTTAAAATTAGCTTATTGTTCTAGCGGGGTGCCTTTTCCGCTGAATATTAGCGGGTCTTTAGATCTCCGTTTTTTCTGCTAGGTTACTACTATTGTTATAGGGGTTGATTGTTTTAGAACGGTAATAGTCTCTGCCTAGGAGTTGATAGTTCCTATCTAGGAAGCGATAAGGGTATTAAGGTTTTCGTTAGCTTTCTTATTGGCGGTGTTTGTGTTATATATACACTATAGTCCTGCTTTAATGTTGTTAAGGAACTTATTGGTATAGTTAATAAGGGTAAGGTAAGCTTTGCTAGGCTCGAAGGTCTTAGGGTATAGTAGGGAGCAGCGGATTGTCTACGCGATATTGGGGTATGTCTCTGTAAATAGGTCTGCAAAAACGTCGCGGGGGTTCTAGGTTTCGTCCATTTTGGTATCGTTAGTGTCGCCCATCTAGGCGCTAGGTAAAAACTGAGGATTGTTCTAGGACTATGCTGGGGACGTATTAGTTTCAGCAGAGGCGCGCGCAGGTCGCGATTGCTCTGGGGTGGAGGTTAATTGGCTGGGGTACGGGGAATTAGTGATCGCGATGGGGCGCAAATTGAAGATACCACAAACTGTCACAGTGCTGCAATGAAGTAGACTGAATAACTACGTTGTGGTATAAAGAGGGGAAGAAGGTGGAAAGGGGGTATTGTATACAAATAGTAGGGCCGGCCGCTAAGTCGCTAGTGGTGGGCCAGCTAACAGTAGGGAATAGTACGAGATAGTATGAAACAGTATACGTTAGGTTAGTGCCGTGACACCATTCTAGCTAATCTATATTAAATCCTATGTAGGTAGCTTTATAGTAGAGCCGCTGTCCTCTGCCTTTGCTAAAGTATTTAGAGTTAATAATTTGTTTAATGGTCTACTCCTTATGGTTCTCGTCTTTATTCTTATCTTAGATTAGTACTGGTGGGGGTTTAGGCTATATTTGTCCTAGTAGAGGGTTAGGCTGATAAAGGTATAGTAGCTATAGGTAAAATATAGGCTATATCCTATAGGTGGCTAAGGTAGGCGGGAGCTCTAGTTTATATATAGCTCCTCTATTAATAACTTGTTTAATCTAGTAGGGGCTAAGTATAAGGGATATTATTGTGGGCACCTAGGGTTGTCCTTAGGACAACCTCCGGAAGCCCCTCAGTTGGTTGCCGGTCACGTGCCGGAGGTACGTGCCTGTAGTATATAGTCTCCACGATCCCAGAGGCCTTACCTTTTTAAAGATTTGTCTCTCTTACCAATCTATCCTGTTCTACAATCGTGTCCTTATAGCCCCCTGTCTATAAAGTCCCCTTATATTTAAATCCTTCCTACTCTATTTAGAAGGGCAGCTGGCTTTAAGGACTAGATTGTTTGTTTATATCTTTTGTTTATATCCACTATTCTCCCTTAAAAATCTTATAATAACCTAAATGGAAACTCCACGAATACCTTATAGAAAGCTGTTACGCTAAGGCAGGAAGGTCCCTTTAATAGTAAGAGATTGCGATAATATAAACCTCTAGGTAAGATGGCTGAATAAGCCCTAATACCCAGATGCGCTAGGAGCTTAAAGACTCTTATATACCTACGGTTATTGGCAACGCTAAGGAAAACGTAGACACCCTCTATAACAGTTACAACACTACTGGAAAGCAGCCAGAACCCCTCTGGCCCCACTTAGGCTAATTAGAAGATTAAGCACTAGAGGTAACTCTAAGATCTTCCCCTAAATTAAAAATGCTAGAGGAATATACTAATGCGCCTAACTAGGGACCTAACTGGAACCCTCCCGGAAAACCACCGGCCTATAATTGGCATAGTGGCGATATATAGACTGCTTATAAGCTAAGTGGGCCTACCCCTTTAGGTAATTTAACCTAACTACTAACTTAAGACTTAAGCCTTGTAGGGAAACCTGTATTAGCTACTGGTACTAATACTACCTTTATAGCTGGAGCTTCCCTAGGTTTAAGGTTGGAAAGTTAAGAGCCCTATACTAATTTTCTTTAAGGAGGATATTAGGAAGCTGCTATAAGGCTCTCGGAAGCCATGCGGGAAGGAGCCACTAATAAATATATTAGAAACCTCTAGGGGTAGGTCTAGATTTAGTAGAGCTTAATCTAGGCTGGATAAAATCTTTTATAACCTAGTTAAGGCTAAGGGCCTCCTAGGGGCTACCTAGTACCTACCTAAGGAGGTGTGGAAGACTTAGAGAGGTATCTATATAGTGAATAGAAAAAGGACATGGACTAACTGGCTAAGGCCTTTAGTAGTCTAGAACTCTGCTATAGACCCAATGCCTAATAGCTAGACAATTGGGTTTGTGAAGTAGATAACTTTTTTAAGATGCTAATAATATAAGACGATACTAAAGAGCATACTTAATGGATTATTAGTAAGATTAAAGACTGATCCCTAAACTAGATTATACTTAATTAGCTTAATAAAGAGCAGATTACTATATGGCCGCAGCTATAACCCTTTTTAAAGAAATAGACTTAAGATCTGTATATTATATAATATGATAATATAGAACTATTCTAGAATGGGACACAGCTTAACTGCTATAATTTCCGCCAGTTTATAAACTTTATGGAAACTTGTGCTTAATTAATAGATCTAGAGCCCTTTAAAAACGAGGACGGTAGTATCCATAAAAAGGAGAAGATTGGATTTATCTAGGCTAGAATTAAGCTAGCAATTTATAATAAAATAAAGCGCGTAGGAGCCCTATCGCGGATTATTATATATGCGGATTTTGAACGAGCGGTTCTAAATGCTAAGGATGCGGTAAGGAACTAGACCTCTTTTGGTAAGAAGCTGGGGGGTAACTAGAAGTATAGGTACTTTAGTAGCAATATAGGGCAGACCTAAGCTCTAAAGAAGCCGTTTTTAAAGAGAAATTTGGAATAGTTAAAGTTAGGAACCTTAAGTAATGGGAAAGACTCCTAGGGCCAACCCAATACCTGTCTAGCACCCTTATAGAAACACTCCGAAAAGTTAAGAGAAAACTTCTCTAGAGAAAAACCTAATTAGAAAAATAAGTAGGGTAATAACCGCACTAATAATCCAAAAAAAGAAAAGCCCTAGTTGCGGACCTCTCCTAGCTGTAACTAGGGCAAGATATAGAAGGAGAGACTCTCTATATTACTGTTAAGCTAGAAATAGTACTCCCTATAGGTGAAGTATGTTAGTTTTAAACACTATATAATAGCAGCGCTAAAATTAATCTTATATAATATAATTTGGTAAAAGAGTATAAGCTTATCCTATTGCTAAAGTAGCGGAAACCTACCATAGGGTTCCTAAATAAGTATTAGATTAAACTACACAGTGCCTATAAGCTTATAGTATTAGTAGCTGATATATATAACCGTACTAAGGTGGTCGGCCCGCAACCCTTCTAAGTGGCTAACTTTATAGGCTATAACCTTATTCTTAGATACCCTTAGCTTGCGGAAGCAGATTTTAAGATACGCTTTAAGACAGGAGCCTTTAAATAGTAGAATAATAAAGAATTGGAAGGGTGTATTTTACTAATAAGCCTAAAAGACATCCTAGAAGATATAGCTCTAGGAGAAATAGTATACGCTCTATACCTAAAGAAGTATCGGATCTAACCCCTGTTCTATGGCAAGATGGGTATAGAGCCTAGTATAGGCGATAGCCCTTTTATAATGGATACCCTATAGGGAACTGCTGGATAGGTTACAGAGACACTACAGGGAAGTGGCAATCTTAAAGATCTCACAAGATACTTCTACCGCCATAGGTTACTCTAGCTTAAGCAATATATAGAGAGTATGCTACAATACCTTAAACGCTATATTAAAGAGTTCCCTACCCTCCACTAGCTACCGCATGAAACCGTTTAATGTATAGTAGTAACTATGTACGAATAGCTACTATAGCGCGCGACGCTGCCTATAAGCGTCCTAAGGGACCTCTGGGACCTACCCAATGATAACGCGGAGGATAAACGCGACCCCAATTTGTTAAATATCCTAGCAGGCCTAAGGGACTTACTAAGGGTATTTTTGGATAGGTAAGTAAAAGTCCTTTAGCGGAACTTGGAATATAATTATATAATTAATCTGAAAAAAGGTAAATAACTACTAAACCTTTCTATCTATAACCTCTCTTGTAAAGAGCTTAAGATCCTATAGGAGTACCTTAACGGCTTACTGGAAAAGGGATGGATACAGCCTAGTAAGTCGCTAGTAGGCACGCTGATCCTCTTTATCCCAAAACCAGATAGAACTATAAGGCTATATATAGACTATCGCGGTTTTAATAAGATTATAATTAAGAACTATTACCCACTACTACTAGTTAGTGAAATGCTGGATTAACTATTTAGGGCGAAGATCTTTATAAATCTGGATTTATAAGACGCCTATTATAGGCTCCGTATTAAAGAAGGGGATAAGTGGAAGACCGCTTTTAAGACCTAATACGGCCACTTTAAGTATTTAGTAATGCCCTTTGGGCTAGCTAATGCGCCTATAATATTCTAATTGTATATTTATAGAGCCTTAGGGGGACTAGTTAACCGCATATATGTTATTTATTTAGATAATATTCTGATCTACTTAGAAGATAAGGATTAGTATAAGTAATACGTCCGTAAAGTGCTGGAATATTTAGATAATTGGAGCCTCTACGCTAAGGCATTAAAGTATATCTTTAACACTAAGTAGGTTAAGTTTCTGGGGTACATTATAACGCCTATAGGTGTAGTTATGGACCTAATATAGGTGTAGATAATTTAAGAGTGACTAGAGCCAGAGAGCTATTAGGATGTTTAAGTGTTTCTAGGCTTTACTAATTTCTATAGGCGCTTTATTTATAACTACTTGGACGTTACCTAACACCTATTTAACTATGTTGCTGAAGCTTCCTAAGACCTAGCCTAGGAGGTAAAAAGCTTAAAGGTGGGAAGGAAGAAAACTAAGAAGGGACTAACTAAATGGTATAAACTATAGATATGGCCCAGAAAGGTATAGGAAGCCTTTTAGGAACTATATATAAAGTTTATAGAAGCTTTACTATTACAGCATTTCAACCTAGATTAGCCACTAATGATGGTTACTAATGTATTAAATTTTGCCCTTGTTGGTATCCTACTGCAACCTAATAGGCATCTAGACACTACCCAGCTCTACTAGAGACCGGTAGTATTCTATAGCAGAAAATTCTAGGGACCTAAAATTAGGTATTATACCTACAATAAGGAACTGCTGGCCATAGTTAACTACTTTAAATAGTGGCGACACTACTTTAAGCACGTAAGCCATACTACTTATATACTCTTAGATTATTATAATTTACACTACTTTATAATTATAAAGGAGCTTATACCTTAATAAGCCAGATAGGCAGAGGAGCTTGCGCAATTTAACTTTAAGACTAAATATAAGCTAGGGGAAAATAACCCTGCCGACGGACCGTTATAACGGCTAGACTATACTAAAGGCTTTAAAACGGGAGAAGGAAAATAAATAATAGATATCTTACTCCCTATATTACAGAATAAGCTCTAGGTATAGGATGCTTAAGTACCTATGGCTCTAAGCACTAAGTCTTAGGCGGTGCAAACCCTATTGGCTTTTACTGATATTCTAGCTGGTACCTAGTCCGTGGCCAATAAGGGTCTAAAGATACCTGGACAGGACGTCCCTAACGCAAGTTTGGAACCTAGTAATACACCACCCTTAATTACTAAGCTATCCCCTTAAACTAAAAGTAAAGCTATAAAGCAATTGGAACCCAGAGCCCTATAAAGACTAAAGGACTTTAACCTTATAGCGGCCTTCCTAATACACGCGCACTAAGAAGTTGTAAGATCTATAGTACTATTTAGTCTCGTACTTAGAGCAGTATAAGGTAAAACAGCTTTTACCTGGGAACCATCTAAAAGGTTAATGGATCTTATCTATAAGGTGTAACGGAGGGACGCCTCCTATGCTATTTTTAATGCGGAAGTAGACCGGAAACGTAATGGAAAGGAAGCTATTAGGTATTACTATTAGGAACTAGACCTAATAGGCCTACTGCGTAGATATGGTAAGGTTTGGGTGCTATAAAAAGCAAATCTACGATAGAAGATCCTTATAAGGAATTACAATAATCCTTTAGGCGGCCACTATAGTCAAGCTAAGATAGTGGAATTACTTTAACGTAAATACTATTGGCTAAAGCTTAAGTAGGAAGCAAAGGAGCATATTAGCTACTGTAAGAAGTGTTAAGTATATAAAATCCGAAGGTATAAGCCATGGGGTTTACTTAAATTAGTTCCCCCTGCTAGTAAGCTATGGCGATATTATGCTATAGACTTCATTACGGATCTCCCGCCCTTAAAAGATGGGTAAGAACGAACATATAATTCGGTCCTAGTACTTATTAATAGGTTTTTAAAGTACGTCTAATACCTTCCTGTTAATAAGACGATTAACGCATAAGCGCTTGCCAGCCTAATTAAGAAGAAATGCTTTCTTAAAGTAGATTAGCTATACTCCATTATTACTAATAGGGGCAGCGTCTTTATAAGCCAGTACTGGTTAGATCTATGCTTTTATTTAAAGATAGACCACCACTATAGTATAGCTTTCTATCTATAGATAGATGGGTAAATAGAACGCCAGAACTAGGAACTGGAGTCTTATCTGTAAATGTATTTAAACTACCAGTAAGATAATTAGTGTAAGCTACTTCCGTACACGGAGTACGCTTATAACTTAAAGCAATATTTATTGTATTAGTTTGCACCAATCTAGATTGCCTATAGCGTCTAACTATTAGGATTTAATGGTATACCCAACAATTACTAGCTAAGGCCGTATGATCAATTATAGGATCCTACTGGGAAGTCTAAGGATATCTACTAAAGAGTATAAGGATACCTTAAGGAATGGGAGGAGTAATGGAAGTATACAAAGCAGAGCCTATAAGATGCGTAAAAGCAGCAGAGACTTTAGTATAACTATAAATACCAGGATAAGTATTTTAGCGTAGACGATAAGGTTCTATTATGTTTAACGAATATTAAGACCTATTAACTATTAAAGAAGCTTAATATAAGATACCTAGGTCCCTTCTAAATTAAGGAATAAATTAGTAAGCTAGCCTACCGTCTCTAGCTACCCCTATCTATGGCCTATATATATCTAGTATTTCACATAAATCTACTAAAGCCATGGTATAAACTACTGCTAGAAAAGAACTTCTATCTAGGCCCAATTAAACACCCTAAAGTGGTGGGCGAGCGGTATAAGGTTAAAGCTATACTATGCCATAAGTCTGTTAAGAATAAGCTTCAATATAAAGTTAAATAGTGTGACGGTTCGGCTGACTGCACGACATCGTCACACTAAAATATAAGCAAGACGGATCAAGGTTGTTCCAACGCCGACGACGTACGTGGTCGCCTGCTGTACCCTTTACTAGCTCCTTATCTTAGTTTATTTATAATATAGCCCCTTATTGCTGCTTGATCTATCGGATCGCTTCTATGGGATTACTAGCTGTGATATTAAACTAAGATCAACCTTATCTGACCTATAGAGGCGATATAATACTAGGTTTAATGGTCAAACGCATAGCCGGACAGAGAGCTGGTCTACTACCATAACTACCAACTAACCCACCTTCCAAAAGCCCTGTAACGGTGCAGGCAACTACGACAGCGATTGAGCAGCTGAAAGAAGAGACTGCGGTAATCAGATTAGAAGGATTATCCCAATTATAAATTCAGACAAAAGGAGACACTATGGCGAAAAAGAGCGCATTAAGACCGAGCGCGCTGGAGATAGCCACCGACCCAACCCTGGCAGACCGCGAGGAACCCGTAGATTCGACACTCGAGCCACCAAAGCTCCAACCGTACTATGGCGAGACAGAGCTTTCAGACGATATGAAGAGTAAATAGAACCGTCTTATAATATAATCGTTGGACACCGAAGACCCTGTATACTTTGAGATAGAGACCAAGAGAGAGTATATGGCTGTAACCACCTAAAGTCTATCTGAGATACCTGCAACCGAACTTATAGAGGAGCTGAGACTCTAGGGAATACAAAGGAAGGCAATGGAACAGCAGATCGCTATGCTATAGCGTCTTACCAATAACTACGCGCATAAAGCTCTTGATGCGAAAGAGAAGGCCTAGGCGAAGATAGCGGAGCTTAAGAAGCACCTAGATAATAGGACAGATGAGCTCCGCGAGGCCAATTGGAAGATATTAAGGATGGGCCATAAGGTTACCATATAAGCCCCAGATTGGGAAGACAGCGAGCAAGAAAGCACACCGTTATAGACAATACGAGAAGGGACACCACTCTCTCAGACAAGCAGTAGTACGGGCTTAGGACATATAGCAAAGTTTCTAGACCCACTTACGCTTATAGATGGGAAAGAACCTACCTATTGGGCCTAGAGTGGCTATGTATAAAACAAGCTTCAATCTAATGCAGACTGGTTCTACCGAGACGACCCAGATCAGGAAGAAGATGCAAAGGTAGCATACATTGAGATATGCGTAGGTGGCAAAGCTTATGACTACCTCTTACCCTACTTAGAGGTAGAGCGTGATATGGAACATAACCCTACTAATAAGGAGGTACTTGAGTTCTTAGAGAATATCTTTAAGGACCCAGATTGTTGGATTAAAGCTTAGCAGGAACTTAAGAGCCTAAAGATACTATACCTAGGTGACTTTAACGATTTCTAATCTGACTTTATATGACTGGCAAATGTCTCTAGGATGCCACAAAATTAGTGGAAAGAGGAGCTTTATAATAAGCTTTATAACAGCCTACGCGTCTAAATGGAAGTTAAGGTAGCTGATAAAGGCTGCAGCTTTAACGCCTATTATAAGACTGCTCAACAGTACGCCTAAGGGCTGAAGTAGTTAGGCAAGAAACGGAACGACTATTAAGTAGTCTGAGCTAAGAGAGCTCCTAGCAAGGATGCTAAAGAAACTAAGAGTCTCCCACCTAGACGGTTCTTAACCCTAGTACTGGCTGCAAAGACAATAGCTACCTGCTTTAACTATGGCAAGTAAGGATACTATTCCGGGGACTACCCTATGCTAAAGAAGACAGAAGCCAAGGCAATCGATTAAAGCAAGGAGTACAAGATAGCTACTAACTTAGTAGAGTTGGAAAATGAACAGCTCTAGGCGAAGTCTCTTGCCTAGAGTAAATTAGAGCAATCTATATAGCCCCTATACGGCTTAAGGAGATCCTAGGAGGCACGGCCCTTATAATATAATACAGAATCGCGTTAGGAGGTGTAGCTCTTAATATAATAAGCCTACTCAATTTGGGTGCAGGTGGCGAGGCCTTTATATACTATAAGCTGCGGCTAATTATTAAGCAACGACTATAACCAAAGTTCTATAAGATTAAGGGACGAGGAGTTGCTGTATCTAGGCACAATAACTAGTAGACAGACACGATTAAATAGCTTTTTAGGGCTAACCTAGTTATAGACGGCTGGCGAGTCCCTATATGGTTCCTATTCTGTAATACCGGACGCCATAACCTTCTTATTGGCTATAAGTGGCTTGAGAAGACTAGGGCCCTAATTAACTATAAGCACCGCACCTTAGTATAGCCAACTGAGAGAAACTACCATAGTAGGCAGGACGTAATTGTACTAAGAAAAGAGCTCTTACCCCCACCAATTAACGAGGATTACCAGAAGGATGCAGATTAAAGAGACGCACTACTAGATTAAGAGCCTATACCTACCCCTTAACGCATTCTTAAGCGTATAGCTATGACTAGAGAACCTTAAGGAGAGAGGCGCCCTACTAAAAGCAAATTAGAGCGAACTAAACGGGCCCTATACGACCATAAGTATACCTGGAAGATTGATACCCAAGATATAATTAGAAAGATAAAGGATTAGCTTTACCTAAGACTAGCTTTACTATTAAAGCCAAGAGTAAAGCAGCCTTTGCCTATTGCGGATATTGGAGCAGCGGATATTGCAGCAGCGGATATTGCGCTACTTAAGGCTAGGAGCTTCTTATGCGGAACAAAGCGTAAGGGCGTAGTAATCGGATCTACTAGCCTCTACGAGATAGAACGGCTGATAGAGGATAGAAAGGGGCAGGACGCCCTACCTAATAATAAGGAAGAACTTTATTGGCTTGTCTACAAGAAGCTACCACAGCCCTATTAAGGATACGCCAACGGTTTCTTAAAAGCTACCTCTGATACGCTACCACTATATCGCGAAGGGGTGGACCACGATATTGTTTTTAAAGGTAGCAGCAGCGATTTGGCCCCTAGCCCGCTATATAACATATTATTAGAACAGCTGGAGCTAGTTAAGGTCTACCTACGGGAACACCTATATAAGGGATTTATAGTGCCGAGCGACGCACCCTTTATAGCCCTGGTTCTATTTGCCAAGAAGCCTAAAGGGGGGTGGCAATTCTACATTAACTTTTAAAAACTTAATGCGATTACTAAGAAGGACCGTTACCCGCTACTACTAATTGAGGAGACGTTAACGAGGCTGTTAAGGGCTAAAATCTTTACTAAGCTGGATGTTTGACAGGCTTTCTACCGTATATAGTTAAAGGAAGAGGTAGAGGACCTAACTACCTTCTATATAAGGTACGGATCGTACAAGTACCGCGTCCTACCCTTTAGACTATGCAATGGCCCCGCATCCTTCCAGAGATTTATTAACGGCATTCTCTTTAACTACTTAGACGACTTCTATATAGCCTATATAGACGACATCCTAATCTACTCGGACGACCTATTAGAGCACGAGATCCATGTTAAGAAGGTCCTATAGAGGCTTTAAGAGGCAGGCCTATAAGCGGATATTAGAAAGAGCGAGTTTAATATTACTAGGACAAAGTTCCTAGGCTTTATTATTAGGACTAATGGAATCTCTATAGATCCTAACAAGCTATCTATAGTAAGGGATTAGCAGCCCCTTACTTCTGTTAAAGGGGTGTGGTCCTTTCTAGGGTTTTATAACTTCTACTAAGCCCTCTTAAAAAACTATAGCTGTATTGTACGACCGCTTACTAAGCTTATGCAGAAGGAAGCATGGCACCCACTAGGGGAAGAAGAGCTTAAGGCCTTTAAGCAAGCTAAGGCCCTTATACTATTAGGCAGCGTAGTAAAGCACTACTTGCCGTTCCGAGACACCCGTATGGAAACTAACACAAGTAATAGAGTAGTAGCTAGGGTACTTAACTAGCTCTAAGATAATAGGACCTAGAAGCCAGTGGCCTTCTTCTTAAAGACAATAAGCCCTAAGGAGATGCGATACGAGATCCATAATAAAGAGATGCTGGCGGTAATAAGAGGTCTATAAGAATAGCAAGGTTACCTTATTAGCCTTTAGCGTACCCCCTTTACGGCAGTCACAGACCATCGAGCCCTCGAGTACTTTATAACTAAGAGACTACTAAATCTATAATAAGCCCGCTAGGTAGACCTACTTGCTAATTTCTATATACGGATTACATACAGGCCAGGCATAGCAAATATAGTGGCCGATACCCTATTACGTAAACAGGAGGACCTAAAGACGCAGAAGGAGAAGGACGTAGCTATACGTACTATATGCTTAGTCAACCCCGCCCTTGCGATCGCTATATTGGATGCAACCTTAAAGGACCTCTTAGCTGCAGCAAATTATAAACGGGAACCATATAAGCTGATTAATTAGATTCTCTAGGCTAACTAAACTAGTAAATCGCTAGCAGGACTACGTTAGCTAGCTAGGCAAAAACAGAAGGGTTAGAAGCTTTAAGATAGATTGCTTACCCGCTTTAATAAGCTAATAGTCCCTAATATTAACTGCCTCCATACCTACCTTATTATAGAGGTATACTCCTATTAAGTAACTACTTACCCAGGCAAGAGCAAGACAAGGAAATTGGTAGCAGACTAATACTATTAGCCAGGATTACCCTTAGACTGCGATACCTATATAAGCAACTATAGGACGTGTAGGAGGACCCATATACCTCGCAATAAGACCCCTGGCTTACTGCATCCCTTACTAATTGGTGAACGCTACTGGCAGCATATCTCTTTCGATTTTAAGTCCTTCCTAATGGATAGAAAGGGCTTCAACAACGTCTTTATAGTTATTAATCGGCTAGGTAAAAGAGCCTTCTCGCTACCCTGCTATAAGACAGCTACTGTGGCTAACGCAGCAAACTTGTACTACTAATACATCTGGCGTATATACGGCCTTCTAGAGATAGTGATATTAGACTAAGGACCCCAATTCATCTCAGCCTTTACAGACGAGCTATATAAGCTAACCGGCGTCAGGTAAAAGCTCTCTATAGCTAGTTACCCGCAAACTAATGGTAATATGGAGGTGCTAAACTAGTATATAGACCAACGCTTAAGGCCCTTTATCGACCATTACTAGGACAATTGGTTGGAGCTCCTCCCCTGCATGGACTTTATATAGGCAATCTTACCGTATAAATCTACAGGCTTTGCACTGTATAAATTAGAACTAAGATTTAAGCCAAGGCTCCACTTTAACTGGGAGGAATATATATAAGCAACCCCAACACCCCGCAAGAGACTAACACGACAGGAAGCTTAAGCTTTTGCATATAGGAACTGGAAAGTAGTTAAATAGGCAAGGGCTAATCTGACTAGGGCCTAAGAGCGACAGGTAAAATAAGCTAATAAGCATCATCGCAAACCAGATTTTATGGTAGGCGATTAGGTGTATATTACTAGGAAGGGATGGGCTACCAACCAACCAAGCGTTAAATTGGATAGGCAACTTGCAGGGCCCTATAGGATTTTAGGTATAGAAGAATACTTATACATCGTCGACCTACCTCCATATATGAAGATGTTAAACGTCTTCCACGCTGACCAACTACGGAAGGATCTAGATAACCCCCTACTAGGCCAGAATAGAGAGCCAGAGAAGCCAGTCCTAATTAACGGCGAGCCAGAGTACAAAGTTAATAAGGTTCTTGCTAGTAGGGTCTACCGCGGAAGGTTACAATATAAGGTTAGCTGGGTAGGCCATAACCCAGACAACACTTGGTATAACGCAGACGGCTTTATTGGCGCTCCCTATAAGCTTAAGGCGTTCCACGACAAGAGACCCTATAACGCTGGCCCACCCGTACAGCTGCCACAATGGCTAGAGGCGTATATTAGGGGTAAAGATTTAGAGCCCTTAGAGGAGGATAATAAGGCGGAAAAGGACGAAAAGAAGAGGAGGATAAGGAGGGCCTAATTACAAAGATCGAGGACGATCTTCCTGACTTAGAGGGGGGTAATGTGACGGTTCGGCTAACTACACGACGTCGTTATACTAAAATATAAGCAAGACGGATCAAGGTTGTCCCAACGCCGACGACATATATGGTCGCCTGCTGTACCCTTTGCTAGCTCCTTATCTTAGTTTATTCATAATATAGCCCCTTATTGCTGCTTGATCTATCGGATCGCTTCCACAGGATCGCTAGCCGTGATAAATAGCTAGGCTGGCCCGCTAAGGACTCTATATAGGAACCAGAGGATTACCTTAATTAACATACAGAACGTTGATCCCCCAACATAAATTTTGACCCGAGTTTATAAGTAATAAGCCAATTAATTTTAGAGCTTTATTATATAGACTTTAATTAATATATATAGAGATAAGGTTTTCCAGGGGGAGACCCCCTGGGACCCCCCTATATAGA
>Ga0307507_10000992_pt1 | contig 63092 bp, 15 predicted proteins | sample 7_EM_MG_FD_207223 | JGI IMG/M metagenome (GOLD analysis project Ga0307507, IMG submission 207223) | Populus trichocarpa ectomycorrhiza microbial communities from riparian zone in the Pacific Northwest, United States - 7_EM | ecosystem: Host-associated > Plants > Roots > Unclassified | place...
AGTATTAGGTGGATTTCTTCTAGGTCTTAGAGTTGTTATTTAATTATATTAAGGAAGCTATCTATGTTAAGCTTCCTTATTGCGTATCTTTTGCCATTTGGTTGCGCCTTAATGTCCAGATCTAGTTATATCTAGATAGGGATATAGTCTAAGGTAAGTGCCTATTCTTCTTTAAGGGAGCACCTTTTGAGTCTCTAGTATAGGTTTTCGTCCATAATTTAAGTTTATATATAACTTCTAAAATATTTGCTTTAATTATAAATGGTCCTAGCCTAATATAGTCTAATTTCTTACTTAGTCGTTAACTCTTAAAATTTTTATATAGTAGCTATACTTTACCCCCCTTTTTAAGATCTGGTCCCTTAAATCTCTTAGTATTATAGTATCTTTTTATTCTTTCTTATACTAGTTTTACTATTTCCTTAAGATATATATATAGATTTATTAGGTTCTCTATCCTTTATTTAGCTATACTACTCATTCCTTTTACTTAGTATGGTAATAATAACGTTCTTAGCTTATATCCATAGTTCGCCTTAAAAGGTAATATATCTATCCCTTCCTATAGTGTTATATTATACGCAAACTGCGTAACTAGTAATAATAATACCCAATTATTCTATATATAATTAACGTAATGCCTTAGATACTATTCCAATGTTTAGTTTAGTCTCTCTATTTAACCGTCTATTTATAGGTAATACACTATTAACGTTACTATGCGAACCCCTTATTCCACTAAGAATACCTCCTAAAATGCTGCTATAAATCTTAGATCTCTATCTAATATAATCTTTATTAGTGCTCTATATCTTATAAATACTTCTTTAATATAGATTCTAGCTATATCCTCCACTAAGATTTCTTTAATATATACTATAAAATAGCCCTACTTAGTTAACTTGTCCACTATTATAAGGATTATATTATACTCCTATTTAGTAATAGGATATTTTAGCTTTGGCAACTTTATAATAAAGTCCTATAATATAACCTCCTATAGTCTTTCTAGTATTTTAATAGGTTGTAGCCCCCTATATAGCTTCTACCTTATTAGTTTATTTCTTTAGCAATTTAGGTATTCTTTTATAGGTTATCTTACTAACCCCCAGATTCTATTAATAATGTATTCCTTTTAAAGTTTTAACACTAAGCCCATAGCCCTATTATGCCCTTAAGCTATTCCCTTATAAAATTCTTTAATAAACTCCCTTGCTATTAACTTTAGAATATATATTACTTCTCTGTTAATATAGTTCTTATATTTTAGATCTTCTTTTTATACTTCTTAGATTGTCATAGATCCCGGCCGTAGCACCGCCAAGGGCTCGCCATAGGCGAGCCTTGGCACCCACAGTATATAGAGCCACAGTGCCTACGCACCTCTTGCACCTTCGTGCAATATCCTGTCGTATACCTAGTCAATACTACGACTTCTCAGAGCCTCCTTGACCTCGTCTCGTGACATAGATCCTTTATAACTATTCGCTCTCTAGTATCTTATAAACTTACTTTAGTCCTTCTTTAGTTATAACTACTAGTTTTAGATAATTATACCTAATTATTTTATCCTTGTCTTTGCGTAATATAGCGCCTAATAGTTTCTTATTGTTTTATAGTTCCGCCTTCCTACTAAGTGCGTCTACTCTTATATTTTTAGTACCTTTAGTATACTAAACTTTAAAGTAATATTTTGTAAGTATTTCTATCTATCTAACCTATCTATAATTAAGTTCCTTTATTATTAGGGACCCTATTAGGTTTTTATAGTCTATTTTAACTATAAATAGTTTCTCTATACCTTATAAAAATACTCTCCGCTCTTTAAGTGCTATAACTATACCTAATAACTCCTTGTTATAGATATTATAGTTTAATTCTAGTAGTATTATCTTTTAACTATAGTATGCTACTAGATGCCATACGTCCTGGTGCTTTTATAGCAAGTATACTTCTAGTATAAAGTCTAATATATCCGTTTCTATAACCGTATCTAGCTTTAGTTAATAGATCTTAAGGATTAGATCTTAGGTAAACAACTCCTTAAGTTCTTTAAACAGTTTTCTCTATTTATTGCCCTATACCTATAGATCCTCCTTTTTTATTAGTTTTGTAAAAGGTTTAATATTCTTTAATCACTATATAATAAACCTTCTATAGTAGTTACAAAACCCTAGGAATAATCTTAATTATATAATATTCTCTAGTTCTTGCTAACTTACTATAGCTTTAACTTTCTTTAGATCTATACGGATTTTACCTAGTTTAATAATAAACTTAATAAAATTAGTCTTTCTGGTAAAGAACTTGTATTTCTTAATCACCACTAGCATCTTTTCTTCTTATAGTCTCTTTAAGACCTATTTAATGTATTTTCCGTGTTCTTCCTTACTTATTAAGTAGATAATAATATTGTTAAGGTATACCGTAATAAATTAATTAAGGTATTTTCTTAATATATTATTAATTTGCTTCTAGAATATTGCTAGTACATTTATAAGCCTAAATTGTATAAGTAATAGCTTATATAGTCCTTCCTTTAACCTAAAGGCTGCCTTTTATTTATTGCCTTCCTTAATTCTAATCTAATAGTACGCCTACCTTAGATCTATTTTTATAAAGATTTATATATTACTAATCCTATCTTAGATTTCGCTAATTAAGGGTAAAGAATACCTATCCTTTCTTATAATGCTATTTAACTATCTATAATTAATATATAGCCTAAGTTTTTCGTTCTTCTTTAGTATAAATAGTACTAGATATCCCACTAATAACTATAATGGTCTAATATATCCCTTTTATAGGCATTCTTAGATAAACCCCTTAAGTGCTCTTAACTTGTCTTCTGTTAATTTATAGATTAAAAAGAACTTTAGACTTATTCCTGGTTCTAATTCTATTTTATAGTCCTATGCTATATACTCTAATATCCTTTTGCTTTCCGGGCTTTATAACTTTTTACTATACTTATAGTATCTCTTTAGTATATAACTTAAGCTCCGCTTAGTCTCTTTATATATTACTCTGACCTAATACTATACTACCTTAGTAGCTTATTATATTTTATACTATTAAGTATATCTATTACATATCGGGGGGGCTGATTTGGCGCGGTTACGACCCGGGTTAATACGAGGTTAGGGCTACCCCTACTAATAACGCGCCCGAACCCCACACGAGGTCGCGTAGCGACCGCCCCCGAGTACTTTTACACGCGATTTTGGGCGAAAAGGTACATAATTTGTGTTAAATCGGTACTTCTAGACGGTCGCGTAATGTTGCTCTGAATTTACAACACCTAAATGGGCTCTATTCCTATATTAAGGCGTCTTAGTCACTATAGTGCAGTCCTATATTAAGACGTCTTGGTTACTAGAGTATAGTCCTACATTAAGGCATCTTGGTCACTAGAGTATATAGTCCTATATTAAGGCGTCTTGGTTACTGCAGTGTAGTCCTATATTAAGACGTCTCGGTCACTAGTAGAGTCCTATATTAAGGCATCTTAGTTACTGCAGTAGTCCTATAATAAAATAGTATTATATATATATATATACTGCTTAATATAGAGCCTTTTCCTCCCTTTTCCTCCCCTGCCTAGTAGTTAGATATTCTTATAAAGCCAATCCAAAGAACACTAGCCTCGTAGCTGTTCTAGCTGGTTAATAGCCTATCTCTTATCTCTTGCCGTACCGTCTTCTACACGCTGTCTTATATCCTTAATTATCCTACGGCGACGGCTATAGAATATAGCCTCGCTGTTAACCCGCTAGCGTGCCCCCTAGCAGTGATTAAGAGCTTTAATTAACGGCCCACCTGCTAGCCCTAAAGTCCACTTAGCCCAGAGCTGGAACACCGAATTACTACCCCAAAGCATCTTATATTTCCTTAGCGGCGCCTATAGGTTAAGGATAAATAGGAGAGGTTAAGCGTTAGCTTATAGCAGCTGTGGTAGGGGTATAGTAGAAGCTTACGGCAGCTGCTATAGGGGTATAGTAGACGTTATAGTAGACGTTATAGTAGACGGCTGAGCAGGCTCTATAGTAGTAGACAGTTAAGGACCTCTTAGTATCTCTCTAGGGGTTAGATATACGGGAGAGGGTTTATCCAAAGACGGAATCTGGCCATTAACGCGTTTAGGAACGGACGTAAGTATAGGCACGGGTACGGGTACGGATATAGGTATAAGTATAAGGCCGTCTAAAGATGGATATATAGACTCTGTAGGCCCTATCTAGATACCTATCTTCCCTTACTAGATCTATATAGGTGCAAATAATGCTAATAACCTTTCTATCTCGCTAAGGCGTTCTAAGATTGTCTACACGTATAATTAAACCCCCTTTATCTCTAAAATTGTGGCCTTGTATCTTAGCTTAGCTACAGCCTTATAGGCGGGCCAGTATTTCCGTATTATTATCTTGTCTGGCGTAACTACGCTAGCCAGCGAGCTTTCTACCTATATAGTAAACCTCTGGTACTCCTTATAGCCAAAAAGGGAGTCCTTCTATAGGGGGTAGAGTGGGAACTGCTTACATAGGATTACTAAGTCCTATAATAGGATTACCCTAAGTATATAGAGGAGGCGTAGAAATCCTAAGCCTATAAGGTTAAGCCGTATAACCTTATTATTGGCCTTCTCTAGGCAGTAGGTCTCTATGCGTTTTAGCCAAATATCGGTCTTAGGCTATATCTTTAAGTAAAGGGCCTCCTCTAGCACCTCTTGCGCGTAGGGAAGAAAGTAGCCCTTTCCTTTCTTTAGGAAGCTAGTAATTAACCGCATAAACGCGCAAGGTAGATAGCTAAGGTAGGCTCCCATTATCGCGTCCGTATTCTAGTATCTGGCCTATCTAATTTGGGTCTCCTTAACACCGCTAAGCTCAGCGTGCCAGACGCTCTGCTTACGGGCGCTATAGGTCTTCTCCTTTAAGTAAATTCCTACCCCCTAGAATATCTTCTTATTCCATTTAAATTACGTATAATAGCTTAACGGCCGTTACGGTACTTTAATACTACTAGGGAAGACGTATAGGTTATAGTAGTCCTCTAGCTGCCAAAAGAATAGGAAGCTTTTAGCGCCATCCTTACCCCAGCAGTTAAAGAAGTAGAAGGCTATTACAGAGAAAGGGCAGAGGATAGGGTTAGTATTGCGTATATAGCCTATATACTTAACCTTACCGTGTTAATTTTGCTTCCCCTATATTATTAATATAATTATACATAGCGCTGGCTTGTCTAGTTTAGGCCCTTTATTCTCTAATTTAATAAGGATAAGGTTAGCAAGCTAAACATTCCGTCTACTCTTACCCTAGGTAACAGTAGTATGGCCTAAAAAATGGGTTAGAAAACGGTAGCCGTAAATACTTTATATAGACTGTAATATACAAACCTAATAAATGCTTAGCCGTAGTTTAAAGGTAAGACTTAACTAAACCCGGTATTTTAGAGCCCGTCTCCTAGCACTAAGTAATCGCCTTTTTAAGCCCTTTAACGTTATAGCCGCTAGTAATTATAAATAGGCCTTAATTAATAAAGTTAACACGTTAAATCTAGTTCTTATTATAGTGGACGCTGTCTAGTACTGCTGAGAGCTTCGCCCCCTATAGCGGCTATAAGGTCTTGCCTTCCGACTACTACATATAGAGCTTAGTAATAGTGGAGACATAGCTATTTATAACTAAGTATTGGATAGTCTTGTTAAATAGGGCATCTAGGGCCTCCTTATCCTATATCTCTTCCTCCTTTATAGCTTCCTCCTCTGCGGCTACAGCTACCCCTACAGCTGCCTTTCCCCTTGGCGGCCCTCCTATAGTTATCTTCTACCTCTTCTTTGCCTACTCGCCATCTTTCTACATCTCTTTCCGTTTTAACTTCTGTTTTTAATAGCTAGCGGCCCACAATTCTTAATTAATAACTTACTACTCTAAAAATAAGTAAAGCTTATCTTCTATTACCTAGGCGCCGTCTGTATTGCCTTTTAGTCTTATATACTAGTCCTCCCACTCTTTCTACTTTGGCTTATACGCCCTTATAGTATTCTTTAAGCGCTAGGCCTTATAAATATCCTATAGCCGTACTATTTGGGCCTTGAATTCGTTCTAAAGGCTATAGGGGGAGGAGGCTAGAGGGGCTTCCGTAGTAGACTATAGGGTAAGAAGATTCCTAAGAGACTCTATATCCATAAGAGGTAAGGGGGCAGACGCGTAAGCACGGTATAGGTAAATAAAGCTACCAAACACATAAATATTAATAGAGAAGAAGAAGAAGAGGGCTCTATATTATAGAATTAGAATTATAGTAGGCCTTTCTATATAAAATTAGAAGCCCCGCGCGAGCTAGAAGCCAGCGCGGGCATAAGCAGCGTTGTTAATAATAAATAAATGAATAAATAGGCCAAATATTATATTCAATTTATAAGCTAATTAAAATATTGCGATATAAATAAATAATTGCGATATCTTAGATATAGGTAATATTACTAGTCTTGGCATGGTGTAGTACTAAATCTATATAGCCGACGTCTCCTTAGAGGCCTCTCCCCCCCCCCTAACGTTTATTAGTAGCTCTCTCCTCCAGCCTTATATAAGTCCTCCTCTTACCCACAACTTTAAGTACTCTGATTGCTTAATATTTACTAGCCTAAGCTTTATCCGTTACTAGGTAATTATCCTTTAGGCTCCTAAAAATATTTGCTCTGGTTTAGTTAATATAGGTAGTATAGATAGGATATCTATCGCCATATAGTAGAGCGCTAGGTAGTTAATTTAATTACTTAAATTAAGCCACCAATTAAGGGCAGTAGTACCAGTAGGAAGATTAGTAGGGGAGGCGTTAATAAAGTGTTTAAATTCATCCTTAATTATATTAAGGATTGACTGCTTCTTATTTTAAAGATTATACTTATTGGGCTTCTAATTGCAAGTAATAGCTTCCTCCTCTTCTGCCCTACTTATATACTTATCCTTATACTCCTTCACCCAAAGCTTTTAGGCTGCATTAACTACTGGCTTCCTCTAGGTGGCTTTCCAGTTGCGATTAATATAGGCTTTCCTCCAGTAAGGAGCTAATAGTAGGGCTGCGCCATACGCAGTAACCTCGTTAGTCTTAAGGTAGTATTTATTAAAGGCGTACTAGCTGGTTTAAATGCAGTCGCAGAGCTTTAGGTTAGTTACGTACTTATATAGAGCTAATTTAAAGTGCTCTACTATAAAATCCATTATATAAAGCACCTTGTTAAGAGTAGCCTTATTACCTTCTGTCTCCTTTATAACTCTTTAGAAGGGCTATAGGAAGTCTCTAATATTTTTAAAAGCTCTCCAATTAGTGGCGTTAAGGATGTCTTCCTTATTAAACTCCTTAATATACTGCTCTTAATATTTTATAATTGCGTCTTTTAATTTAAGAGCCACTAAGATTATACCATACCACGAGTTCTACCGCGTGTTATTGTCTATAGGAATAGCTTAAAGAGCAGTTACAATGAAGTGGTTATAGTGGGCGTTAGAGCTTTGAATATATATAATAACATTATATACCTTTCCTAGAGGACTAATCTTATAATAAGTAAACTTACTAGCCTTCCCTTTTTTAAACCTTTTGGTAAGGAGCTCCTTAATCTAATTGTTATTAAAATCTAACTCTGCCTCAAGCTTCTCGCAAGCCTCCTTAAAGGCAGCATTAACGGCTTCCTTATCCTCCAAGAAGAAGAAAGCTTGTATGGCTATATTAAGTACATACCCGTGGCAGCAAATACGGTGTTACTATAGATTATATCAAGCTTTAATTTCTGCCTTCTAAAGCCTCTTAGATAGCCCTTAAAGAAGTCTATTATTACTGCCGTGATTGTCGCCCATACAGTATCCAACTTTATTAAGTATTTAGTAGTTCTTAAGGACTTACCAGAGGACTTCTACCTGCTTATTACCGCCGTGTTTACTAGGGAGGAAAGGTAGAGCAAGTAGAGCCTTTTAAAGTACGCTAGTATCGTCGACAAAGTAACTATAGATTGCAATAAAAGACTTTCAATTGGGCGAAGACCAGGCGTTAAGTAAGAGGTATATTGGGGTAAGAGAGCGACGGAGCTTCTGCTTAAGAACTTCCTTATTAAGGATATAGAATTCCTTAATTATTATAGGCATTGTAGTATAGGAGTCTATTAGAGCTTCCTCGCAGGTGTAATTTACTGTAAGAAGTAGCGCTTAAAGCTCTGGCCAAGTTACTGCATTATATGGTAGATTTTGAACCACAATTAGCTGTGTAAAAGCGTCGCGTATAAGAGCTGAATTAACGCTCTCTCTTAGTATAGTTTCCTTCTTCCTTTTAAGGTTCTGCGTATGAAGCTCTCCCTACTTATAGAATAGGCCCTAAAGACTCTACTTTATAGCCCGCTTAATAACTAAGTCCTCCTCCTTAATAACTACGCTGTGGGCGTTAAATAGATGAGAGCGTATATTTATAGTAACTATATCGCGCCAAAATATATATTGCCTATAGTACCAATATCGTCTTCCTTTACTATTTACAAGCGGCTTACTACCAATAGGCTTACGCGTGAGAGCCCATATATTTACAGCCCTAACTCTTTGTTTTTTGTGGGCCTGTTTAAAGGATTAAGGGGAGGATTTGGTAGGTGTATTAGTAGAGGATAACGCGTTAGATTCTTTATTAGTATTCTTATCTTTAAAAAGCTTGCTTTTAAGCTCAGATAATTCTAACTAGGCGTTAGAATTACTGTTAGAGTTAATAATAATAGATTACAAGAGAGAGGAAGGCATAGTACTAGATTATAGGTAGTATTTAGGGGGGGGTAGTTAAATATATTACAGAAAGGAAGCATCTATAGGCGAGTTTAAAAAATTTAACTCTTGCGTATATATCAGAACGTACAGTGTAAAATTGGTCCTATATTTACACCTTAGTATCCTTCTATATACCATAAAAGCTTCCTACTACACTACAAGAGCTTTAAGTCTCTATATATATTTATAATTTTATGAATATTCATTTATAAGGGCTGTTAAAATATTTAATTATTATTACTCTTTATAAATGAATATATTGTTATAAGGTAATAAATAAAAATATTATTAATAACACTGGGCATGAGAACAGTAGAGGGTTGGAAAATAGGATTATTAAGGCGACAATAAGGTTGAAGGCGTGCAATAAGGACCTCTATACTAACCTAGTACTAACCTAGGCCTCAAAAACGCGTCTGAAAAGTAGGGGCCACCACCTAAGGGGGGGGGTGATATTTGGACGATATATCGCGGACCTTGGGGGGTCGTGCGTAACCCAAGGTTACGCTAAGCCTAACCCCGACCTCCGATACCTAATATTTTATATAATACAGCTACGATATCGTTATTTAATACAATAAATAAGCGAAGCTAAAGGGCTCCTACCTCGCAGTGTTTTATAATAACTAGACGTTATAAAAAGGTCGAGATACGGCAGTAATTTTTAGTATATTTTAACGACTAAAATGAGGCCTATAAGCTCTCAGACTCTCGGGGAGAATTACCTCTTAGTATAATATAATTGGTTCATAACTTAGCAGGACTAGTCCGCAGGTATGGCACTAGATCCTTGGCGTCACGCCGTGGCGGGATTTCTCCCCGGTCTGATTTATGAGATAACCTCGTACTTAGACACCTCCTTTTTCTTAAGGATTCGTTTGTTCTTGCAATATACTCTATTGTTCTATTAATTAAGCTCCCTATCTATATCTTACCTTACACTTAATATTATATATCTAGAGCTTTATCTATAAGTAGTAGTGCCCTACTATTCGCCTTAATTAATGCATTAATCTAGCTGTACTTCTTCAAATTCGCCCTCTAGCGTTAAAGCGTAGATTAAAGGACACTAGTCTTAACTTCTATATAGAAATCGTCGCGGCCGATTTTAATTAGAGCTTATATAATTAGCTTCTATTTAATTAAGTAGGATTACCTATAACTTTAAATATAAGGTAATAGTAAGGTAATAGGTAGTATTATACGCGAGTATAGAAAAGTCGTTTAAAAAGGTGAGGATTCGGCAAATATCTGTAGCCGATCATGGTTTCTGACATATGACCATCATTTTCTGAAGCGACTGTATAGCCCTTTAAGGCAGGAGCTACACTAAAAACATCACGCCTGGAATGCATCGACATTATATTTCCATCTTAAACGTGGATGCTCGGCCAAAATCCTTAGATTGCCACTCAATAACAAATGCCGAAATCCACCATTTTGTCTACAATCCATCACCCCTTATACTCAATGCAACCTTCTTAGCGCTTCCACCATGCTCCTTACCTCCTCTACATCAACACCCAAGCCCTCTACCACCTTCTCCTGCACATCTGCAGTGCAGTCTAAGAACCGCTCAATGAGATCCCCATCTACAAATCTATTCGGCTCATCCGACTCCCGCACTTGGTTCTTGAACGCGCGATACTTGTTGAACGGCACATCCCCGGGACTCTTGACGAGTTCGGCTAAGTTCGATTGGAGGGTAATGAGGAGATTTTGTTTTGATGGCATGATGAGCGCGAAGAGGTAGAGAGATCCTTCGACCTATTGCGCGATGTATCAGTCATAGTTCCTCACGTAGTGTATATGCCGGGGCCCGGCCGGTGAAAACAGTGTAGGAAACTCACAGTTGCAATGAAAGCCCTTGGAATAACAGCCGCATCCGGAGCCGTAAGGACTTCAATTCTCCGAATACGATTCGCCATCTCACCAAGCAACATCTCGCTACTTATCTGCAACCTCCGTTTGTCATCGTCGGTGACGCCATTCGTATCACGGTAGAGCACCATCAGATTCCCTTCAGCGTCGCTCTCTAGGTACGTGTTCTCCGCAACCTCAGCAACAGCGGTGCCCCAAGTTGTCTGGAAATGTCGAGCAATTTCGGTAAGCGTGTCTGGCAGACCAGCCTCACCACGCTTATACTGTACTACGGATACACTCTTCATAAGATCGGCGACAGCAATGGTGTCGCCGTTGACAGTGACATCGATGGGCGCTGTGGATGTGCGGAAGCTGACACATTTGGTGAGGCTTGGAGGGCTGGGAGTTGAGTATTCGAAGGAATATATGACGACCTAATGTGATTGTTACATGTGTTAGTTTTGGTAATTAGGAATGCTGAACTTACAGTCTTAATGAGCGCAGCTACAATTTTCCCCTCTACCATAGCAAGGCACCTACATCCACCTTTGAGGGAGAGTTCCGTAACCAGCTTTAGCATCCTATCTTCAGTTACTTCTAAGATTATTATGCGCCCCCGTTCAGCTGCCGCCGGTTCGTCTTCGAGATATGCAGTCCCCACAACGAATCGTTCAGCGAGAAAACCAGTGCCGTCATCTAGCTCGCAGCGCATAACGCTCTCAACTAGTTCATCTTCATTCAGAGGATACGTATCGAGTTCTTTGAACAGGATTTCATCAGCGAGTTTGAAGTGGCTTTGCATGATCTCAACTCCGCCCTTCAATATCCGCTTGATAGTACCCATACCGAAAGCCTTTAGACTTGGCGAGTAGGCTATCCGCCGTACAGTTTCATTGACTAGCAATGTCTGTACATGTGTCGTCCTCTCTGCATCCACTAACGCAATTCTGAGATCTTCTGATGTTGCGATTGCAATGGCGCCGGGATAAGACTCAGAGTCAAATGAGCAGATGGATGTCGCTTTCTCCGCAGTGACCGCAGAGTAAATAATCCGGCCTTCCGAACCGTATATTAGACTGGGATGCTCACAAGTAGCGAACACATTGAAGAGACCGTCTCCTCTTGGTAGAGCGCGAAAGGTCGCTTGCTGTGTTCCAAGAACAATGCTTTTCTTTCCTGAGAGTTCGTGTGTTTGTGGATCCATTGCAAAGGTAACGACGTTTCCATCAGCCATTGCGATAAACAAGGTCGGTGGCTTGTTTTCGAAAATTTTCGTGAGAAGCAGTGATCTGGGAACAGAACCGTCCGCAACAGTGACTGTGTTTATACTTTTAAGTGTCATCAGATCAAGCACTGAAACCGCAGAGTTTTGCCAAAATCCGACAAAGCAAATCGTCTCAGGAACTGGTGGAAGGGCAATACAAGCGACCTGGCTCTCTACACCATATACTTTCCCGGTGACCATTTTGATGCCATCATTGATATCCAATACAACCAAACCGACACCACCAAGGGAAATGAAAATATTGCTGTCGTTCGCGGAGGCCGCGGTAATAACTTGATTATTCAATGGTGTCCATTCAGAACTGACCATGCCACTGTCTAAGTCTGTCACTTGGACACGAGAACTAGTGACCTGTAACAGTCGCGCTTGAGGTATATTGGCGGCCAGCAGTGTGTTCTCGGATAAGATCATTCCCTTAAACTCCTCCACCTCTTCAACCTCTCCATCTGAGTCAAAGCGGAAAACGCGGGACTCGTTCACGAAGGTTACAAGTAGCGTATCCACATATTCAGAGGAAGGGTTGGACTTGAGACTGAACAGATTCGAGATGTGTTCCATTTCACCTAGTACTCCAAGATCTTCCAGGCCCACACCACTCCGGACACTTCGCAGACTGCCGTCTTGATAAGCTCCGCTGCCCGTTACGATACGAGCTTGGCCAGATGAATATTCGTTACTCTGGCCTTCGCCTGATCTATTGCCCATGTCCATTATGGTAAAGTCGAGAATAGGAGCTATATTAGCAAAGGTTTGAATAATCTCCATAGACTTCTCGGTGATTCTGATGACCTGCGAATCTCCTTGATGAGATCCGACAAATATTTGCCCCGCGTCTAGATATATGAGCACTGAAGCTCGAGATGTTTGTCCAATTATGTCCAGCTTCCAGTCTTGAACGGTGCTGCCATCCATGACCAACATTAATAAGTATAGCCTGCCGTAATCATCAGCCAAAACAAATCGTTGGCTGTCCACACGTTCCCAGGCGACGAAAATGGTAGCTTCTTCGAGCGGCTGCATATGCACCTCATTAGTTGAATCGTCGTAATATGTAATCGACGTTTCTCCCAGTATTAGTAGACCATCTATTGCTCATTAGAAATCGTAGAATATAACTGTAGTCTTGAAATTTATCTTACATGCAGGCTCTGAGATTGGGATTAGGTGACTCGCTCCAAGCTCCAGCTCTTCTCGCAACCCTTCCACATCTTCGAGCTCAACAGCATCTCCGCTTCCCACTCCGGCTGAAAATGCAAGCTGCCGTAATTTTAATCGAATTTTAGAATGCAAGTCCTCATATAGAAGGGCGAGCTTCGGCTTCTCTATCTGGGTTGACCTTGGATGTAGAAAGGCTGACGACCGAACGAACATTTCCGTTATCCTTGTTGGCACTGGCTCTCCCACATTCCCAATTTCCATATCCTGTTTTTTCTTCTTGCCTTTCTGTATGAGGGGTACAACAGTTATGATTCCTTCATACAGCTCGAGAGTCATAAATCTTCCAGTCGGATCGATAAGGCATCTCTCTCCAGTCTGAGATTCTCGGGCAGCCTTATCGGCCACACTTTCGAACTTCTTCTCTGTCCGTAATTGCCTGCTCTCTGGGTCCCAAGATAATGTAAAGTAGACGAATCTATCTGTCCCTACGAAGAGGTGGTCTGTGGTTGACGCAGCTGGGCGGAGCTTCTGGAGCATCGTAACTTTGCCATAGATGGCTTTTGAATGCTGAAGAGATAAACCATCGGAATTTTGGGAGTAGAATTCCAGGCGGTTGGCTTTCCTGAGTAAAATATCCGTATTAGCATACTGAAGCCGTCTAGCCTTCTATCATTGCTTACGCAACTACAAGGCAATCTTCCTCTGCAATCAGGAAGTTCAACTTGAGCGCATGGCGCACGCTGCTTGGCCGGTGGATGGGAGCTAGATACGCCATGATGATTATAGGAGCCTTCTACAGCTCTACACTACAAGTAGGCATCACTGAGGATTGTCTTCGGAGGTATTCACGTCATTGAAGCCGAGAGCTTGGGACGCGAATTTCAGACGTGACTTGGACGTGGGGCAGCCTTGAACTTTTTTTTTGAGAATATCAACTTCATCAACACACAACCACCATGGCTCGTAAGAACATACTATCCTGCCCCGAATCCCAGGGCTTAAAATTCATGAAATTCCCAAGAATGCTAACTTTTTTGCTTTGCGACAGCCGCAGCAGTAGATATGGAAGACGACGACCCAGTCGTTGCAGAGTACGATGTCTTCATCACCCCTGAGCTCATGGAGCAGACTTACCTCTTACAATATCTAAACCGTTCCAAAGACCAGCCATACAACTATAGGAATAGGATGCAACCCATGGAAATGCGCATTAAACCCAAAGTTGGCTTCATCGAAGTCGATGTACCCATGAATGTACATCTTAACTACAACAAACATAAAGGCGTTAGATGGGGTGAAGCCCTTCGAAAGGCAAAGGAGGATGGCCAGAATTCTTTTGGTGTTGCTTCTGGGTTCGAGCGTGTACCTATACAGAGAGGTGTAGGAAGTCGGCCTGGTGGACGTCCCAGTCCTACGAATCCAGGAGGTGAAGATACGGAAGACGACATTGACGATCTCCTACGCAGATTTGATGATGCAAACGATAAAGGCCATGTTATGAATAAGCAGACACTAGGAGGGCAGGTTCTCAAGGAAGAGCCTGGCAAACCTAGGTACATGCTTGGGACATTTCGTGGCAGTATGACTCCCTATCCTGCCTCGTACCTTTTCGCTTCCGCTAAATCCAAGAAACAGATGAGTTACATCTCACCAAGCTCAATGGAATCGTTCAGATGCGTCCGCAATTCCACCATCTTGATGCGCTTGCACACCAGGACAACGCAGCACGTCGCCGCGAGCGAGAAGCAGCCGAACCTCCTCGCACAACTGAACCTCGCGCTGTTCAGCTGCAGATAAAGTCTGCTGATGGTGAAAATGTGGATATGACCTCTACAAAGAACTTCCTCCGTATAGCCCAAGAAGAACCGTGGACTAAATTAATATATCTTGATGAAGATGTGAGTACTGTCCTTGAATTTCTAAAAGGCCATACTAAGATTCTTAGTCACCTGAAGCATATGCCACTTATCGTGAGAAACTTTTCGTGCAAGATACTGCGGCAGCACCTAAATTACATTCATCTATGACCAACGAACAGTATCTTGATGCTATCAGTGCTCCTCGAATAGACCCCAGCAACAAAAACAGTAAAAAGAAACCGTTAACAAGGAGACAAATGCATGCTGTTGATGAATCCGAGGATTCGGATGACCAAGCTGAAGACCCCCATTTGACTGAGGAAACTCCGGGAGAAGCTCCGGTAGAAGCTCGCATGGATGTCGACAACGGAGGGAGTGATACGGTCCATGAAGGGCCATAATATGGAGAAGGGAAATGAAAGGAAATTTAGAATACCTGATGTTCCAGTATCTAAGCTTCCAGTACACGTGTTTCATGCATAGCGGCGGCGTTTAAAAAAGGGTTCTCAAATTTCTTGTACGATAGAAACTTCTTCGATTATAGAACAATATGTTGTGGCGCTACATCTTTTCTATTTTCATGCATACCATACATTCAACTATATTTTCAGTTACTCCAACTACATGTTTCACCACCTACAAGACCCGAATAGTAGAGGTCACGTGGAAGGGGGAAAACTAATTCCGGTAGCACAAATTTTCATCTTATCTTTTCTCGGGAGACAACGGTTGATCACAAGCTCAACACCGAAACCACCAAGCTGCATCTGGGAAATCCTTAGCAGATCAACCTGCAATTGCTACACTATAGTTTTCATCGGCCATGGCGTTAGCCTTGGCTTTAAGGGCGAAAAACTGCTCCAGCGGCCTCCGACGGGTGACTTCTGCCACGACCTCGGTTCAGGATGAACCAAATTGCGGAGACCCTGGACATCCCAAGCACACTAGAGGCATTACTTGATCCTCTTAGCCATCAACATAAATCCACAACTCACATTCGAAAGAACCAGAAGAGATGCGGGCAGCGTCAGCGATAGCTTCACCCTTGAGGCGACTCGCTACTCTTACAGCCAGGCAAACTTGTAGACGATGTTTCTCCAGCTCACAGAGTGTACAAGCAGTATGGGGATTCATAGGTCTCGGCCGCATGGGTGCGTATTATATCCGGAGTTCACATGACGACATTTAGTTATACTCACATTGTCTCCAGGGTATCCAATGGCAAAGAATCTCCGTGCAAAATTGCCCATTGACGATACTCTTATTATTCAAGACGTCAATCTTGAGGCGACGAAGAAGTTCCTCCAAGAGAACCCTGAGGGCGTGGAAATCGCAGATAGTGCGCGAGAAGTTGGTGAAAAGGCTGTATGTCTCCAATCTTACTTATTCTTCCTGCCCGTCCTTTCATGATGAGTATGTTCTATCAATGATCTAAGTTGGGAGTTGCTTTCTGTAACTCTTCCTCTGATTTCACAATTTTATTTTAGCCAATCCTCTGAATTCTTGCAAGCTATACCGGTTATCAAAATGTCCGTCATATTTGATGTTGGACCTCGCTGAATCGGTTGCTTAGAAAGCTGTCATCACCGTGCTGCCAGAACCGCATCATGTTCAGGGAGTGTACAGGTCTATGCTTCAACCACCATCTCTTTTGAAAGATGGTACCGCTAAAGAAAGGCTTTTCATCGACTGCTCGACCATTGACCCAACGACGTCTCGGGAAGTTGCCGATGCCGTCCACTCATCTGGCCAAGGAAAGTTCGTCGACGCTCCGATGTCGGGGGGTGTTGTCGGAGCCCAAGCAGGCACTCTGACTTTCATGATTGGCGCCGCTCCGGAACTCGTTGATCGAGTGACAGAGATCCTCTCGATGATGGGCCGTCGGGTTCTCCACCTTGGCGAACAAGGTGCCGGTCTCCATGGCAAACTCGCAAACAACTACCTCCTGGCTCTAAACAACATAGCCACTGCTGAGGCCATGAACATGGGCATCACCTGGGGCCTCGATCCTAAAGCTCTAGCAAACATGATCAACACCAGCACAGGCAAATGCTGGCCTAGCGAGGTTAACAATCCCGTTCCTGGGGTTATTGAAGGTTCTCCAGCAAGCAGAGGGTACGAAGGCGGCTTCGGCGTCGCCCTCGCAAACAAAGATCTCAAGCTAGCACTAAAAGCTGCGAAAGAAGCCAACGTCAAGCTAAGTCTCGGAGAGCCCGCGAAGCAGCTTTACGATGAGGTGGAAGCCGATCTCAAGTGCAAAGGCCGGGATTTCTCAGTTGTGTATAGATATCTTAGGGGCAAAGACTAGAGCCAGCCCAGTCGCATACAAAAACTAGCATAAAATAACTATTCAGATGCCATGTGCATTACAGAATTTGGAGTTGATGTTCTCATGCCTGAAGCCATCAGAAAAGCCCTACACCGCGTCACGCCTTTGTCCCATACCCCATAATCTCACACTTGCCGCCAATAGCCTTGTCAATCAAGTAATTCCTTGCAGTCCAGCTCTACTCTTTTATTATGCGTCTGTGTCTATGGCGACTGCACTTTATGATTACCCTTAATCACATCCGCATACGTTGGCGGAGCATCCTCCCTCGCCTCGCTCGGCCCCGCCGCTTGCTGCGGTGGCTGCTGCGGTGGCTGCTGCGGTTGCTGCTGCTGCTGCTGCGAAGGGGGCGCCTGGCCCTGCGGCTTGGGCATCTGCGCAAAGCTGTTGACGGTGCCGCTCTGCTGGCCGGGGAACTGGCCGCCGGCGGGCTGGCTGCTCACGGTGCCGTAGCCGTGGTGAGGGCGACGCGGCGGCGCGGGGCCTTGCTGCACGTAGTAGTATGTGACGGTGGCATTCTCGCGGTCGCCGACTGGCTCGTAGTCGTAGGGGTCCGGGTATTTCAGGATGATGTACCAGGCGTGTAGAAGGCCGGGGAGGAAGCCCAGACAGCAGAGGGCGAGGTTGATGAAGGAGTCGGCGCTGCAGATGCCGCGTTTTACCCAGACTAGAGGATGGAATGTTAGCTTTGGCGGGTTGTGGAAGAAGGGATGAGGAGAGGGAGCTGGACGGTTAATGTTTCGTGGTGGGGTGGAGGGGTTCTAGCTACGTACCGCCGATAGGTGGGAAGAGGATGGAGAGGAGACAGAGGAAGCAGTCTGTGCCGCACATTATGAAGGTCGCTATAGATGAACTCAATGTGGTGTTGGGTTGATTGAGTAGGTGGCAAGAAGTGCGCAGAGCTGCCTTGGAAGGTACTTGGAAGTCGTCTTATCAAATGACGCGGAATACGGGGACCGTGCGTGACTCGTGGGCTTGCAGACGACGAACAAAGTTGTTCTTCAGCCACCCCAGGCTTTGTGTCATCGGAGGACGGAGGCAACTTTCAGAGCCCGTGGAATGAAGAGGTACTGTCACGCTTCTGAGATTCCTTGCCACGGACCCTGGATCCATACAACGTCCTGGATATAATTAGGAAAACGATAATCATACACCCCCTAAATGATACGCGTACATCCCCCAATTAATACGCATACACCCCCTACGCAAATAAAGCTTAGATCCTTCCACTTCAAGTTAGAATATCACGTGTGTTGACTTATTTACACCTAAATCGCGAAAATCAAAGTGTATAACACCTTTAAGATCGTGCTTGGTTGACTTATAGGACTACGGAGTGCTCTACGAGGCGCTGTAAGAACTGGGTTAGGTGCTGCTGTCTCTATTTAACGTCTATATGTACTCTACGGGCACGCCCGCGTCCGCCCCACGCCCCACGCCCGCCCGCGGGTAGTGCAGCCAGTATCCCGCCCGAATGCCGAGAGCTCCCGTTGAGTTATTAATGTGATTCATAGAGCCAGCCGTAGAGCCAGCCAAGCAACCGCAACAACATTCTACAATTGCAGGCCCTTGGATAAGAAGGTAAGGCAAATGCGAGGTGTTAATTTAGATGGGCGCGTGGTGTTACTTGATTGATTTGTGTAAACTAGTCAACACACGTGATATTCTAACTTGAAGTAGAAGAATCTAAGCTTGTTTACGTAGGGGGTGTATGATTATCGTTTCCCTATAATTATATCACGATTTCGGAGCTTTCGCAGCAAATATTTCGGGAAGCGATCAAAGCGTTTCTCGTATCATCAAATGAATATAGAGGAAGTGGCTCTAACATCTCAAACATTGGCGCGGTTTCATGAGCACGGGAAGCTTCCATTACTGTCAAACCAAAAATTAGGTTAGAAAATGAGGACTTGTGTAGTATTGAATGTGGCTCTAGGGCCTCTATATATACACCAGATAGGTGACAAATAGAATGACGACGTAGTCGTCATTCGGTAGTGGAAACAGGTAATTAGACATTCGATAAGACATATGATGGTAAGTAGTGGGTAGTGAGATATAGGGTACTAGGCATGTCATTTTCAGTTTGACAATTACAGTCGTATATGCGGCCAGAATCTCACCACTACCTCAGCATCACTGGCTCTTAGTTTCATTTTTTTTCATGATAAATTGTCCCCTCAGAGTAGGTCGTTGTTTGCGTACGAGCGCCGGTAACACTTTACGCGATCAGGGTCCTCTGTCTATTTCGAACCATTCTCCCAAAGACAAACGCTCTAGCTATGGGGTAGAACTATAGTTGAAGAGAAGAGCTCTATTTCAAGCATGGCCTCACAAGCCTCAAGCAAAGCCTCAATTACCGAAGCCAAGGCCATGAAATTCTGGCCAAGGATATCTACAAGCTAGTCAAGCAATCTCCAATTTTCCTCAGAAGAAAACTATGAGCAGATTAGCAATACAAAAGTGATTAGATTCCTCTTGATGGGGTCTATGCGGTAGATATAGAAGATGAAAGATCGCCATGCACCTTGCAACTAAGTTCCAATCTAATTACATAGTAATGCTCACCGTCATCACTGAGGTTACTGTCATTCCCGCAGGCTAATCCTATTTACTATATTATGGAGGTAAGTACGATCACTATATTATTACAAAAATGGTATGTATGAACTTTTTGAAATAAGATTTACAATACTTCTAGTGTTTATTAGCCACCTTTACTTCTCTTGCAGCATCTTCTGCGGTCAGGATCCGGGCAGTAACTCTTGGTAGTAACTTTACTATCTAAATCTTCTGCTAAGCCAGGGCTCTCAACGATAACCTTATTAATTCATTTATCGCGATATGCTTACCTTTATGAAGTGATATGGATACAATATTGAATCTTATAAATGAATGAATATTTGTAAGCTTATGAATATATACATATACGATTTGGAGCGTTAGTGGTGGTCGGTGGTGTTGTAAAGGGGTAGTACCGTGTTCGTAAAAGATTGTAAATATGCCTATTGTTCTGAAATATACGCAAAAGTAAAAATTTATTAACTTGTATTAGGATGGAGGAAGGAGCTATTGATAAGCTTATTGGTTTGAGAGGTAGAAGGGGGGTAAAAATTTGGGAGGACTCCGAGGACGATCGCCCCACTTAATACCTTATTGTTTATTAAGTCAATATCGCGATATTATCGCGATAATGAATATCTGGGGCCTTTAATGATATAAATACGATAAGTGGTATAAATATACATTCATTCATTACTAAGAGCCATGTGTTAAGCTAGCGGCCTAGCAGGCGGTAAGGGAGGCTAAGGCACTACTTAGAACCTATTTTAACCTCCCCCACCTACCTCTTATCTATGGGTAGTTAAATTTGGCCCTACTACTTCTATTTTTACCTTTATCTCCGCTCCCTCTTATGCTCTATACGTCTCTCTACGTATTCCTATATAAGAGAGATATAAGTAGAGATATTGTAAGCTTTGCAGTGTGTGGGAATTGACTGAGCGACTTGATTGTAAATGTAGCTCTAAAGCGTCTATATATATATGAAGAAGGTATAGGTAATAAGATAAAAGGGGAGACTAATACGTGGCTGAAATAGGGTGATACGCAGGTGAAATAGTGGTGGTTTAGCATGGTACTGGTAGTCGGTTACAGATATAGGTAGAGATATAGGCAGAGATACGAGCAGAGATAGATATAGGTAGAGACGCAGGCAGAGACACGGGTAGAGTTAAGAGAGAAGTAGTAGAAAGGGGTGGCCTAGGTAGGAAGGTAGGTCTAGGTAAATAGTGCTTAAGCTTTAATATTATCTTTTTAGCTACCCCTCTCTACTGCTTCTCTCTCTCCCCTACCTCCTATTTCTCTTAACTCTGCCCGTATCTCTACCTATATCTCTACCTATATCTCTACCCGTGTCTCTACCTACATCTCTATCTATATTTATCTCTACTTGTGTTTCTGCCTATATCTCTGCCTATATCTCTACCCACGTCTTTACCTATGTCTCTGCTTATATCTCTTTTATATAGGAATACGCAGAGACATATAGAGTATAAGAGGGAGTAGAGATAAAGGTAAAAATAGTAGTAGGGCTAAATTTAACTACTATTAAACGGACGATTAGGAATAAGAACTCTATCTATTAAATGTGGCTATAGAGCCTCTATATATACATAAGGAAGAAGGTGTAGTAGACTAAGTTGTTGACCGAGACAGTAGCGTTGAACGGATGATTAGGAATGAGAACTCTGTCTATTAATGTCGATTGGATGTCCGTGCACCAATTATAAGAAAAGAATGAGGACTCTATCTATTGAATGTGGTTCTAAGACCTCTATATATATACAGACATGGCAATAACTATATAATTATAATTAGCCATTTGATTGCGATTACTATATAATTATAAGAGGCGATTGCGATTTAATTGCATAGTTATATTAATTACCTATATTTGGGGTTAGGATCTGATTTTTAGTATAGTAGACAGCTCTATAGGACTTACCTAGATCTTCCTATATTTACCCTAAATTAATAATAGCCTCTTGGTGTTTAGGATGGCTCTTAATTGTGCTAATCTTCCTTATCCAATACCTGGCTATTACCTATATTATTACTGCCTGTATTACTAACTCCCTTAATATTTAACACCTTAGCTGCCATCTCTGCTGACATGAAACTACCAGATTTAACAACTTCGCGTACCTAGCTTTTTAAGCACTCTATCTGTTTAACTACCGTGGCTCTAAGCCTATATCGCAACTATAATATTATTTGCCGTGCACCTAAAAAGACTTGTTCCGCTTTAGCTAACATCACCAGTATAGAGAGAATATTAATGGCTATTTAAGAGAGCCTTGGGTAGAGCTTTTGCTAAAAGGGTTTAAGCCACTAAGTAAGGGAGGAGCTGGTAATTAATTATAGAGGATTCGCTTATAAGAAGATAAGTTAGGTAGTATTATAAATATTAGAGGCAGATTGTACAGTAATAAATCGTTTAAATTTATCGTTGTTAGATAGGCTCTTAAGCTCCCTTATATATTACTACCTCTTATATATATTCTTAATTAGATCTAGATCTACTTGCCTAGTTAGCTTACTATTAATTAGCTTAAACTTATATTTCTTCTGCTATAGCTTTTAGGCAGCCTTAATTACTTGCTTAATTATACTAGGGTGATGCTTATTAATTGTCTTCTAGCTCTTATTAAGATAGGCCTATTAAAGCGTTGGTGTTACGGACGCTTTAAGTACGATGTTACGACTACTTGGGGAAGAGTCGGAGGAAGCTAGTTGGTTGATACAGGCACGGTCTAGGATGGAGCCAGTAGAACTATATAACGAGGAATAGTAAGCGAGTCACATAATGTTATACGCAGTATACGGAGTATACGTAGTATACGTCTGCGTATAACACGTATAACACGTACCTCACGTACAAGAGAGGATTTCTTAGGAGTATAGTTGTGTATTTAAAGGACCTTAGTCCCTACTATAGATAGTTCTCTCCTTGTAGTAAATCTTAGAATACAATTAGAGTTAATCTGTTAGGCAACTACTCCACCAGTTATTATTATGTTGTTAATTTGTTCTTACCTATATACCTAGCCTAATAATAGGACCTACCGTAGTTCCTACTATAAGGTTTTGTTATACATTTACTACCAAGGTTACAATATTAAATAAGATCGAACAATATACCACCCAAAGCACCAGTCACAACGACGTTGACGGCAGCCACAACCTTAGGGCTAGGAGACACTAGTATAGCAGATACGGATTCTTAAGTAGTTACGCGAGGTCAGTTATAAGAAATGGTTAATTACTTATAGGATAATAGCAGGCTACTTAAAGAACGCATTAATGGAATTAGAGTAGCAAAGGTTAAGTTACCTTTAATTAAACAATTCTTAGGGGAGAAGTTAAAGCTTAAAGGGTTTCTTACGCAGATGTATTTTAAGGTTATATAGGAAGAAGCGAAGTTAGCAACACCTACGGACTAGGTAGCGTACGCAGGACTATTCTTAATAGGAAAAGCTCTAGAGTGGTTTAAGCCTTACCTTACAGAGATATAAGTAAATAGTGTAACGACTACTAACCCAGATATACAATATATGTTTATAAGTTAGAACGGATTCGTAGAACGGTTAACGTAAATATTTAGAGACCCTAAAGCAACCATAATAGCGGAACAAAAACTTTAGAACTTAGTATAACACACTTTAGTAATTAAGTATACAATATAGTTTTAAATACTAGCTATATAGGTTAAGTGGAATAACAGGGCGCTTATAGTATAGTATAAGTAAGGACTTAAGGCTAAAGTCCAGGACGCAATTATTCTAATAGAAGATGCGGATACTCTAAGAGAGTTAATAAACCAGTTAATAAAGATCAATAATAGGATCTATTAAAGGGAACAAGCCAAGAAAGGGCAAAATAGAGTTCTATAGTTATATAAGGTGTAGAGTACGCAACAATAGACATAGAGTTAAAAATTATGGAATGGCGTAGAGCTAATAGACCTAAGCGGTACTAAAGAAACCTAAAGGTAGGGAAAGAAACTATAGAAACCTAAAGGTTAAGGATCTAGTAATTAAAGGACCTAGGAGTAGAGGCTAAACCAGGGATCTTAGCAGCAAAAGACGTTTAGGCGGACTCTATAATAAGAAAAATAGTTTAAAGATAGAGCTTGTATAAATTGCGGAAAACAAGGTTATTTCGCTAAAGACTATAGAGGTGGTTAAAGTAATTACGTAGTAAAGGAAACCAGGCCAGCAGACGGCACGTATATATAGAGGGACAACAGTGCACTATAAGGAATAAAAGAATGTTTAATTAACAGTTTTGTATTTTGTTATAATAACGTATGCCAAATTTATAAGGACGCTAAGTACGGCGCAAGCTATTAGCTATAGGAGCTATTATTATCTAAGTTTAGAGGAACTAACGAACTAGCTTATAAATTAGATATTAAAGAGGATGAATTTAATATAGGCAAAGCATTTACCAATAATAAGGTAATAAAGGCAGCTTACTAGGAGCATGTAAACCTTAGAGAAGTTAAAATAGAAGCAGAAACTAAGACCATTACAGAATAGGGTTTAGTAACGGATGCTATAATACCATTAGATACAATTTCCATTACTTTATAAGATAATAGGAGCAACGTTTAGAAGAAACTAAGTAAGTAGACAACTGCTAGTGCTAGCTTATTACTTAATAAAGGCAAAAGGCCATAGGCTTAAGATTTTTAAGATAAGATAAGACATACCTAAGGACCCATAATAGACGAAAACTAATGGGAAAGGGTAGCTACTTAGTTTATAGACAAACAAATAAGTATAGGACGCAAGTTTAAGAACTACAAGTTTAGGGAATAAATAAGAACGTTAGCAATCCTAGGTAAACGCAGTATTTAGCCTAAAGATTAAACAGTTAATACCTAGATTAAAAAGCAAGATGACTACAAAGATCTAGCTGCAAGACGCAGAAAACAAGAAACTATAGATAAGTTTAAAATAAGAATTATTATATAGCAAGAGCAAAAGCTAGACAAGAGGTTAGCTATACTAGGTTATATAAGGGACAGAGCACCTATATAAAGAGTTACTAATAGGCTAAGTATAGGGACACCTAGGGCAAAATAGTTAGATAAACTGGAATAAGAAGAAGATCTAGATATTCTAACTAGGTTTAAAAAAAGACATACCAAAGGATGTTATAATGTTATAATAATAAGGTACTTTCTAATAGATAGACTATACACACTAAACCAGTTGTACGGAAAGTGGTATAGGCAACAATACAATGATAAATAGGAAGACTTTTATATATAGCTAAATAAAAAAGTTATCTAAGACTAACCTATTACAGAGAAACATATAAGTTATATTAAAGGAGCATTAATTATAATATTAAGGAACCTAGAAGAAGGATTTAGGGACTAGAGAAGTAAATAATAAATTTTAGTACCCATAACAGAGATACCAGTGGTTAGGTTAACTAGGTATAGGTTTAAACTTAAAAATAAAAATAAATTAAGAGTTAACCTAAGTTACCTAGCGTATTATATACTATTGTGGATAGCTTATATGGATAATACCTATAACATATATAGAGCATTAAAAGATAAGAACCGGAAGTACCTAGTAAGGATATATTAGGCACCTAAGGAAAGGCGGTTTAGAAATACTAAGTATATATATAGATGGCACCTAGTAGAAGTATAAGGTTAAGGAGACTTAATACTTTAACTAGGAAGATTTCTTACGGAAGAATACCTAGATAGATAATAGTAGTGGGAGTGCCTAGAGAACACTTGTCTATAGTATATAGAGGAAAAGAAACGAACTAAGTATTAGCCTAAATTAGACCAAGTATAAGCAGAATCTAGCAGCCAACAGTTAGGAAAATGGGAGGCGTATAGGACTAGAGGGAACTAGTATTAGAGCCTTAGACCCTTAAAGAAGTTTAAAGACAATACCTAAACTTATAAGTTAAGTGGCAAGATCAGCAGTTTAAAGCATTAATAGATAGTGGAGTAATAAGAAACCACATGTTACTAAAAGCAGTAAAAAGAATAGGGTTACTATATAGATAGAAGGAATACCTATATCTACTTATAATAATTTTAGGAGATTAGATAGCCTATAGAGGAGGTATTATTAATCTTAAAACAGGACCTATTTAGTTAACTATTAAAGGGAGATAGGTTAGAATGTTTTTTAATATCCTACTATTAGGACAGGATGAGGCGATACTAGGAATACCTTAGTTACAGGAGTATAATCTAAAGATCGATTGGGTTACAGGTTAGGTTAATATTAGAGATACTTAACGGCGTAAAGTGCGACAGTAAACCAAGTTGGTATAGTACTAAGTTAGAGCGATATACAAAGAGACTAAGTAAGGCTTAAGTTATATACCAAAGAGATACTATAAGTATGGCAAAAAACTATGGTTACTAGAAAGTAAGAAGCTGTTAGAACATATAGTATAGGACTATAAGATAGAGTTAGAAGAGGGAATAAGTCTAAAGTTCTTTCTAATCTATAAGCTTACTAAAACTAAGTTAGTGGCACTTAAGGAGTTTGTCTAGGAGAATTTACAAAAGGGATATATTAGACTATTATAGTCGTTAGTAGGATATCTAGTATTATTTATCCCAAAGAAAAACAGAAAACTTAGGATGTGTATAGACTATAGACAGTTAAACAGCATTATTAGAAAAGATAGGTATTCTTTACCCTTAATTAGCGAAATCTAAGACAGGATAGGCAACGTAAAGATCTTTATAAAGATAGATCTAAGGTGGGCGTACCATTAGATTAGGATTAAAGAAGGCAACGAATAAAAGGCAGCCTTTAGGTTAAAGGAAGGACTATATAAGCCATTAGTTATGCAATTTGGGCTTATAAATACACCAGTAACGTTCCAGAAGCGAATTAATAGTATATTAGGAGAATACCTAGATGAGTTTATTATGGCATACCTTAATAACATTATTGTTTACTTAGAGAATAAGGAAGAATATAGAGAATACATTAAATAGGTCTTAAAGAGACTATAGAAAGAATAGATACTAGTAGCAATTAAAAAATATAAGTTCTTTATAAGGAAAACTGATTTTATAGGATTTATTATTAAACTAGGAAAGATCAGCATGGACCTAAAGAAAGTTAAAGCTATAGTAAGTTGGCAAGAACCAGAGAATATTATGTAGTTAAGGTTGTTTCTAGGGTTTTGTAACTACTACAGGAGGTTTATAGTATAATAGTTAAAAAGTATTAAGCCATTTACAAGGCTAACAAAGAAAGAGGAACTATAAGTTTAGGGTAGTAAGTAGAAGAAGCTATTTTAGGAACTTAAAAAGTTGTTTACCTAAGAGCTAGTCCTTAAGATCTATTAACTAAAGTTAGAAACGGTTGTTAAGATAGACGCATTAGACTTTGCACTAGGAGCATACTTGCTATAGAAGCACTAGGACGTATAGCATCCAGTAGTATATTATAGTTGGAAAATAACACCACTAGAGTTAAACTACGACATCTATAATAAAGAGTTGTTAGGTATAGTTACAGTACTTAAGGAATAGAGAGCATTCTTATAAGGCATAGAGAAACTATTTGTGGTTAAAACGGACTATAAGAATCTTATAGGATTCCTAATAATAAAGGAACTTAACTAAAAATAGGTTAGATGGGCGGAAATACTTACAGAATACCATTTCAAAATTTAGCATACTAAGGGTATAGATAATGCATAAGCAGACGCTCTAAGTAGAAAAGCTAAACTATAAAATAACGAAAAGCCATTAGGGGCTTTGTTGTAAAGGGATTAAGACAGATTAATTAAGTATAACTATTTAAGGATTATAGTAACTAAGGAAAGCTAGATCCATAAATTACTAAAGAGTAATTAGATATAGAAGATCTAAGAAGTATAGGCAAAGGATCTAGACTTAGAGTAATATAAAAATAGAGAAGTAATATATATACCTAAGTCTATTATAGAAGAGTTTATTAAAGAATTCCACAAGGGAATAATATAAGGACATAACGGAGCTATAGGCTTAGTGTTAAGACTTTAAAAGGAGTATATTATTTAAGGAATCTAGGGACTAGCAAGATAAGTTATAAAGGAATATTTAAATTGCCAAAGAAATAAACCGATAAGGTATAAGCTGTATAGAGGGCTATAACCTATTAAAGTACTAGAAAGACCATGGGAGGTTATATTATAGGACTTTATTATTAAATTACTAAAGTTAAAAGATCCTATTATGGGATAAGATCACAACGCAATCTTAGTAATAGTGGATAAGCTTATAAAGTAGGGATACTTTATAGCATGCACTAAAGAGATATTAGTAGAAGATATCGCTAGAATCTATATAAAAGAAGTGTTTGTAAGATATAGAGTACTAGATAAAATTATATTAGATAGAGATCCAAGATTTATAATAGTATTTTAGGAAGTGTTTCTGGCAGAATAAGGAGTTTGCGTAATAACCTCTATAGTATATTATCCGCAGACGGATGGATAAATGGAAAGACTAAACTAAATACTAGAATAGTATTTAAGGCATTATATTAATCACATATAAAATAATTAGGTATTATTATTACCAGTTATATAGTTTGCATACAATGCAACACTATAAGAAGAAATAGGGACATTACTATTTAAGGCGAATTACGGGTATAAGCTAAGAATGTTATTATTGCTATACTAAGTAAAGAAAACAAGTAGCATAGCTAAATAAAGAATAGAGATATTAATGAATCTTTATATAGACCTTATAGAAACAGCTAAGCTAGTATAGTAAAGGATAAAAAGGTACTATAATGCTAAGAGATCTAAGGGACCAGATCTAAAGGAGGGAGATAAAGTATAGCTACTATATAAAAATTTTAAGAGTTAATAACTAAGTAAGAAATTAGACTATGTTAAACTAGGACCTTTTAAAATTAAATAGAGAATTTTATTAGTTATATATAAGTTAAACCTACTAGCCAAAATAAAGATCTACCCTATATAGCATATTGCGATGCTAGAACTAGTATATAGAGATATTAAGCCACTAGTTTATAAGGCAGACACATATAGAGGATAAGAAGAAGATAAATAGCAAGTTTTAAAGATTATTAGGCATGAGGATGTAGATGACAAAACGTAGTATAAAGTAAAGTGGATAGGCTATAGTAAGACTATTTAGAAACCACTAAGTAACCTAGAGAACGCTATAGGAAAGGTATAGGAGTATTAAAAGAAAAAGGGTTAGGTAATATTAATAAAGAAGAATTACCAAAGAATAAGTCACCTAAGGGGGACCTAAGAGGAGCACTTACTAAGCTACTTAGAGCTATTTCCCCCTTAGCAGGAAGAAGGTCCATTCTTTTATTACCAAGTTCCTAAAGGCCCTATTCCATAAGTTTCTATTCCTTAGAACAAACCTTTTTATAAACCTTCTTAAGATAGGTTAACTAAGTAAACGCAGTCTATTAGGACTTAAAGGAGCGACGCTAAGCCTTAAGGGCCCAAGTGGTCTCTTTAGTAGAACGATAGAGTTTAACGCATATAGCAGCCAACTTGGACTTAAGCTTTACAGCGGTAGATTAAACACAAGACCCTATAATAAGTTACTTAGGGAACTTAAAGACTACTAAGAGTTATAGGACGCGTATACTTAGCGTTAGAGATAGAGCAAACGTCATAGGACAATTAAATATTTACTTTAGTGCACTCTAAGCAAAACAAGGGTTATTAAGATGAGGGACTCGCCATTATAACATATACTAACCCCACTTTCGCATAATAAGAATATGGAGATAACATTATCTTACTAAGCAATAGTATGGCAGCCACAGTGCGAGCATAGCGTTGCGCTTATAAAGAAGAAGAGGCTTTAGGTATAATAAGTAGGGATATTAACTAGACTAATTAAACGGACATTACACCTCTAGTAAACAACTTAGAGATGTTAGGAATCTTTAAGGACGAAGATAAAAAGGAGGGAGATAGTATTACAGACGCTTTAAGTACGATGTTATAACTACTTGGGAAAGAGTTAGAGGAAGCTAGTTAGTTAATATAGGTATAGTCTAGAATGGGGCTAGTAGAACTATATAACAAGGAATAGTAAGCGAGTTATATAATATTATACGCAGTATATAGAGTATACGTAGTGTATGTCTGTGTATAATATGTATAACACGTACCTTATATACAAGAGAGGATTTCTTAGGAGTATAGTTGTGTATTTAAAGGACCTTAGTCCCTACCGTAGATAGTTTTCTCCTTATAGTAAATCTTAGAATATAATTAGAGTTAATCTGTTAGGCAACTACTCTACTAGTTATTATTATATTGTTAATTTGTTCTTACCTATATACCTAGCCTAATAATAGGACCTACCGTAGTTTCTGCTACAAGGTTCCGTTACAGTTGGATTAAGTAGTAAGGCTACTGCGTATACTAGTATTTTATTAGTTAAGGTGTAGTACTTATTAAAAGCAAACTATATTGTTAAAAGAGACGCTAAGAGGTAAGCATTAGAGACGTGCTCCTACTATATCTCTTTTATATATTTAATGAGGAAATCTATACTCTAAAGAACCTTATTTAGAGTTGTTAAATCGCCTTCTAAGGCCTTTATTGCATCTTTAAATAATAGCAGAATTGTAATTATCTTATGGACTATATCCCATTTGTCGCAACTAAGAGTATTAGTGTAATAGAACCTTATAGCAGGAACTACGGTGGGTTCTATTATTAGGCTAGGTATATAGGTATAAACAAAACAACAACATAATAATAACTGGTGGAGTAGTTACCTAATAGATTAACTCTAATTGTATTCTAAGATTTACTATAAGGAGAGAACTATCTACGGTAAAGACTAAGGTCCTTTAAATATATAACCATACTCCTAAGAAATCCTCTCTTGTATATAAGGTATATATTATTTATATTAAACATAATGTCCCTTCCGTTTAATATAGTTAATACGTTTAACGCCACGTGACCTTAGTTACTATTTCTTGTTATATAGTTCTACCGGATCTATCCTAGACCGTGCCTATATTAACTAACTAGCTTCCACTAACTCTTCTCTAAGTAGTTATAATATTGTACTTAAAGCGTCTGTAACACCATCTCCCTCCTCTTTATTTTTGTCCTTAAAGATTTCTAATATCTCCAAGTTGTCTACTAGAGGTATAATATCCGTTTAATTAGTCTGGTTAATATTCTTACTTATTATGCCTAAAGCTTCTTCTTCTCTTTCCTAGGTTAAGTGTTGCCTTTATACGGTCTCCTCCATACTATTACTAGGCGAGGTAATGGTGATTCCTTACTTAAGGTGCGCAAAAGAGGGGTTAATCTGTATTATATTAGTAAGTCCTTTATCTTAACAACCCTTTTTTTACTTGGAGTGTACTAAAGCAAACGTTTAATTGTTCTGCGATGTTTACTCTGTCTTTAACGCTAAATATACGCGTCCTATAACTCTTAATAGTCTTTAAGTTCCCTAAGTAACTTATTATAGGGTCTTATATTTAATCTACCACTATAAAGCTTAATAGTAAGCTGGCCTCCGCACTACTTAAGGTTTAACGTGCCTTAGAAGAGTCCGTATACGTCCTTAAAGCTTAACATTTAGCTTATACTTGTCTTTAACATCTTAAATATGTTTATAAGAAGGTCCATTTTAAGGAGTGGAAACTAGTTTAATAGGGTTTATCTAAGCTAGGTAATAAAAGAACTGGCTCTCCTCCTATAAGGGAAATAACTCCAAGTAGCTTGGTAATTACTCCTCTTAGGTCCCCCTTAGGTGACTTATTTTTTGGCAATCCTTCTTTATTAATATTGCCTAACCTGCTTTTTTTTAATACTTCTATACCTTTCCTATAGCGTTTTTTAGGTTGCTTAGTAGTTCCTAGGTAGTCTTACTATAGCCTATCTACTTTACTTTATACTATGTTTCGTTATCTACATCCTTATAATTAATAATCTTTAAAACTTGCTATTTGTCTTCCTTTTATTCTCTATATATGTCTACCTTGTAGACTGGTGGCTTAATATTTCTGTATACTAGCTCTAGCATTGCAATATATTATATAGGGTAGATTTTTATTTTAGCTAGTAGGTTTAACTTATATGTAACTAATAAAATTCTTTGCTTAACTTTAAAAGGTCCTAGTCTAACATAGTCTAACTTCTTGCTTAGTTATTAACTCTTAAAATTTTTATATAGTAGCCATACTTTATCCCCCTCCTTAAGATCTGGTCCCTTAGATCTCTTAGTATTATAATACCTTTTTATTTGTTCTTGTATTAGTTTAGTTGTTTCTTTAAGGTCTATATAAAGATTTATTAACGTCTTTATTCTTTACTTAACTGTACTACTCGTCTTTTTTGCTTAATATGGCGATAATAATGTTCTTAGCTTATACCTGTAATTTGCCTTAAATGGTAATATCCCTATTCCTTCTTATAGTGTTGTATTGTATGCAAACTATATAACTAGTAATAATAATACCCAATTGTTCTATACGTAATTAATATAGTGCCTTAGATACTACTTTAGTATCTAGTTTAGTCTTTCTATTTATCCATCTGTCTGCGGATAATATACTATAGAGGTTACTACGCAAACTCCTTATTCTGCCAAAAATCCTTCCTAAAATGCTGCTATAAATCTTAGATCTCTATCTAATATAATCTTATCTAGTGCTCTATATCTTGCGAATATTTCTTTTATATAGATTCTAGTGATATCTTCTACTGCTATCTCTTTAGTGTATGCTATAAAGTATCCCTACTTTATTAGCTTATCTACTATTACTAAGATTGCGTTATGATCTTGTCCTGTAATAGGATCTCTTAACTTTAGTAACTTAATAATAAAGTCCTATAATATAACTTTCTATGGTCTTCCTGGTGTCTTAATAGGTTATAGCCCTCTATACGGCTTATACCTTGTCGGTTTATTTCTTTAATAATCTAGATATTTTTTTATAACTTGTCTTGCTAGTCCCTAGATTTCTTAAATAATATATTCTTTTTAAAGTCTTAACACTAAGCCTATAGCTCTGTTGTGTTCTTATATTATTCCCTTATGGAATTTCTTAACAAACTCTTCTGTAATAGACTTAGGTATATATATTACTTCTCTATTTTTATATTACTCTAAGTCTAGATCCTCTACCTATGCTTCTTAAATCTTCTATATCTAATTACTCTCTAGTAATTTATAGATCTGACTTTCCTTAGTTACTATAATCTTTAGATAATTATACCTAATTAATCCGTCTTAATTCTTTTATAATAAAGCTCCTAATAGCTTTTTATTACTTTATAGTTTAGCCTTTCTACTTAGAGTGTCTGCTTGTGTATTATCTATACCCTTAGTATGCTAAATTTTAAAATAGTATTCTATAAGCATTTCCGCCTATTTAACCTATCTTTGGTTAAGCTCCTTTATTATTAGGAATCCTATAAGGTTCTTATAGTCTATCTTAACTATAAATGGTTTCTCTATGCCTTATAAGAATGCTCTCTATTCCTTAAGTACTATAACTATACCTAACAACTCCTTGTTGTAGATATTATAGTTTAACTCTAGTGGTGTTATCTTTTAACTATAGTATGCCACTGGGTGCCATCTATTTTAATATTTCTATAGGAAGTATGCCCCTAGTATAAAGTCTAATATATCTATTTCTATAACCGTCTTTAAACCTAGTTAATAGATCTTAAGAACTGGCTTCTAGGTAAATAACTCTTTAATTCTTTTAAATAGTTCTTGTTATTTCTTTCCCTATGCCTATAGTTCTTCTTTCTTTATTAACCGCGTAAATAGCTTAATATCCTATAACTATTACGCTATAAACCTTCTACAGTAATTGTAAAACCCTAGGAATGATTTTAACTATATAACGTTCTCTAGTTCTTACTAATTTACTATAGCCTCGATCTTCTTTAGATCTATATTAAGTTAGCCTAGTTTAATAATAAATCTAACAAAATTGGTCTTTCTAGTAAAGAACTTGTATTTTTTAATTGCTACTGGCATCTGTTCTTCTTGTAGTCTCTTTAAGACCTACTTAACGTATTCTCTATGCTCTTCCTTACTCTTTAAGTAGATGATAATGTTGTTGAGGTATACTATAATAAATTTATCTAGGTGTTCTCCTAATATACTATTAATTTGCTTTTAGAATGTTACTAGTACGTTTATAAGCCCAAATTGTATAACTAATGGCTTATATAGTCCTTTCTTTGACCTAAAGGCTGCCTTCTATTTGTTACCTTCCTTAATTTTAATCTAATGGTACGCCTATCTTAGATCTATCTTTGTAAAGATCTTTGCATTACCTATCCTGTCTTAAATTTCGCTAATTAAGGGTAAAGGATACCTATCCTTCCTAGTAATGCTGTTTAACTATCTATAGTCTATACACATCCTAAGTTTTCTGTTTTTCTTTAGGATAAATAATACTAAATATCCTGCTAATAACTATAATAGTCTAATATATCTTTTACGTAAGTTCTCCTAAATAAACTCCTTAAGCGCTACTAACTTGGTTTTAGTAAGCTTGTAAATTAGAAAGAACTTTAGACTTATTCCCTTTTCTAATTCTATTTTGTAGTCCTATACTATATGCTCTAACAGCTTTTTACTTTCTAGTGACTATAACTTTTTACCATACTTGTGGTATCTCTTTGGTATATAACTTAAGCCTCGCTTAGTCTCTTTATATATCGCTCTAACTTGGTACCATACTAACTTGGTTTACTATCGCACTTTGCGCTATTATATATCCTTAATATTAACCTAACCTATAACCCAATTAATCTTTAGATTATACTTCTGTAATTAAGGTATTTCTAGTATCGCCTTGTCCTGTCCTAATGGTAGAATATTAAAAGACATTCTAACTAGTCTCCCTTTAATAGTTATCTAAATAGGTCCTGTTTTAAAATTAATAATGCCTCCTTTATAGGCTATCTAATCCCCTAAAATTGTTATAAGTGGATATAGGTGTTCCTTCTGTCTATATAGTAACCCTATCCTTTCTACTACCTTTGGTGATATGTAGTTCCTAGTTGCTCTACTATCTACCAACGCTTTAAACTGCTGATCTTGCCACTTAGCTCTTAAATTTAGGTATTAACCTTAAATTCCTTTAAGGGTCTAAGGCTTTAATACTAGTTCCCTCTAGTCCTATACGCCTCCCCTTTTTCTAACTATTGGCTGCTAGATCCTGCCTATACTTAGTCTAACTTTGGCCAATACTTAGTTCGTTTCTTTTCCTTTATATACCATAGATAAGTGCTCTCTAGGTACTCCTACCACTATTATCTATCTAGGTATTCTTCTATAAGGAATCTTCTAGGTTAAAGTATTAAGTCTTCTTAACCTTATACTTCTACTAGGTGCTAATTATGTATATACTTAGTATTTCTAAACCGCTTTTCTTCTGGTGCCTAATATATCCTTATTAGGTACTTCTAGTTCCTATCTTTAGGTGCTCTATATATATTGCACGTATTATCCATATAAGCTATCTATGATAGTATATAATACGCTATATGTTTTAGGTTAACTCTTAGTTTATTTTTATTCTTAAGTTTAAACCTATACCTAGTTGACCTAACTACTAGTATTTCTGCTGTGGGTACTAAGATTTATCGCTTACTTCTTTAGTCCCTAGATCCCTTTTCTAGGTTCCTTAACGTTATAATTAATACTCCTTTAATATAACTTATATATTTTTCCGTAATGGGTTAGTCTTGGATAACTTTTTTATCTAGCCATATATAAAAATCTGCCTATTTATTGTTGTGTCGTTGCCTATACTACTTTCTGTATAACTAGTTTAGTGTGTATGGTTTATCTATTAGAAAGTACCTTATTATCGCTATATTATAATATCCTTTAGTATGTCTTTTTTTAAACTTAGTTAGAATATCTAGATCCTCTTCTTGTTCTAGTTTATCTAACCACTTTGCCCTAGATGTCCCTACACTCGGCCTATTAATAACTCTTTGCATAGGTACTCTATCCCTTATATAACCTAGCATAGCTAACCTCTTATCTAGCTTTTGCTCTTACTATATAATAATTCTTGTTCTAAACTTATTTATAGTTTCTTATTTTCTGTGTCTTGCAGCTGGATCTTTGTAGTCGTCTTGCTTTTTAATTCTAGTATTAACTATTTAATCTTTAGGCTAAACACTGCGTTTATCTAGGATTGCTAACGTTTTTATTCGTTCCCTAAACTTATAGTTCTTAAACTTGCGTCCTATACTTATTTGTTTATTACTAAACTAAATTACTGCCCTTTCCTATTAGTTTTCGTCCGTTGTGGGTCCTTAGGTGTGTCTTATCTTATTTTAAGAATCTTAAGCTTCTCTTATCTCTTCTTAAGAATCTTAAGCCTGTGGCCTTTTACCTTTATTAAGTAATGAGCTAGCACTAGCAGTTATTTACTTACTTAGTTTCTTTTAAACGTTACTCCTATTGTCTTATAAAGCAATGGAAATCGTATCTAACGGTGTTATAATACCCGTTACTAAACCTTGTTCCGTAATGGTCTTAGTCTCTACTTCTATTTTAACTTCTCTAAGGTCTATATACTCTTAGTAAGCTGCCTTTGTTGCCTTATTGTTAGTAAATACTTTGCCTTTATTAAATTTATTATCTTTAATGTCTAATCTGCGAGCTAGTTTGCTGGTTCCTTTAAACTTAGATAATAATAGCTCCTATAGCTAATAGCTTACGCCATACTTAGCATCCTTATAAATTTAGTATACGTTGTTATAATAATACGCAAAACTGTTAATTAAACACTCTTTAGTTCCTCGCAGTACACCATCGTCCCTTTATATATACGTGCCGTCTACTAGCCTAGTTCCCTTTACCGTGTAGTTACTCTAACCACCTCTATAGTCTCTAGCGAAATAACCCTATTTTCCGCAATTTATATAAGCTCTATCTTTAAACTATCTTTCTTGCTATAGAGTCTGCCTAAATATCTTCTACTACTAAAATCCCTGGTTTAGCCTCTACTTCTAGGTCCTTTAATTACTTAATTCTTAACCTCTAGGTTTCTATAGTTTCTTTTCCCATCTTTAGGTTTCTTTAGTACCGCTTAGGTCTATTAGCTCTGCGCTATTCTATAGTTTTTAACTCTATATCTGCCGTTGTGTACTCTACGCCTTATATAACTATAGAACTCTATCTTGCCCTCTCTTAGCTTGTTCCCTTTAATAGATTCTATTATTAATCTTTATTAACTAATCTATTAACTCTCTTAGAGTATCCGCATCTTCTATTAGGATAATTGCGTCCTAGACTTTAGCCTTAAGTCCCTATTTATATTATGCTATAAGCGCCCTATTGTTCTACTTAACCTGCGTAGCTAGTGTTTAAAACTGTGTTGTATACTTAATTGCTAAAGTACGTTGTACTAAGTTCTAAAGCTTTCGTTCCGCTGTGGTTATGGCCTCTAGGTCTTTAAATATCTGTGTTAGTTGCTCTACAAACCCATTCTAACTAGTAAATATATACCGTACGTCCTAGTTAGTAGTTGTTATACTATTAGCCTATATTTCCATAAGATACGGCTTAAACCACTTAAGTGCTCTCCCCGTTAGGAACAATCCTATATAGGCTACTTAATCTAACAATATTACTAACTTCGCTCCTTCCTATACTACCTTAAAGTGCATCTGCGTAAGAAATCCCTTAAGCTTTGACTTCTCTCTTAAAAATCGTTTAATTAAAGGTAACTTGATCTTTACTACTCCAATTCCATTAATGTGTTCTTTAAGTATCCTATTATTGTTTTATAAGTGATTAACTATTTCCTATAACTAACCTTGCGTAACCACTTAAGAATCCCTATTATCTATACTGGTATCTCCTGGTCCTGAGGTTATGGCTGTCGCCAACGCCGTTGTGACTAGTGCTGCTCTTAGTGGCATATTATTCGATCTTATTTAATACCATAACCTTGGTAGTGAATGTATAACGGAACCTTATAGCAGGAACTACAGTGGGTTCTATTATTAGGCTGGGTATATAGGTATAAACAAAATAACAATATAATAATAACTGGTAGAGTGGTTACCTAATAGATTAACTCCAATTGTATTCTAAGATTTACTACAAGGAGAGAACTATCTACGGTAGGGACTAAGGTCCTTTAAATACATAACCGTACTCCTAAGAAATCCTCTCTTGTACGTAAGGTACGTGTTGTCTATATTAAACGTAACGTCCCTTCCGTTTAATACAGTTAATACGTTCAACGCCATATAACCTCGGTTACCATTCCTCGTTACATGGTTCCACCGAATCCATCCTAGACCGTGCCTGTATTAACCAACTAGCTTCCGCCGACTCTTCTCCAAGTAGTCGTAACATCGTACTTAAAGCGTCCGTAACAATTAGCGCTTATCTCTTTATAATATAAACCTAGAAAGGCTTAAATTGTAGTCTTAAGCTCTATTGCTAACTCCGGTATAAAAAGCTATAAGTTCCACCTTATATTATTATTATGCTTTAGCATCTTCTTGGCCAGCTTTAGGAAGGCTTAATATTGCTCTATTAAACGCCTTAACTATACGGCGATATTGTATATCTTGCCTAGGGCTCCAATCTCTCACCACTTCTCTTAGGTAGCTTTATCTTGGTTGTACTCTCCTTTAAAGTAAATATTTAAGTATTGCTCCTCCTACTGGAGTTTCTCTACTACCTAAATTGCGACTTTAACAGCTTCTTTGTCTTTGTGGAAAAGGAAGGCTTGTACTATAAGGTTAATAATATAGCCAATATAGCGAATTTAGTACTGTATGGTATTCTAAAAAGGGAAGCGCTTTTATAGAATTTAATAGAGCTTATTATTGCTACCGTGGTTATTACCTAAATTAGGTATATTTAGTATGGAACTCAATAGTAGCAGAGGTAGGAAATAAAGCCTACTAGTAAGGTAACTAATCTGGCTCTTAGGAATCTTGTACTTCTTAATTACCTTTATTATTACCTCCGCCTGCTATTTACCTCTATACACCTCTTTATGCTCTCTTAATACAATTGTGGCTTTTAATAGCTGGCTTAATTTGTCTATAAAATAAGCAGTAACCACTTGGTAAGCTGTCTTGTTTAGGGCCGTCTAATAGTTAGTAATAAAGTGGATCTTTAACTTAGCTCTCTGGAGCCTTAACTTTATATAATCCTTTTAAATTATAAACGTCTTGCTAATTAGAATAGGCACGCTTCTACGAGATTTGTATAAGGGCCCGCCCTTTTCCATTAACGTATAGTTATAGATTTATAAGAAGGCTTAAAACTCTGGCCACTTAATAATTATATAAGGAAGATTGCGAGTAATAATTAGGTAGATAAGGGAGTTAAAAAAGGTCTTCTCATTTATTAACTCTTATAGGACTTTTATAGTTCTTAGATCTCGCCTAGTTACTTATTTCTTAGCTTATTAATTAAACAATGCAGTAAGTGTAGCCTTAGTATTTATATTAACCTTAGATTGCTTTAGTGTAGTAAGGATTCCATGCGTGTTCTTAAGGTATTAACGGAAAGCAGTTACACTTAAGGAAGATTTTACAACACTATAATTGGAACACTGCTTATAGTAGAAGAGCTCTTGTTTTAATCCGCCTCTTACTGGTAAGCCTACTGGAGCCTTATTAAGGGTGAATGACTAAAGAGCCTTATCCTTACGGGCGCGCCGTTGCTTTAGTAGTGGCTTACTAATCTGGTAATTAGGATCCTTACAAGCGGCTGTGACATTATTAAACTTACGCGAATTGTGATCGCTGAGTATTGAGCTAGTAGTGGCTTGTTCCTCTTTATGGGCTCTCTTTTGGGTGGCAGGTGGTATAGAGGAGTTAGCTAAGGGAGGTATAGCTTAAAGCGTGGGTAGTAAAGGTAAGGCAGATTGGTAATAGATAAGGTAAGGGAGCTCTACACGGTACCCACAACGCGTTGTGTATACCTAACCTTCTACAGGCCCGCATAGACGTATATTGTATGTATTTTGATTGGTTTAGAGCTACGCATGGATATGTAGATTATTACTGGCGATGTAGTAAGATCTAGTACTTAACACCACGGCTCTCTTACTACTACCACCTGTTCTTACCGCGGGTGATTATATTGTTGTATCTACGTAATATAATTACTGGGTGCGATTATGATTTGATTGGTTATGTTACTATATAATTGAATATAACCGTAACTAACTAACTGATTATTGCCATGTCTGTATATATATAAGAAAGGTGCAGGAAATAAGAAAGACAAGGGGGGTAGGGGGTGGCAATGGAAACAAGGGTAAGGTGTGCGAGTTAAGACGGGGTAGGTGACCGAGTTAATGACTGAGTCAATGGGTAGGTAGCTGAGTCGGGGCAGTAAGGACCTGATTCGGGTCGACAATTAAAGAGGGCCCTAGAAGCTCTCTATATACATAAAATAGGTGGCAAATAGAATGACAACGTAGTCGTCATTCAGTCGGTAATTGGTAATGGAAATAGGTAATGAGACATTTGATAAGACATTCGATGAGACATACGATGGTAAGTAGCGGGGTAGTGGAACATATGGTTCTAGTCTTGAAGACAGTAGTAAGATGGTGGTAGGGAAATCCGATTCAGTTCGACAAGTAGTAAGACGGTGGTAAGGAAATCCGATTCAGTTCGACAACTACCCATAGATAAGAGGTAGGTGGGGGAGGCTAAAATAGGTTCTAAGTAGTGCCTTAGTCTCCCTTACCGCCTACTAGGCCGCTAGCTTAGCAGAAGATTCGGACAGTAAAGTTACTGCCAAGAGTTACTGCCCGGATCCTGAACGGGAATATACTTCGCCTGGTCCTCTCGGCGAAAACGACTGCACGGCTAAAGAGCTAGCACATATCGTGCACCGATTTAACGACATATGCTTTCGTTCAAATGCTACGATCGTCAGAGATGGCAATACGCTGCTGGAAAATACATAGACCCCGTTAAATTGTGTCCGATAAATAAGGAGCTAGGCCAAACAGAATTCGAAGCCGAGCCTGGACATGAGCTCAGCGAACAGAACCGTTGACAACAGAGCATTCTCTAAAACCTACGAGTAGGAATATCTACACTGCAATGGGAATGGAGAGCAACAGCAAACACTGCTACCGCTCTCGCGGCCTGTTGTGGTCGGCAAAATGTGCTTGTCCTGGAGCTCTTGGTCGAAGATAACTGCGAAAAAAGTTCTGGCGCATTGCGGTCGACGTTTCCAGCTTCTTCCGGAAAACCTTGTAGGTAAAGCTAGCTAATTCCGGGACGAATTATAATGCAATAGGGCAAAGAAAGGTCTACCCTCTTCCCATTATAATCAGGGTTGTAAACGATCAAACTGATTGCAATCAGATAAGATTATCGATTGGATTGTGATTGGATTGTCGATCCGTAATCCAATTGTAATCCGACCACAATTAGATCAGCGGCTTGGCATTCCCATATTAATAATTTTGAGCTAAAGCTCTCCTTTTACATCGTACGGAAAATGAGCTTGGAAGCAGATCTATCCCAGATTACGAATACTCTTTAATTAATTGAGCTTTCTTCTTAGAATTGATGAACTGAATGATATTGGAAAGAATTAAATGAGAATTATTAAGAATATCTTGTTCTATCTACGACGAACATAGGCCCTTATATAGGCCTATGTCTACGGTGGCAAAGTGATTGCTAAGGATACCGACCGAAATAGAAGTAAAGGGAACTTACTTATGTAAGCAGGAAAACGCATATGGAGGACTCTTCCAGAACCATTATTATACCCCCCAGTACTCCACCAAAACAGAAGCAGATCCTTCCTAAATTAGTGTTAAACTTGTTAATATATAAAAGAAACACCTCGTAATCCTCCGAGTGTACTATAGGTCCTACTTAACCTCTCCCTAAGCTGTAATTAATTGTACGTTACGAGCTCTCTGTCGTTCCCGTCTGTCACGATGACGATGTATCACATGCGAACGCTAGATGAACAAGCATCAGATTCGTAGAATTGATAGCTACGTACGGCTGTCGTGGAGACTCAAGAGGATTGCTAGAGAACTTAACAGGAACGCAGCTGCGGCTGAATCTATATAAGGGCGTCGGGGCGGATAAACTATCTGCCGACGTCGTCGAACAAGAAAAGGAACCAGCTACGCGTACGGCGTAGCGCTTGTAACGGGAGTCCCGTTACACCGTCCCCCTCTTAAAAGTTATCAGCATTAGTTAGAATCGTCAAATGGCGTGCCCTCTAAGGATTTGCCGGCCTATGTACAATTTCCTATTTAGGTTTAGTATCTACGTCGCATTGAACGAGGCTTAGCTGCTTAACAAAGTTCCTGAACTAAACCGTCGACAGTGGCTTCGTAAGACCGTTGGCCACCATATCGCTTATAGGAACGTGCTATAGGTGGATTACGCCGCTTTAAACCTTATTACAAATGTAGTGCTAGTATAGCTTAAAGTGCTTAGTGCGCGCGTGGTAGTTGTCGCTTTTAGCAAGGCTAATAGCTGGTTGATTGTCGCTATATAAATGTATCGGTAGTAGATCCTTTCCGGTGTAGCCCAAATTAGTAAGTAGTTAACGGAGCCATAAGGCTTCCTTAGCCGCATGTGTTATCGCTACATACTTAGCCTCTATAGTTAAGGTTGTAAGTATTAACTGCTTACTTAACTTATATAAAACTGGGCCACCTGCTAGCTTATAGATATAGCCAGAAGTTAACTTCCTGTTGACTAAATCGGCGAACGCTGCATCGCTATAGCCGTGTAGTTGTAGGTTAGGTATATTACCTAGTACGCTTCCGCTATACTCCCTATTGCAATTAGGGGTAGTATAGTCTATAGCTGACGTCTTGGCGAAGGCCTTTGGAGGTAGCTGCTGCCCTTAGGGTAAGCCAAACTCTATACTAAAGTTAACCATCCCTGTATAGTAGGCGAGTATTTACATTGTAGCTTCTATATACAGCTCGGTAGGGTTATATAGGAACTAATAAAGCTTCCCTATAGCCTAAGCCATATTAGGCTAAGTCTAATTGCATAGATAAAGTAGAGAGCCTATTAGCAATTAATACCGTTTTACTAGCTCTAGCGGAGCTTAATCCTTAGGCTTGTGTGGCTTAAAGTTTACTATAGAGGGGTAAATTGGTGTAGAGGCTGGTGTGCAATCTTCTATATAGAACGTATGCAGGATCTTCCTAATATAGGCGTCCTGTACTAGTTAAATTAATCGCGCCTAACGGTTCCTAATAATTTAAATGCCTAGGTAGTATGTAATTAGGCCTAAGTCTCTTACTTTATACTTGTTCCTAAGTGCTTCTTTAAGTAGTTTAATTATCCGTATATCTCGTCTAATTAAGATAAAATTATTGATATAGATAATGATAATTTGGCCACTTTACTAGCTAATGAAGACGTATAGGTTAGCTAGAATTGGTATGTATTTACGGGTAATAAGGAAGTCCTTAAGCTCCTTATACTAAAGGCGTGGCGCTTACTTAAGACCGTAGAGAGCCTTAAGCAGTAGGCCTATAAGGGCAACGCCGTCTTTTAGATACTAACAATATCCTTCCAGTAGCTAAATGTAGATATTCTTGCAGTTAAGCTTCCCATTAAGGAAGGCCGTAATTACGTCTAAGTGCTCGCACTTTAGATTGTATGCGGCAACTAGGGCTATTAGTAGCTTAAATATACTTGGTTAAATAACGCCTGTAAACGTGTCTCTATAGTTAATTCCTAGGCGCTGCTTATTACCACGTAATACCAGTCTTGCTTTCTATCTAAATAGGACGTTGTTCTTATTAAATTTATATATAAAGACCTATTTAACGGGTAGAGCCTTAGCTCTAGGTAGAAGTTTAACAATCTTAAATAAGGCGTTTAATATTTAAGACTTCTATTCCTTATCCGCCGCAGCCTTCTACTCCTTCTTAAATACTAAATTTATAGCTTCCTTCTAGTTGCGTGGCTCCGGAGGTAGTCCTTTAGTTATCCTTGTCTACTAAGGCTGTAATAGAGCGCTTGCAAACGTGTAGGCGAAGGCTGGGGTAAGGTAGGTGGCCTTTATAGCTAGCTCCTTCCTTCTAGTTCTATAGAGTATACTATAGTTAAGCTATGGCTTTAACCGTATACAAGTGTTCGTTATAGGTTCAGCCTCCTTATCTAAGTACTTATCCAGAATCTGCTCCAGATCTTCCTAGTAGGTGTCCCTTAGGGGAGTTGCTTCCTAACGGAGGTGTCCTCCTAGATTAGGTAGCTCTTGCTAGTTAAGGCCTACCTGTTCGTCTTTAGTGAGGGGAGGTTAATTAAGCTGCGGTGCAATATTGTGATCGCCAGAGGCACCCCCCGACTAAGAGTTACCCCCTAACTAAGAGGCCTAAGAGACCTTGTCTGCCTCCTATAGTAACCGAGAAGCTTTGCCTCCTTCCTATAGTAACTAAGAGACCTTTAGTATAGTGTCTACGGTAGGGAGCTCCTTAAGTGGTACCTAGTAGATATTATTGTCGCCACCTTCTTCTTTACTAATTAGTGTAGTAAGAAAGGTTCCTAATTTGTTAAAGGTAACGCTACTTAATTAAACAACCTTGTTCTTATAAGGTAGATAGACGCGGTATATATATAAGCCTTTATAACCAACCAATCGTCCTTTCTAAGCTCTTGCAATAAACTTATTACCTTATTACCGCTAAGGGTCTTTTTTATTAATAAGGACGTAGGTGGGACAGCTATAGATTTTCTAGTTAGCGTACATAATTATAGAATCGGTGTTACTTAGGGCGAGAGCCATTGCTTAAGCGGGCGGAGCTTGGTGCTTATTAACTAATATAGGCAATATATTAAGTCCGTATACAGCTGCCTTGGCGACTTTGGGCTAGAGCTTTGGTGGTAATTAAGTTTTAGTTAATATTACCCTAACCCTTTCTTTGACTAGGTAGTTGGCCTTCTCTATAATTCTATTTTGGTATGTGGTATATAGGGTAGAGGCCTTAGTAAGTATGCCCTCGTTCTTAAAGAAATCGGTTAAGTCCTTACTAAACTACTTAGCAGCTCCATCTAATCGGAAGCAGCTAATCGTTATCCCTATTTAAGTCTTAATTATATAGACAAACTGCTTTAAGGTAAAGGCCGCGGAGCCTCTATTTAATATATAGTAGATCCATCTAAAGCGTGTTTAGTTATTAGTTATTAGTACCTAGTACTTCTTACCGTGGAGACCTTCGTGTTTTAATGGCCTAACTATATTAACATGCACCTTTTTAAATATGCGATTGCTGCGTCGTTAAGGGCGTCTTAATATTTGCTTCTTGGCCTTTCCGAGGTAATAGTCCTTGCAGTAAAACGGCTTGTCCTTAGTGACTATAATCCCCTTTATGCTTCTGGCGAGGAGACGTATCTAGGTAGAAGGAAGGTGTTATAGTCTCTTATACTAGGTCTCTATAATAGCTTTGGCAAGCACGCCTTTCTTATAGAGGCGCGATTGTGCGGTAGCTAGAGCCATTATAAAAGGAACCTCCGTAGGGTTGTCTACTAGTATAAACATATTAAGTCTATTAATGCTTGGGATATAGGCTATTTCTGCCTAATCTTTAATGAAGTTAATTATATTATGGAGACCGTTAAAGAAGGCGCCCTTGCTTCGCAGAATACTAAGCGAGACGACGTTTGTAAAGAAGTTAGGATAATAATATACGTTGGTAAATATAATAGTATAGGCTGAGTAATCGGTCCGGGTAACTGTAAGCTTAACTAATCCTACGCCAATAGCCTCTATTAAGCCTCCTCCCGTCTGGATTTAGAGAGGCTCGATTTCCTTATACTATACGAACTTCCTAATATCGTTGCTTATGTGAATATTTAAGCAACTGTCGGCTATCTAGGAGTCCTTAATATTTGTTCCTAAAGCTATAGCTGCTGGCCTAATAACCTATATAGCAAAGATCGATCTAGTAGCTAAATTAATAGCTTAAAATGGGTGATTGGATGTCCCCTTGGAGGCCTTACTTGTATTTAAGGCTGTTCCGTTACCTGAACGCTAAGGTCGCTTTTCTCTAGGTCTCTACCATTCGGGCCGTAGGTAGGCGTGCTTTATCTAGCAACCTTCCTCGCTACCTAGATGACCTAGCTTATACCATCTATACTTATTTAAAGCATCTTTGGCAGAGCCTTGATTGCCTAATAAGGCACTGTAACCGGCTCCCCTACTACCTCTACCTCGACTATTGCCGCAACTACGGCTATTACCGCGTCCTTAACCGGAGTTACCTGGTGGCCTATTAACTAAGGCGAAGCTCTTAGGTGAGTCCTTCCGCTAGGCCTTATTAGTAAGGTTAGCGATTAATTAGGGTAGTAAGATTGTGTGGCCGTCGCGAATCTTATTATGTTAGATTTAAGCCTATATAGGGAAGTGCTCGTCGACGGTGTTGATAAATTAATAGTTGATAATTTTGTTATCTAGGGCAAGCTTTACCTGCTTAACTCCTTAAACCGCTTCTTAGTAACGGCTTAAGAAAGTAGTAATTTCTTAGTCCGATTAATAGCGGAGCTTAACAAAGGTCTCCTATACGTTGGCCTTATGGATTAAGCCATAGGCCTTAAACATCTGCTTAAGGTAATTAATATAGTCCTTTGCCGTTTGCTTATACTCTAAGGCAGTAATAATCTTATTGTTAATTGTACTAAGGATAACTAAACAGACTTTACTGTCTTCCTTACTATACTGTTTAAACTCCTTATTATACTTGTTGGAGAGTACCCTATTAGTTAAGCAAATTAAGTTATTAGTATCCGTAATAATTTAAGACCTCTTAAGGATCTTATCTCGCTCTCCTTGCCGGCGTCCTTTAGTACTTAATTAATAGATATCGTAGGTTTTTCTTCCTAGAGCTTTGGGTAGAGTGGGGCCGTATCCTCTTAAAGGATATACAGAAGGCCCTTACCACGTAGATACGTGCTGAGCTGCGTCCAATATTAGTGCCAATTTAAACCGTCTTTCTTAAGGCGTTAAATACCTAGATAGTCTTTACCTATGGCAACGCGTAGATAAATAAATTTAACGCGTAAATAAAAGGATTTTGACGCGTAAATAAACAATTTTAACGCGTAATTTTGATAATAAGGAATAACTTTATACGCAGGTATAGTAACCCTTAATGCGGCCTATAGTAAGGCGTTAAATATAGAGTAGTAAGATATGACTTAGCATAGGTATAGTAACCCTTTATACAGCCTATGGTAAGGTGTTAATCTTCTACCGTTGCAGCTTAGTAGTAATGAGTGCTTATAACCTAATAAACTAAATAATATTAGAAAGAATTAAATAAGAATTATTGAGAATATCTTGTTCTATCTACGACGAATATAGGCCCTTATATAGGCCTATGTCTACGGTGGCAAAGTAATTGCTAAGGATACCGACCAAAATGGAAGCAAAGGGAACCTGCTTATGTAAGTAGGAAAACGTATATGGAGGACTCTTCTAGAACCATTGTTAAGAATAAGGGGAAATATTAAAGCCTAATCCTTCTATATACCCGAGAACCGTATAAAGATAAGCCAGCGTAAGATAAAAATGGAAAAAAAATCTATTACTGCAAGTCCATAGACTGTAAGTATAGTATAATAGTTACTATAAATTTCTAGAGGCATCTTAAACGAAATCACTTAATTAATATTAGCCTCTTAAGAACAAGTTGTACGAAAACTGAAGCGAACGCTATACTTAAGGATCTTTGGGGGTAGGCTGGATCCGAGAGCCATCTATTAGAGTTTGAATCTGTTGTTCTAAGGTCCTCTCTTAATCGCGAAGTCATTAATTAAGCCCTTATTAATTTAATTGTTATACGAAACCTTCTATTTAATATAGTTAAATGGCCAGAATTCTATACTTTCTGTTAGGCTTTAAATTAGGAATCCTAGAGCTTTATTACAGCAGCTTACGGAGATATTAGCTAGAAGATTAAACTGTTATTTAATTCTTAAAAGGATGTTATACGAAAAAAACTTCAGTTAGCGATTTTAAATATTTATCTCTCTATTGATGTCTGGACCTTTCTAAATAACTACTCTCTCCTTGCTATTTGCTCCCATTTTATTAATATTTAAAAGTAAAGAGCGTGGGCTCTTCTTGCTTTATAACTAATCGTAAACTATAGCGGAGAAGAATAGTGGAATACCCTTCTTCCAGTGCTACTAGATTACGGTATTGTACGAAAAATTGGGGCTGTTATTGGTAACAATTCTTTAACAAATGATACGCTATATTGTACGATATTCAATTTCCTACTAGAGAATAAAGATATTTAATAGGATCCTGTCTACTAACAAATTCGATGCTAAGGACATATTATTAACCTTGCGGTTAATACTTTCCTCTTTAGTGCTACTTAGGAGGGAAAGATTAAGGCGTATAAAAGGCTCTTTAAAAAGGGGAGTATGGAGCCAGAGATAATGTATAATAAGGCCGCATAAGAGAATAAAAGGGATATATTCTGCGCAATAGGGGCGCTCGGGCAGTTATATAATATTATTATCTACTCCCGCTTCTTAAGCAATTGTACGAAGCAGTTTAAATTAATTATTAGACGAAGGATTCCTCTCGATAATTATACGAGATAGAATAGCTGGTGGAAAATGCTGGAGACTGCAATCTAGTATAAGTCTGGAGTTAACTAGTATACGAAGGCTAATATAGATGCACTTAATAAAGACTTTCTTAACCTAGCCGATTGGTCCCTCCTTTATACAATTAAGAACTTCCTTGGGCCTTTCTATAGCGCAACTATAAAACTTTAAGGGCACAGCTTAAGCCTTAGCGAAGTTCTCTTTATAATAGACGTTTTTATTAAACATATAGAGATATAATAGGTATTAGTAGGTATTAGATTAAACTAAGACCTAAAGCATCGTATTAAACGAGCTTGGGAAAAGTTTGATGAATACTATACTAAAACGGACAGCTCTCCCCTCTACGCTATGGCACTAATTCTTTAGCCTTAGCGTCGTATGAAATACATTAAAGAGATATGGAAAAAGGAGTGGTAGAAACCTGCGCTTTAAAAGCTAAAGCAGCTCTAGGAGCAATTCCGAGATTCCTATCCCCTTCGTACTATATTATACGAGAGGCCTTTACAGTACTAGATAAGGGAAAAAGAGCTAGATAAGTTTAATCTTATTATAAACGATCTTAACGAAAGAATTATTTAACCGCAAAGCCTTGATAAGTATAAGGATTACTGCTCTAGCTCTGTATAAAATACAGGGCCCAGCTCTTTATTGGTGGACTTAGGAGCCGCAAAGAAAACGATGGCCGAGGCTTTTAATTCTTGCTATAAATATCCTTTCTATTTTAGCTATGAGCGATGACCTAGAGAGGGTTTTCTTGGGTAGCCGTTATATAATAAGCTGGGAAAGAATGAAGATGGGAATGGACAGCCTTAAGAGAACAGAATATTTAAAAAACTGGTATAGAAGCGAGATTTTAAGTGGGTAGTTGTCTAGGGTTCTAGGGGTAGAGATATCTCTTTAATAGAATTAATTATACGGGGTGCCAAGGAATCTGCTGTCACGTGCTATAATTGTCAATTAGATTGTGATCGTTAATCAGAATCTCACAATCACAATAATCCGATTATAGCTGATTGTTTACCTTAGCAAGCTTAGACGCGATTCTGTTGGTGCGGATTTTCAATCGGTCCGCAAGCTTACTAACTACGTTTGTGCGAAACCACCAGAATTACGTCTGAGCCACATTTCCGAGGGTTCTTACGCGTTCCAACAATATCCGCGTTATAGAGATTGCGGAGATTAAAATAACTTAATACTAATATTTTATATTACTTCCTAAAGTTAATTGATTATACAACAGAACCTAGGCTTTTAGAATATATTATTTTTATTACTTAGGTATTTTTAGGTCTTGTAATCATTTTCTTTAAAAAAAAAAAACGTGTTATTAGGAATCCCGTAACTATATATAACTTTATTAAACGCTAGCTAATATATATAAAACCTATATAGACCTATAATAGCTACCCTAAAGAACCTATTATAGCCTAGCGGATATATAGTGTCCGTGTTATGGTGTATAATACCTACTAAAACCTTATTGCGCGCCTACTATTAAGTTACAGATATCCAGGTAAATCTACCGTATACTAGCACTAAAACCCACTAGCTGGAGAGGGAAGAAGTTAAATAAGGTACTAGAACAGCCGCGGCCGCATTAAGTATTAGATAATCAGACTTGGAGGAATTATAGAACGGACTAGGAACGACGGCTATAGGACCTTTAAGATTAGCTTCTTACGCTTCACGGAGAGAGCAAGGCCTAGCAGCTAAGCAAGGTTAATAAGGCTATTGCTTTTTTATATCCTTATCACGGACATACGGAGCAGCTTAAAGCCCTTAGGTGGCTGCTATTTAAGAAAAAAGATATAATACTTATTGCAAGAACCTTATTTAGTAAGAGCATAATAATATAAGCAATGCTATATCTTCTTCGGGCCTTAGTAGTAATTATTATCTTACCACTTAATATAATTGGTGTAGAGTAAAAGGTAAAGATTAAGGAGCTTCCTAGAACAAGGCCGGTTTATATATACACTAAAACAATATCCGTATATCTTTTACAGGAAATCCGTATTAGAGTATACACTTATATTTTAATATCGCCAGAGCTGTTAGTTAGTAAAAGGTTTTATAAGACTTTTACCAACCCTACCTTTTATGTGCATATTAGTTTAGTAGTGATTAATAAGATGCACCTTATAGCCAATTAGGGGGATTTGTTCCGAAGTTCGTATACACAGCTATAGAAAGTGCGGTTATTATTAGGGCGGAAGCCTTGGTTTACTTATACTACAACACTTAACAATATAACGTTTAAGATTATTTAAGGGTTAGTAGGCTTTTAAAATAATATTAATATAGTACAGACATTAATTAACCGGCCAGATTTATTAATTATTAGAGAATATGTTAAATAAGAAAGTAAGAAGTCCTTTAAGAGCTTATACTTTATCACAGACCACGCATATACCGCTATATCCGCTAAGCAGAGAATCAAATATACGCCAACTCCCTACCAGATCCCAAAGATAATTATCTTTCTTAATTTAAAAGATATAATATTACTCTATAGGGACTTAATTTGTTCATAGTTGGTATATTATAGGTACTAGAAAGCGTAGGCTAGAAGAGCTGTTTAGCTTTATTATACATCGTTAGCTATTGCGGATAAAGACAGACTATATAAGGAGTTTAGAAAGCCTAACTTAGAAATCCGCATTCTACTCTCCTCTAACGCGCTTGCCCACGGCGCTAATATTCCTAATATTAACTATATCACGCAGTATTGCATGCATAAAGACAAGTCCATTAATATAATATAGCAACGACTTAGACGCGGTGCTTATAGTAGTAGTTAAATAGGTAAGGCGATATTTCTAATCAAGGATTAGTATAAAGGTCTATATAAGGATATTACTAGGCTAGTTAAAAATTATGGTCATACTAGAGCCTTCCAATCTTAGCTAAGTTAACTTAGCCGCGAATATCGTATTAAGCGACAGGTACTACAAGAGGATAGGGCTACTAATTTTGCTAGTGATATATCTTTAAGAGTGTCTATATATAGTAATACTAATTCTAATCCGTCCGCATCTAATATAGGGCGAGAGCTTAGTCTGGGTAGAATATCCATAGTTCTACCTATAGATATTCTACTGGGGAAGCTAGCGTGGCGCCCAAAGACTAAAGCTAAGAAAAGAGCAGCTCTCTCCTATTATATATATGCTCTTGTGAATGAGGAAAAGGGCTGCTTATAAAAGATTATATTAGAGAACTATAAGGAATAGTCTCCGTCCACTAGTAGCTAGGGTTATTGCTTTAACTATAATCCTACTTTACGGGCTTTTAAAGAGTTTAATATCTATAAGCCGTATATAAAGGGGATTCTAAGGAAGATGCAATAAAAGGCCTTTACTATAAGCATAAAAAACTGGTTCTGTAACTAGATAGAGAAGAAATATTAGCACACTGTTTAGAATCTAACCTTAAGCTACGTTATATCTGATAAGCAAATTACCGCCCTCTACAGCTGCGCCTAGTATATAACTAGCCACAAGGCGCTTAAGAAAAACCTACCTAATTAGAATTGTAATTAGCTTGGTAATAATCTAGATAAGTTTATTACCTTTATTTAAGTAGAGGTAGAAAAGGCAAATTAGGTAAAGAGCCAGCTATTAGCGTTAGCAAGTAAATTAAAAGATAGCGCAGAGCGGATATTACTACGGTCTAGGGTAGCGGAGAGGCGTACAGTATTAGCAGCTCAACATCTGCAAATATAAGTAGCTTAGCTACCTTAATCAATATCCGCCGAAAATCCATATATAGGGCAGCCGACACTATTACCTTCTTAGCCTACATCTAGCAGGAACGCGCAGCTGGCCAGCTTAAACTCTAGCTAGTAGAATACCTCTAGGCTAAGTATACTAACACCCTATAATGGACATCAGTCCTAGTAACGCAACGGTTAGGTCTAGTTTTTAATATAGGGCGGATATCTAGGATCCTAAAGTTAGGCCAGGTATTAATAGCCCTAGGGCAATAATCAGCGTTAGTTATTGTTAGGTATTAAGTATTAGCCTCTTAGATATTAGGGTCTATACTATAATAATAAACATTAATTCCCTACAGCTCCTAGATATCTAAGTCTATACTATAGTATTAGAAACCAGTCTCTAGGGCAGGCTAGGTATTATAGCTTATAAGATAGCTCTGCACCTTAACCCTTAGAATAATCCGGATATTAAAGCTTACAGCGCAGTATTAGGTCTCAGCCCTTAGAGCAATCTAGATATTAAAGCTTATAGCATAGCATTAAATCCAAATCCTTAGGGCAGTCTGAGTATTAGAGCTTATAGTGCAATACTAAGTCTTAACTTTTAGATAAGCCTAAGGTTTAATATTTGCAATATAGCACTAGATCTCCAATTACGAAAATTTCCAAAGTTTAAGATCCGCACCGTAGTACCAGTTCCCAGGTAGTAGGAAATCCGGAAATTTAGAATTCGCAACGTAGTATTAGATCTCCGCTCCTAGAGAATCCTAAGACTTAGGATTTAAGTTGCGATACTAAATCTCCGCTCCTAGGAAACTCTAAGGCTTGGGGTTTGTAGGCTAATACTTAATCTCTGCCCTCTAAACTAGGCGCAGTTTAGAATTTGTATGCTAATGCTTAATCCCCACCTTCTAAATTAGGTGTGGCTTAGAATTTATAGTCTAATGTTTAATCTCCGCTCTCTAAACTGGGCGTAGCTTAGAACCTACGGCCTAGTACTTAATCTCCGCCCTCGGCTTTAGATATAACGCAGCTTTAGCAGGTTAGTATTTAATATTCCTTAGCATTTTACTTGTTTATTAACTTAACTAAGACTAGTATAGAGCTCTAATTAATATCTAGGTGTTAAGTGTTAATCTCTATATACGCATCTAAATAGTCTATTAGCTTCTTATTTAAAGAGATACTAGGGTTTATACCAAAAGCTTCTAAAACCCGTAGAACCTATATTATATTAGCCATTTAGTTTAAGTGTCTTATAATCCTCTTAACTAGATATTATTTGTTCTTTTTAGGCTACTATACCTTAAGCCTTTTAGCCAATATCAGATCTACCTTATAGTAAGAGAAAATAAAAGGACGTGTCTGCGTACTTTAAAAGTAAGAAATCCGCTTACCAAGTAAACCTAATATCCGTTTACAACCCTTCTCTAGCACCTTAATTAAGCGGTAATTCTATATCAATGTTACTTCGTAAGTCAACTAGACGGCGCCTACTTACTTTAATTAGTAGTAACTTAACTATAAAGGATTTACGCGTTACAAATAAGCGTATAAGAGGTAGTTAATATTTACTAAGGTAAGTCACTATAACAGTAATTATTTGTTAGTAAGCTAATTTAATAAAATCTATAGCGCGGATATTCACCTTAATTAACCTCCGTACTTCTACCTCACAACATTGCACCGTAAACTTTATTATTGTTATTTCATCTACTATCCATTAGCATACTACTATCTACGATGCCTTTTTTTATACATCTAAATACGTCTAATAGCTATTTAGTTAAGGAACTTGATACGCACGACGTTGACGATAAAATAATTAAGAACGCTTTTAAGAACGCTCTTTCTTTTACTAATCCTTTAGAATCTCTACCTAAAGAGTAAGCTTTCTGATACTAAATTATGTCTGCAGCTAATATAATTTTAGGAAATACGTACCAAAGCACTCTTTATCGGATCTAGTAGAGCACTATAATAAGGTTATTGCGAAATCTACTAGAAATCCGCTTACCTTTTTACTGCCTACCTCTTTGCCGCCTACTTCTTTACCGCTTGCCTCTTCGCCGCCTGCCTTTAAGCCGCTTGTTTCTTCGTCGCTTACTACTTCTAAGGAGTTTAATCCTCGTCGTGCTTCTACTTCTCTTAAGAGGCAGGCTAATAGAATTGCTATGCAAAATTTTCAGTATAAGATAGCCTTTGAATTGTATATATTAGCTATACTCTTTTAGTATCTTATCTACTAATTTACCTCTTATAGTAACCCAATAGAAATGTTAGAGATTTTAGATAATAATAAAGAGAATAATCTTAATAACGCCAACTCTTCTAAAAGCCCTTCTCTATCCTTTTATAATCTCCGCAGCCCTTGCAAGCTCCGTAGCACGCAGATAGCCCAAGCTATAATATTAGATATTAACACAAACGAGCGCCTTCCTATTTAAGTACTGTTAGTAAATAAATGGTACACCCTAAAGGCTAGTACTTGGGAGAATATAAAGGAAACTCGCTAGCGGATATATACCCACGTCTAGAATATTAAGGGTAGCTCTAGTATGCTACGCGATCCGCTATGCGCTCTATACGTTAAGCAAGACTATAAATGTCACGTCTATAAGCAGAACTCTGCGCCATATTTTAGAGGTGCGTGCTTAAGATGTTGCTTAAGTAGTAGGTTGTGCAAAAAGGTATATGCTGATAGTATACTATTATTCTATCAGCTAATATGTATATAGGATAGTTCGCTAAAACTAGAGCCAGTTATACCTTAGCGTAAAAAACGTACGCAATTAGCTTCTGCTAGTAGTCTAGCTAGAACGCCTACCAAGAAGGTATAATATCTATATCTTAACAATATAGATATTGCTAATATCCGCATAGCTTTATACCTGCACTATCCCCCCTTTAGAGACCTCCCCTTTCCCTAAGACTCTTACTCGCGGTGATATGCGCAGCTATAGGGGCACCCGTTCTACTGCTGCTCCTTTTACTCTTTTACTAATTCCTAGCACGCCTGGTGCTGCTTCTAGTACTACTACCGCTCCCGCTAGCACGGAGAATGTTGGGGTGTATTTAGCAATTACTGTTTCCGTACACGTTAATATAGTTTGTGAATAGGTAACTAAGATAGCAAAAGATGTTTAGGCTATAGATCGCCGGTTAAATGAGCTTAAAGATTCTCTAAGTAAGATAAAGGATAGGCTTGCGTTTATAAGGCGTGGTATTATAGCACTTATACGTAACGCCGGGTTGCTAAATATAGAATTTAAGTAGATACCAGTTGGCTATTACTACGGGTTAGCTGTTACTGCGGGTTAACTATTATTACGGGTCTAGAGTAATAAAATAGTAGCTCTTACCTCTCTACTACTATATATGTAGGAATTAAGTCTCTACCTTATATTTAATAGATGTAATTAATATTGTGATATCTATATAAGCTAAGATAAAGATATCCATATAAGCTAAAATAAAGATATTTATATATCCGCACCATTAATGATTACTAAGGTAAATCACTATAGTAGCAATTATTTGTTAGTGAGCTAATTTGATAAAATAGGTAGCGTAGATATTTACCTTTAATTAACCTCTATACCTCTTCTTCCTTTACTAACCTTCCACCTTATAGCACCGCACCGTAAACTTTATCATTGTTGTTTTATCTACTGTCCCTTGGTATTCTTCTATCTATAATACCTTTATTTACACCTATAAACGATGTTAATGCGAATAACAGCAGCTAGGCAGTTAAGGAGCTTAATATACGCGAAATGAACAAGAATGCTATTAAGCACGCTATAGCAGCTCCTACTAAGCCTTTAGGCTTTGTTTCTAAAGAGTAAGCTTTCTAATACTAAATTGTACCTATAGCTAATGTGATTGTAGAAAATATATACTAAAGCGCTCTTTATAGGATTTAGTAGATGATAAAAATATAAATAGAGCGAAATCCGCTGAAAATCCGCGTACCTTTTCGCTGCCTGCCTTTCCTTTGCCTGTATCTTTGCTGTAGACTACTTTGCTGTCTGCTTCTTTGCTATTTGCCTCTCTGCTACCGCCACCTAATGCTTCTAAAAGGAGGCTTAATAAGGCTTAGTTATCTTCTTTTCTTAAAAAGTAGGCTAAAAAGGCTGCTGATATAAATCTAAAGGCTAAGATAGCTATTAAATTATATGTGTTAGTTATACTGTTTTAATATCTTATCTACTAATTTACCTCTTATAGTAACCTAAATATTTATAAGGTTTCTTTAAATAGCAAATCTTTAAATAGCGGTAAAGATAAAGATTTTAATAACGCCAACTCTTATAATCTCCGCAGCCCTTATAATCTCCGTAGCCCTTGCAATCTCCGTAGCCTTTATAATCTTTATAGTATTACAAATATAAATAAGTGCCTTTCTATCCAAGTGCCATTAGCGAATAAATGGTATACTTTAAAAGCTAGTGTTTAGGAGAACATAAAGGAAAGTCGCTAGTGGATATTAACATACATCTAGAATATTAAGGGTTGCTTTAGTAAGCTACGCAACCTGCTATATACTCTATACAAGAAGCATAGCCACAAATGTCGCGTTTACAAGAAGGACTCTAGGCCTTATTTTAGGGGTGCATGCTTAAGATATTATGTAGGTAGCAGGTTATGCGGAAAGGTACGTACTAATAGTATACTATTATTCTGTCAGCTAACACGCGTATAGGAAAGTTTACTAAATCTAAAGCTGGTTACACCTTAGGGTAAAAAACGTGCGAAGTTAGCTTCTGCTAATAGTCCAGCTAAAACACCTACTAAGAAGGTATAATATTCGCGTGTTAATAATACGGATATTGCTAATATCTATATAGCTTTATTCTCGCACTATCCCTACCCGCGCCACTATGCCTCCCCTCCCTACTAAGGCCTCCCCCCCTATTAAGACTCCCACTTACAGTAGTACGCGCGGCCGTAGAGGTACTCGCTCTGCCGCTGCTCCTTTAACTCTTTCGCCAATTGCTAGCACGCTAGGTGCTGCTGCCGCTTCTACTGGCACTAGGTCTATTAGGGTATATTTAGCAATTGCTGTTTCTATACGCGTTAATATAGTTTATAAATAGGTAACTAATATAGCGAAAGATGTTTAAGCTATAGATCGCCGGTTTAATAAGTTTAAAGATTCTCTAAGTAAGATAAAGGATAAGCTTGCGTTCTTAAGGCGTGGTATTATTACACTTATACGCAATGCTGGGCTACCAGATATCGAATATAGGTAGATATAAGTTAGCTATTGCTATGGGTTAGCTATTGTTGCTAGTTTATAATAATAAAATAGTAGCTCTTACCTTTTTGCTACTATATATGTAGGAATTAAGTCTCTGCCTTATATTTAATAGATATACTTAATTAATATTATAATATCCGTATAAGCTAAAATGAAGATATTTATATATCCGCACTATAAAACAGCTTACTGCTATGTTATATACTACGCACCAAGAAGATTATACGCTGGCTAGAGTTAATATTAATAAAAAGAACTCAATTAATATATTAAGATAGAAACGTACTATAAGCCTAAGCATTTAAAAGTCCTTTAGTATATTATCTATAGCCTTATCAAATCCGTCCTTATAAGGGTTGTACAGTAAACCGCTAATATAAGACATCCGTATAATAAAATTAGTAATGCTGCCCTATAAGAGCCGCTCTAATCTAAGTTAAAGAATAGCAGGTGCTTTAAACCCAACGTCCTATATACGCTGACGCATAATTAAATCCTTAGCAATTATATCTGTAAGGGACTGGATATTAACCGCAGGAGACTTAATTATATAATTAGATATCGTCCGCTTACCAAACGCATTCTTAAACTTAGCATAAAGAGGTCCGGTATAGCTTATAGTAAGAACACTCTACCTAAATAGAGAGTCTACTCCAAAGGTCAAGTTTCTACGTAATTAGAGTAACTCCTTTAGCTAAAGATTTAGTAGTTTATTAAGTTAATTAGCTTTAAAAAAGCTATTTAGCTCTCCGCGATTATTAATTAGCCCGTTTATAAGTATAGCCCACTAAAGTACTAGATTATATGCCTCCGTTGTAATTAACCTCTAGAAGTATATTATTTTAAATATATAGTTATTACTCCTTAATCCAGCAAAGTAAAGGCAAAGGCGGGCAATTGTATACTTTAGAAGGCCGATATCCGCATGCTTAATAGCGTATTTTAACACTTTATATATTTTAACCACCTGTAGATACTAAATATAATTAAAGAACTTTATATTAATAATCTAAGTAGGCTAGCTTATAGTAGCGGAGCTAGGTTCTATAAGTAATTAATCTATAATCTAAGAACCTCCGCGGGCGGAGGTCTATAGAGAAACTAATTTATTAGCCTTGCGGCCGACTTTAAAGCTAAAACCCACTGCGCGGATATTCTTAATATGCTATAGAAACTGCTTGGGCGTTAAGGATCTAATATATCTTTTAACTGTACCTTCTTTGTGGATATCAAGCCTATCGCGGATATGTATTAAGAAGAGCGCAACAATACGGGTATTAAAACTATGCAGTACTAGCTCCTTAAGATAGTAAAAGGGAGGGCGCTTTATAGGAATATTTTGTCGCCTAAGGTAATTTATATAAGTGTAGAGTATAGAGTACTGCTACGCATATTACTCACCACTAAAGAAAGTCCTTATAATTATATATAGGAAGTTTAACTGGAGGTGCTAAAGACCTAAAACAGGTAGTACCTAATAGTAGCTATTATATAAGAGCGCAGCCTCCGCCCGCTCCTACTTATAGGTATAGATAAGCTTTGCGGTTTTCTAATTACTATATACCAGATATAATCGGTCCTAGAAATCGTTGTTATAATTAAGCTGTAGTTACTCTAGGAAGATCGTCTTAAGTATACGGTAGTTGCCATTTATAGAAGCCTTGCTTTCTATAATAGGGCCTAGGTTTACATAGGTTGTCTTTATAGATGGCAGAATATTAATCTTAGGCATACACAGATATTTAAATTTGGTGTTAGATTTGAAAATACTATTTATAGCAGCCGGATATATGCTTTAGAGAGTATCTGTAATTATAAAAATAGATATCCGATTTTAAATACTATTATATATATTACCTAGCGCCTTAGTAATATCCTTAATCTAAAGCTGCACTCGGTTATATAGCATACTTTAAAGAAGGCTACTAGGGGGAATATAAGATCCGCGGACAAGCTTTCTAGTAGTATAGAAATGGAAAATATTAGTGTCTCTAATTAACTAATATCGCGTTCGCTTAAGGTAGTTAAAATTATTATATATAATATAGATATTATTAAGAGCGGATATTAATTGGAGGTAAGTCTTTAACAATATTAGTGCCAGTATATTTGCCGCTAGTATTATAACCTGTTGGTTACACAAGGGGATATCACATAGCTACGGTTCGTAGATAGTATGATAGTTATTCTTCTTCTTCTTAATAGGAATAAGGAAAGGGGTGAGGAACTTAAGGTTCCTTACTACGCTAGGGCCACGTCAGCACGTGACGGCAATATGCCTAGCGTAATGGCAGCTTGCCTTATTCCCGACACTGGCAACTCTTCTTTTTGTGGTTGCCATCTATATATAGACAAATAGACAGGATGCGATAATACCAGACAGTATACAACAATACCAAACAATATGCGACAATACCAAACAATATACGACAATACCAAACAATATACGATAATACCAAACAATATGCGGCAATACCAAACAATATGCGACAATATGCGACAATGCGGCAGTTGGCAGATAACATAAAGACGGGTAGGCTGCTAAGGCGCTAGTAGTAAGCGAGCTAATAGCAATTTTCCATCCTAGGGATGGAAAATCCTAATTAGCTGGTTTGAGTTAGGGTCTATAGAATGTTATACTCCTACTCCCTTTTAACCCAACCTTTAACTTGTATATGTAGAGTGTTTATGTTAACAAACGTTTCTAGAGCCTTGTTTAGGTTTGCCTTTATTATTATATCTACTAGGTTATCTTAACCGTTAATCTATTAAATCTTAAAGAGTTCTTACCGTTTATAGGATTAACAAAGTGCTATAATATCAATTATAAGGCGCTTCTTCTTTGTAGTACCAAGCTTAACCAAGCACTTATAGAGGGAGTATAAATTGGTGCATACAATCATAGGGATAATAGGAAGTTTAAGTTAATCTATAATTATCTTTAGGGTAGTTCCAATTGCAATTACCATATTAACTCCGCTAACTATTCTATATATCTCTGACGCTAAAACACTTTGGGTAATGCGCTTGCTCTTAGTTAAGCTCTAATAGATAAGGTTGCCATAGATTGTAAAGTTATTCTCTCTAGTAAACTCATTTGCGATAATAATCTTATATCCTAGCTAGGAGCTAAAATCTTTATTATTTGCAAACAATCCATCGACAAATACAAAGAGCTTAGCGGTGGGAAGATTAATAGGTACGTAGTATAGGCCCCAGTCGAGATGGTTCATTTGCTAGGAAAGGCGTTTATTTAGGGCAAGAACATCGTCCTTAGTTGGTTCCTGGTGTTAGGCGGCAACAGAGAGATTAAATAAAGCCTTAGGTTAACAGATAGAAGCAATATAAGCTCCACAAGCGCGTTGCTCTATATATCCTTGCTTTGGAGAATTAGCGTTAATAACGTCAATCTTCTTACCTTAACCCTTCTGGCGCAGAGCAATAGAATCCTTATTTAGGGAGAGGATGTATCTGTTAAAGAGTAATAGTATTGTTAAACTAAGCTTTTCCTTTAGCTTTGCTATAAGATTTGCCTTTACTAGCTCATCTTCTTTAAGAGCTAAGAATTGGTCGTCTTCTAAGATAATTATATTGTTAGTTTGCATACCAACAATTCCAAATAGAGTTCCCATAGTTATAATAAGGAAGCAGGGATTAAATATAGAAGTAGTTATCAAAAGCTTCTCTTTATAGTGCTTACTATAGGTAGCCCACCAGTGAGTTCCTGCCTCTGCGATCCTATATAATGGCTTGAGCACAACCATAATCGTATCTTCAGGATACTGGTGGCGAATTTGCTCTAGAAGGTATACCAATATTAAGCGCTAAAGGTGCGTCTCTAATTGGGTGTAGGCTTAAGTAATATCTTATAAATAAACCGCTATTCTATTCTTTATTAAGGAGGGAGCTAGCGCAATAATAACTTGCTAACTAGCTCGTTGAATTATAGAAGACTGCGTAAGAATTACCTCCTTACCATCATCATTGTAGCCTTAGATGACAAGCCTTAATTTCTTAAATAGGGCGTCAGTAGCTTTGCCCTTAATTTCGTTAACTATTCTTAACTTAAAGATGCGAACTCCATCAAACTTAGTAGGGTTATACTTCTTAAATTTAAAAACTCCTCTTATAATAAGACCCTTAATCTCCTGCTTATTAGATACTTAGAAAGAAGCTCCTAAAGTTATAATATAACCTTCCTTTTGGAGCTGTTTTGCGAGTTCAAAGTTATCCTTCTCCTTAGCTATTATAAAGGCCATTAATAACTTAACTCTATTTTTAATGGTGGTAATAAATTGCTCTTTAAAATTAACAAGATGTTGGCGATTTTATAATCCCTTTAGGCGACCTCTACCGCGTCGTGGTTATGGCGTATCTACTAATATTATATTAGGATTGTAGTCGCCTTCTAGAGCATGTTAATCGTAGTTCTCCTCTAGGGCATCTTCTAGGGTATCCTATAAAGGCTTAAAACTGTTATCTTTGTAGTAAGGCTTAATAACAGTTAAACGGAATTAAGTAGGTCCGTAAGGCATCTAAATAGTGCAAGTCTGGCCATTAATTATAATAAGTTAATGTGGGCCTAACCATCCTCCCTTTTTACGCCATATGCGTACCTTAGACTAAAGTGGCAGATTAAGCGTAGTTAAGGTATTTAGGCCATTTCTTATTCCTAGTGCGTTGTTAACTTGGCGTATAGCGTAGAGATATTATACCTCCTTTATTACCTTGCGAATAGCCTCAGCTCGTTGCATAACGGAGGGAGATAGTGGAGAATCATTAATTATTTAAGGGTAGGCGCCAAAGACTAGTAATATAGGTATAAGTCTATTTAGGCCAGCAGAATTGTTAACAGCTTTAACAGCTATTTATAAGGTAAGTTCTTCACTAGCGTCCTCTAGTTCTAAAGAGATAATCTTATATGCGTGGCGTAATAGCGCATAATATCGCTCTACTTTTCCAACACTATTATGTGCCTTAATAGGGACTTCCTTGACCTTAATTGCCATTACCTTTATCTATTGTTGAAACTCTATAGATAAGAAGTTCTTTCCTATATTATGGACGATTTAATTAGGGGGTCCTAAGTAGACATTAATCTAACACAACTAAAGGGTATCCTATACGTTCCTAGCTAACATATCCTTCAAGAATTATGCGGCTTGGAAGGAGGTTAAGAAGTTAACAACTTAGAGTACTAGCTTGCCGCTAAGATATATAACGTCAACGATAATACAGAAGTTGAAGTCGTAGTTATCTTTAAGGGTGAACTTAAATCGGCTAGGGGACTTCTGGTTTATTTAGCAGTAATAGCAGTACTTTATAAGATGCTTAATTGCCTTAACCTTAACTTTATGGCCTGCTTACTAAAGAACCCTAAGCAATTAATAAACAGATAGGTAGCTAAAACAACAGTACAGTTGGCGTAATTCTGACTTAGTTAAGTGGCTCTAAGCAATACTCTTTTTTAGTTAATAAAGGAGCAACCAGGGGTGACCCCACTTGCGCACAACAGGCACCCAATTATCTCCCTAAATAAGTATATTCTTAAGGTTGTTAAGCCTAACGCCTAACTTATCTATATCTTTAATGCAAAATAGAAATGGAGTGTTTGTAGGAATAATATAGAAAGTA
>Ga0307507_10000993_pt1 | contig 63068 bp, 19 predicted proteins | sample 7_EM_MG_FD_207223 | JGI IMG/M metagenome (GOLD analysis project Ga0307507, IMG submission 207223) | Populus trichocarpa ectomycorrhiza microbial communities from riparian zone in the Pacific Northwest, United States - 7_EM | ecosystem: Host-associated > Plants > Roots > Unclassified | place...
AAGAGAACCATCGCTATATTATATTAAATTATCTAAAATAATAATATTTATTTTGCTAGCCTTATAAATAGCCTTAAAGTAGCTTTTATTTATTTAAAATATGCTATTAGTATAAAAGAGGTAAATACAATTATGGTTGCCAAATGCGCAGGCTGCGCGCAGGCTGCGTGTCAAAAAAACACGACATAGGCTAGTCGGTCGAGTTGCCAAATGCCCTCAACTGCGCGCCAATTGCGTCAACCACCAACCATTGAGGCCATTGGTAGGGTACCATATTTTGCCGATGTAGGATTTAGTGGACTTAGTAGAATATAGTAGAATATAGTAAATTACCGTAGATTGCTGGCAGATTGCTATTAGATTGTTATCTTATAGTTAGTTTTTTTTAACTATATTGGTAGAAATAGGTAAATATAGGTAGATGTGTATAAGGTGTTATGGAGGTGTCCTATAACAATCCCTCTAGATCCTTTAATATTATAATTAATACTTCTTTAATATAACTTATCTATTTCTCTAATATAGCTTAATCTAGTATAGCTTTCTTATTTAGCTATATATAGAAATCTTTCCACTTATTATTCTTTCGCTGCTTATACCACTTATAGTATAGCTTTATAAATGTATATAATTTATTTATAAGTATCTCTTTATTACTGTATTATTATAACCTTTAGTATATTATTCTGCGAATCTAGTTAGAATTTCTAGTTCCTCTTCTTATTTTAGTTTATTTAACTACTTAGCTTTTTATAACGGGACTTTATAGATAGGGGGTTATAAGGATATAATTATGGAATAGGATAGATTGGTAAGAGAGACAAATCCTTAAGGAGGTAAGGCCTTAGGGATTGTGGAGACTATATACTACAGGTATATGCCTCTAGTATATAACCAATGACTATCTAAGGGGCGTCTAGAGGTTGTCTTAAGGGCAACCTAAGGTGTCCGCAATAATATCCCTTATATTACTCCCCCCCCTTCTTATAGTCAGCCCCAATTACTATTACCTTATAGCAGGGAGATTATAATGGCTTGTCCTAGAAGGGGTTTGGAAAGATATTAGTATACTACTATATATTATCTATCTATCTAACCCCTACTTTAAACTTCTAAAAACCTTAATAAGGAAAAAACATAACTAGAGAAAAGATATTGTGGTAGGGTAAAATATCCTATACTTAGTATCTTGGGATTTTCCTATATTTATAGAGCCTTCGGCTTCCCTCCTTCTTAGACATCACAACCTACTAGAATATATTCTTTTCTTTTCTTTTTTACTAACTGCTTTCCTACTAATTAATTACAACTAATAATTAACTAACTAACTGACCAACCAACCGACCGACCAACAGATAGATAGCACAGTGGCTTTCTTATCTAAGAGTGGTCGTACCCTCCTATATACTTTATAGCATTCTACGTAGGGACAATAGCAAGCTCTTTAGATTAGAAGTCTAGTACTATATACACATAAGACACGTAAGAATATATTACAACTATAAAAGGACAACTAGCTGCAGAAGAACAACCAGCTAGGTAGACAAGACAGTAGCAGAGAACTAGGCAGTATCGAGCAGCAAGGGGAACTAGATAGACCCTAAACAGAAAGACTACAGAAAAGAAAGGACAGCTAGACTTAACGCATAAGCCAAGGAGTGGCAAAGGTCTCAGAAAGTTATATATAAGGATATTAAGCAAACCAGCGAGCCAATCAGACAACTTTAACCAATAGTTGGAGTTACCCAGTTTCGACTGCCTGTGCACAGACATGGCTAGAGCTTTATTAAAAATGCAGAGACAGTAGGTAGCCAAAGGTCAATTAATTAGACATAAATAAGAACAGGGGAGAGAATATAGAGTAGACAAACATTAGCGCGATATTAGATATACCTTTAAAAGCTTTCTATTTTGGCTTGGCTTTATCTTCTTTTAAGTTATCTAGATTATATCAGTGGCGGCTATAGAGGCATACTATAAAGAAGTAGATACAAGTGTAAGTCTAAGGCTTAGCAGTACCCTACCACATAGAAAAACAGTAGGTTAAAATAGACGGACATATTAAGACCCAGTGGCTGTAGATAATAAAGACACTATGCTCTTTTAGAAAGATCAACCTCTAGGCATTAAAAAGTAGCCAAAAGGAACTAAAGCCTATACTTCTTTTGCTAAGTATAAACTAATGCCAGGATAGTTATCTAGGACATCTTCTATTAAGACTACAGTCATGCAAGTAGACGTACTGTAGTATTTACCCATAACACCTAGGACCGATGACCCTTAGTAAATAAAGGATAAGAACCGCAAGGATCACCTATAGGCTCATAAGGAAGCTCTAGATACACATAATCAGCAGTTAACAGCTCGATATAAGATCTATATTATAGTTCAGCCTATACCAGCCCTAGGAACTATTAGAACTCCCCACTTTACAGAACAGAACGTATTACAGTTTATTAAACGGTATAAGCAGCTATCCACCTAACATTGTATAATAAGTAAGGAGAAGCACTAGGGCCTTCCTAAGTACTGCAATTACTAAATAGGGATGTGGATCTAAAGTCTGCCTAAATTTATAGCTGGTAATTAAACAGAGCTTATAAGGAGGCTTAGGATAGAATACCAAGGAAGTAATTACTAGCGATAAATAGAAACGGTAGAATTCCTAGAAGCCTATATATAATAGTATAGGGACAATCCGCCAAGCAGTATACGCAAGTACTGTAGGCAATTCAAATTAATCTCTTAGAAAGTTGTGAAGGTAGGCAATCTAAAGAATAGTTAGTAAGGATACTAGTTTATAAAAGGACTTCCGCTTAAATATTAAAGGCATACTATAGCTAAAACAGGAGCCGATCCAGATAGACAAGGGTCCTTTAACTTCTATTAGCTGCAAAGAGCTATAGAGAACAGGCTTAGTTTATATAAGGGCGCAGATTATCTATTAAAAATAGACCCTAAGGAGTAGAGCCTTTGTTAGCTAGTTAAATAGTTCCGTAATTAGCAGCCGGCTATAAGTAAAGATGCTACCCTTTAACTACCTAAGATAGCTAATATCTATTAAGCTAACTAGGAAACGTACCTAGAACAGGAGTACTGCTAAAGGGAAAGAAGACTTCTGGACCTAGCTAGATTAGGTATATATAGAAAAGCCCTAACGCAGCAGCAGTCACCCCCTACTGTAGATTAGGAAATAGATAAAATAGTAGAACAGCTAAAGAGCCTAAGGTTAAGCAAGGCGGAGCTTAAGGCAGCTGTATAGTTAATGCCGTTCCTAGACCGTATCCAAAAGGACCTAAAAAGGGTTATAACATTATTAAATTAGGCAGCAGTTCAAAGCTTAGCATAAGGATACAGCTTAGCACTAGGATATAAAGACTGGCAGAACAGTACCCAATCTCCACAAGACTGTCAATCTCTATAAGACTGTTAATCTCCGCAAGACTGTTAATCTCCGCAAGACTGTCAACCTTTGCAAGATTCTTAATATCCATAAGGCTCTTAATATCCACAGGATTCTACTACCTTTAGATAGCCGCAGCAGGACGTATGGGGTTAGTAAGGTATATAAGGACAAGGCCAATAGACCTGTTTTAGATATAGAGGAGGTTACCGTTTCACCTAGTATAAATACTAAGGGCTTAAGGATCTTATTTAGTAAGGATTTGTGCATCTATCTAATTAAGGAAGACTAGTAGCTGGGATATATAAACAACCCAGACCTAAACTCCTGTGGCTTGGAAATAAAGGACAACTAAAAGGTATTAAGAACTGGCTCTATATATATTAGTAAATAGACCTAGATAGACTAAGGAAAGAATAGACGCAGTAATAGGCCTACTATAACAGAGTAGTACTAAAGATTAGTAACAAGAAAGGTATAAACTAGGGGGACTATTTTAGAATCGCCTAACCCTTAAAGACAGCTATGCAACTAGGACAGCTATAAAGCCGTAGGAGAATAATATACAACTAGAAGATTATATCTAGATTAGGTTATGGCCTATAAATAAGGCAGCTAAAGCTAGGGAGAACTACTATTAGAATTGCCTAACCCTTAAAGATGGTTATAGAGATAGACGCTTAAGACTAATTATTAACCCGCAAGCTCTACAGCAGGCTCTACAGCAGGCTCTACCGCAGGTATAGGATGTTTAACTAGGGGACAGTCAAGTTCTAAGGTAGGGGAGGGGATGTAGGTAATGGCCGAATAAAAGATTTCTATTTATTTACTTAATTACAGTATTTCCTAAAGCTCCTTTCTTATTTACTTTCTTAATTATAACGCGTTAACCTACTGTAAAGATGTTAGTTTAGCCTACCACCTATTAATAAGCCAATAGCGATTTTCTATACCCGGTACAGAAAATCCTAATTAGTCTATTTAGTAGTAGAGCTAGTAGAACTCCATACCGCCCCTAGAATTTAATAATGCGCTAGCTATATAATAAGAACAGCACTAAGAGCCTTAATTAATTGTATAGATATAGAGCTAATTATATAATGCAAAGCTAGATGTAGAGCTATATATAGAACCTTAACTAAATAACTATATGGAAGCTATAGTTAGTTAAAGAACTAAATTAAGCCAGAGCCTTAATACTAGTACGTTACCGTCACTGAATTAAGTTAGTTAAATGTTATTAAGTTAGAGCCTTTAACCGGGCTAACTTTATTCCTTAATTAAATAATAACTAATTATAGCATAACTGTCACTACCATCCAAATTTAATACTGCGCTAGCTGTATGATAAGAACAGACACTATAGCAAGGAAGGGACCCATATAAGGATAGCAGCATGATATTAGAAACTAAGTACCGTAGAAATGGTAAAGTAGTATATAAAGAGGCACTAACAAAGATGCTCTGTAAGAGATTATATATTAGGCATAGCTAACCACGTTAAGCCTAAACTATTCTTATAAGATTAAAGACGGAACTAATCTATATTTAGCTAGGCTAGTAAAGGACCTTATTAGGGATTATAAAGGAAATAGGAATTAGACATATAGGAGCCAGCGCTTTTCCTTAGGGGTCATCTTAATAAAGGACTGCATTGTGGACATAAGGGCAAGGGATATATAATAGAGGTAGTTATAACAACTAAGAAGCTAATACTGGATAATATTAAGGATGACTTAGGCAAAATATAGAGCTAGCAGGACAGTAATTAAGAGACTAAAAGTAGAAGACAATCCTAAGAAGGCTCTTAAGCTAGAAGAAGATTAAGGATATATAAGCGTACTGCTAGCAACGGGGGCAAGGAAGCAGCCGTAAAAGCTTAAGGATGCGCCAAAGAAGCTAAGGGCAAAGACAGTCTAAAAAGGGAAGAAAGCAGCTGTAAAAGACATCCTAGAAAAGCACCTAGCCCGCAAAAACAGTCTACTAGACACTGCCATTTATGCTTATAAGGAAGGAAGTCTTAAAATAGGTCTCTAAATTGGACATCTGGTAGATACTAAGAGCCTTAATCAACTATATATGTAGAGCTTTAACTAAATAACTGCACAGCTAGAGTCTTAATTAACTGTCCATAGATATAGAGCCTATGGATATAAAGCCTTAGTTAAATGTTGATAGATTTAAAGCCTTAATTAAGCATACAACAATGCAGAGTCTTAATTATATGTAAAGTAAAAGACGCCTTAAGTCAATCTAGAGCCTTTATTAAATCTTAATCAATTAGACGCCGCCTCCGCAATTAAATTAGATTAACTATAGCTTTTGGTCGGGCCGACCTAATGCCCTATTTAAACATCAGTTAATTATACATTGTTATAGTTAAATTTAATTAGTTACTGTCACTAGCAGACGTCTTTAATTAGCAGTTAGGGATCCTATAATGGTAGATAGATAGGCACTAGGCCTAATTAAGAAACTAGTACACGGCTAGAAGATTATTAGAAGCACCACTAGTTAGCATTTTAGAGCCTTTATAGGAACCTCTTCCTTTAACCCCCTTTATTAATTAACTGCCGCCTATCTTAATACCTATAGATGGGTTAACTAGAACAATCTTTCCTATAGATATAGATACGGAGCTTTATATAGAGTCTTGTACAGAGTTATACATAGAGTCTATAGATATGGAGTATATAGGTATAGAGCCTTAATTAGACAATAGTATAGCAGCTTAACTAGACGCCTATATATATAAAGCCTTAATTAAATGGTAGATGTGGAGCCTTAACCAATTATATGTCTACACGGAAGTGTTAATTAATTGTCTATAGATATAAAGCCTTAGTTATATATATAGCAGAAGACATCTTAAGTTAAGCTAAGGCCTTATTAAATGTTAATTAGTTAAACGCCGTCTTTACATTTAAATTAGGACAATTAGAGCTTTTAACTAGGCCAACTTTCTACCTTAATTAAATAACCAAATGATTAGTTACAGTACGTCGTCGCTAACTAATTAGATAGTCTTTGGCTAGCGGTCAAAGCAGGCATATAGGTATATATGCAGATATGTATATAGACACAAACGCAGATATAGATATAGAATATGCAATATAGAGCTACTAATACATAGCTAGATGCACAGCTAGATATAGAGTTTTAATATTAAATGACTAACTAAACAATAAAACTAAGCCAGAGCCTCTGCTACCTTGGTTAACTACTCTATTGCTACTGCTACTACTACCACTATTCCGTCTAGCTATTTTATCCTTACTGTCTTAATTAACTGCTGTCTCTACTGTTCTGGATCTGTACCGCTGCTAGGTCTATTTACTGCTGGATCTACTGGATCTGCTATACTATTTAACTATTCTAACCAATCTATTCTAGGCCTAATGCTACTTTAACTGTTCTACTATTGCTCTCCTAACCGCCATACTCTACTATTTCAATTACCCTGCCGCCGCTATTCTAATTAGCTGCTACTAACCAACCGCTACTAACTAAATGCCATTAACTGTTCTGTTGCTGCTGCTACTACTACTGCTAGTATTCTAACTGTTCCTACTACTGTTATTCTAACTACCGTTTCTACTAACTGTTCCATTCTACTATTCTAATTATTCTATTGCTGCTATTTTAACCAACTGCTACTAACCAACTACTACCAACCAACTGCTATCTACCGTCTGCCGCTACTAAGAATTCTACTACTAAAAGTTCTGTTACTAGATGTCCTACTACTTACTAACTGTTATTAAGTTTTTCTACTAAGTATTCTATCGCCAACTGTTCTTTTTTATTTTACCATACTAACTGTCTACTTTTATTACTGTTGCTACTACTATTACTATTACTGCTATTACTACTACTACCGTTATTATTTCTGTTTTACTGCCGTCCTAGTTACTGCTAATGGGAAGATTGGATCTTAGTTATAGATAACGGAAGGACGCCGTGGAACAGCTCTATAGGAGGGCTAAGGATAGGGTTTCCGCTATTCTTTTAGGGATATACTTTCCTTTTACTATTCTACCTTTACTATACTTTTATTTTGCTATTTTTCTATATTATAGAACGTTAGGGGACAATATTTTTAGTAGGGGAGGTATATAGTAGGGTAAAATGTCCCATGCTTAGTGTTTTAGGATTTTCCTATATTTATAGAGCCTTCGGCTTCCCTTCTTCTTAGATATTATAACCTACCAGAATATATATTTTTCTTTCCTTTCTTACTAACTGCTTTTTTACTAATTAATTATAACTGATGACTGACTAACTGACTAACTAACTGACCGACCGACTGACAGATAGACAGCATAGTGGCTTTCTTATCTAAGAGTGGTTGTACCCTCCTATAATATAAGGATTACTAGGAGACCTATTAAAAGCCTACTAGAAATATACCGGTAACTACCTAGGCTAACCTTAAGATTTTTATGCAACTCTACTTCTAAGCCTTTATACTAGTCTATAATTAATCGTAAGTATTATAGGCAATTTAGTGTTCCTAATATGGTTCTGTAGAACCTTTTAGTATGGGATTTAATATATAAAGCCTTGGCTTGCCATCGTCTTTAACTTTTAAGATATTAATTTATAATCCTTTCTTATTGGTCCTGTGCTATATATTTAGTATAGCTCTACTGCCTAGTAAATGGAAGGGATACTTTATAATAGCGCCTCTAGCTATTATATAATTATTAAAAACGTCTATAACATTATTCTTTAACACTATAGTATTATTTAGGTATAATTTAACCTATATATGTCTGTAATTGATATCTTAATTACCTTCCCTGGCCGCGTAATTAGTTTTTTTTATAAGGAAGTAATGGCTAAATGGCTTATATATGTTTCCTTCCTTCTAAATTGCGCTATTATAACAGAGATATATTAGTAAGGTTGCGGCTATTTACTAGAAGGGTATTAGAAGGTAATATATAGAGATATCTTGCTTACTAAGCTGCTCCTTTTCCTTAACACCTTACTTCCCCTTATTAACCTTTATCCAATTTTGGACGTATCTTTAATATATTATTAAGATTTTCTTTATTTCCATTATTAATTTAATATACCTTTTTGTTCTTTTACTAACTGCTCTTTTAAGCTAATTCTTTAGCGTATTTTAGCCCTGCTGCTGCATATAGAACCCTAACCTCTACTAACCCATAACTAGTGCTAGTCCTACTTAAATAACTTTATATACACGTCCTTAAAAGACTAGAAGTCTAATAAAAAGATTTTGGATACTTATAATAAGACCTACTGCGTAAGGTCTAACACCTTTAGTCTTTATAATTAATGCATGCGTACTAAGAGCGGTAGTTATATTAAGGTAAGCTTTCCTATTCTTAATAGGTTTCCATTACTAACTTTAGGCTTTAATATAGCCTAGGCCTAAGTAGCGACGATCCTTTAATATCCTTAACTACTATATTACCTAGGCTCTTTCTTATTTTAGCACTAATGCTAAATATCTAGGTTAAATTTAAAACTATACTATAGCCATCTATACTGCCTATAATTCCTAGTAAGCTAGCTAGTAACGCCTAATAAGGGAGTAAGGTTAATATACTAAGAATAGGGTAAAGGATAGGGGTAATAAGAAAAAGGTTATTGTCTACTATAAGAAAGAGTTTGTATATATGCATTAAGTTTTAAAAGAGCATAATATAATGTAGTATTAGGTAGGTTATCCTTTAGGTACCTAGCAGATAGGTAACTAATAATTACTATAGTAAGGTCTTGGTAGTTCTAGTCTTTACTAGCCAGCTAACGTCTCCATTTATTCTGGGCTTAAGTATATCTTTATTAACTATAAGCTTACGCCTTAAGAACTTTATTAGTACTGGTTTAGGCCTAATATTAGTGTTAAGTGTTTAAGGATCTCTGCTTTATCTATACCTTATTAGCCTACCCCTATTTTTATACCTACCTATACTTCTACTAAGGGATCTAGATCTAGATCTTATTTCTATTAGCTATTACTTAGCAGGCCAATAGATACTAATCCTATACCTAGGGATAAGGCATAGTAGCTTTTAATTTAAGTATTTAGGATTAATTTTTTTATATATATAGTAGCAATTAGGAAGGCCTTATAAGGCATTAAAAAAGGTATAGGAATACTATTCCTGATATAGACTAATAAATAGGAATATAATTCTAGCAAAATACCCTATTAATTCTATGCTATATACGTAAAAAGGCTAAAAACCTATTCTGCCTTAGGCCGTAGCCCTAATCAATCCTTATAGTTTCTAAAGCTTATTTGTTTTATATCCAATTTAACCTATTTACTTTTTAGGGCCTCTCTTAGCCTACTATAAGCTTTCTTTATAGGTTATAATAATACTATAGTATTAGAGCGCTTTCTGCGATTTATAAATTATGGACCTTAGTCCTAATATTCTTTTAGAATATCTTTGTAATAATTAAGGTAATCCTCTAGTTCCTATATAGAGTCCTTAGCAGGCTAGCCTAGCTATTTAACTTTATATTAAAGCTTGTTCTTAATAGACTTATAGCATAGTATAGCTTTAACCTCATACCGCTCGCCTACCACTTTAGGGTGTTAAATTGGGCCTAGACGGAAGTTCTTTTCTAGTAGTAGTCTATACTATAGCTCTATTAGGTTTATATAAAACACTAGATGTATATAGGCTATAGATAGGGGTAGCTAGCTTACTAATTTATTCCTTAACTTAGAAGGGACCTAGGTATCTTACATTAAGCTTCTTTAATGGTTAATGGGTCTTAATATTTGTTAAATATAATAAAACCTTATCGCCTACTCTAAAATACTTATCCTAGTATTTGCGGTTATACCAAAGTCTTTACTGCTCTTAGGCATCTTATAGACTCTACTTTGTATACTTTTATTACTCTTCCTATTTCTAGAGGTACCCTTATACTCTCTAGTAAATGTCCTTAAACTTCCTAGTGGGATCCTATAATTAATTATATAGCCTTAGCCAGTGATTACTAGGTATACTATTAAACCTAAATAGTTAGACGCCATAGGCAATCTAGATTAGTGTGTACTTATATAATGCGTATTGTTTTAAATTATAAGCGTACTCTATATATGGAAGTAGCTTACACTAATTATCTTACTAGTAGTTTAAATATATCTATAAGTAAGACTCCAGTTCCTAGTTCTAGCATTCTATTTATCCGTCTATTTATAAATAGAAAGCTATACTATAATAGTAGTCTATCTTTAAATAAAAGCATAAATCCGACTAGTACTGGCTTATAAAGACGCTGCCCCTATTAGTAATAATAGAGTGTGGCTAATCTACTTTAAGAAAGCATTTCTCCTTAATTAGGCTGGTAAGTACTTATATATTAATTGTCTTATTAACAGGAAGGTATTAGATATACTTTAAAAACTTATTAATAAGTACTAGGACTAAATTGTATATTTATTCTTACCTATCTTTTAAGGGCGGGAGATCTGTAATAAAGTCTATAGTATAATATTGCTATAGCTTACTAGTAGGGGAAACTGATTTAAGTAAACCCCATAGCTTATGCCTTTGGATTTTATATACTTAACACTTTTTATAGTAGCTGATATATTCCTTTACTTCCTAATTAAGCTTTAGCCAGTAATATTTACGTTAAAGTAATTCTACTGTTTTAGCTTAACTATAATAGCCGCCTAGAGGATTATTATAATTCTTTATAAGAATCTTCTATTATAGATTTGCTTCTTATAGTACCTAAACCTTACTATATCTACGCAGTAGGCCTATTAGGTCTAGTTCCTAATAGTAGCGCCTAGCAGCTTCCTTTCTATTATATTTCTAGTCTACTTCTATATTAAAGATAGCATAGAAGGCATCCCTCTATTACACCTTATAGATAAGATCCATTAACCTTTTAGATAGTTCCTAGGTAAAAGCTATTTTGTCTTATACTGCTCTAAGTATATAACTAGATAGTACTATAGATTTTATAACTCTCTAGTACGCATATATTAGGAAGGCCGCTATAAGGTTAAAGTCCTTTAGTTATTATAGGGCTCTGGGTTCCAATTACTTTATAGCTTTACTTTTAGTTTAAAGGGATAGCTTAGTAATTAAGGGTAGTATATTACTAGGTTCTAAACTTATATTAGGAACGTTCTATCTAGGTATCTTTAGACCCTTATTAGCCATAGACTGGGTACTAGCTAGAACATTAGTGGAAGCTAATAGGGTTTATACTACCTAAGACTTAGTGCTTAGAGCTGTAGGTGCTTAAGTATCTTATACCTAAAGCTTATTCTACAATATAAGAAGTAAGATATCTATTATCTGTTTTCCTTCTCCTATTTTAAAGCCTTTAATATAGTCTAGCCGTTATAACGGTCTATTAGCAGGGTTATTTTCCCCTGGCTTATATCCAATCTTAAAGTTAAATCGCGTAAGCTCCCCCGCCTATTTAGCTTATTAAGGTATAAGCTTCTTTATAGTTATAAAATAGCGTAGATTATAATAATCTGAGAGTATATAGGTGGTATAGCTCGCGTGCTTAAGGTAGTGTTACTACTATTTAAAGCAGTTAACTATAGCTAGCAGTTCCTTATTATGGGTATAATACCTAACTTTAGGTCCCTAGAATTTTTAACTATAGAATACTACCGGTCTTTAGTAGAGCTGGGTAGCGTCTAAATACCTATTAGGTTGCAGTAAAATACTAGTAAGAGTAAAATTTAATATATTAGTAACCATTATTAGTAGCTAATTTAGGTTAAAATGCCGCAATAGTAGAGCTTTTATAAACTTTATGTATAGTTTCTAAAAGGCTTCCTATACCTTTCTAGGCCATATTTATAGTTTATACTATTTAGTTAGTCCTTTCTTAGTTTTCTTCCTTTTTACCTTTAAGCTTTTTACTTTCTAGGCTAAGTCTTAGGAAGCTTTAGTAATATAGTTAAATAGGTATTAGGTAACGTCTAAGTAGTTATAGATAAAGCGCCTATAGAAATTAGCAAAGCCTAAGAATACTTAAACATCCTAGTAGCTCTTTAGCTCTGGCCACTCTTAGATTATCTACACCCGTATTAGGTCTATAACTATACCTATAGGCGTTATAATGTAACCCAGAAACTTAACCTGCTTAATATTAAAGAGATACTTTAACGCCTTAATATAGAGGCCCTAATTATCTAAATGTTCTAGCACTTCACGGATATATTGCTTATACTAATCCTTATCTTCTAAATAGATTAGAATGTTATTTAAATAGATAATATATATGCGGTTAACTAGTCCCCCTAAGGCTCTATAAATGTATAATTAAAATATTATAGACGTATTGGTTAGCCTAAAGGGTATTACTAGATACTTAAAGTGGCCGTATTAGGTTTTAAAAGCGGTCTTCCACTTATCCCCTTTTTCAATGCGGAGCCTATAATAGGCGTCTTATAAATCTAGCTTTGTAAAGATCTTTACCTTAAATAGTTAATCTAGTATTTTACTAACTAGTAGTAGCGGGTAATGGTTCTTAATTATAATCTTATTAAGACCGTAATAGTCTACGTATAGCCTTATAGTTTTATCTGGTTTTGGGATAAAGAGGATTGGTGTACCTACTAGTAACTTACTAGGCTATATCCATCCCTTTTCTAGTAAGCCGTTAAGGTACTTTTATAGGATCTTAGGCTCTTTATAAGAGAGGTTATAGATAGAAAGGTTTAGTAGTTATTTACCTTCTTCTAAATTAATTATATAATTATATTCCAAGTTCTGCTAAAGGACTTTAGCTTATCTGCCTAAAAATACCCTAAGTGAGTCCCTTAGGCCTAATGGAATTTTTAATAGGTTAGGGTTGCGCTTGTTCTCCGCATTATTATTAGGTAGGTCCTAAAGGTCCCTTAGGACGCTTACAGGCAGTATTGCGCGCTATAGTAGCTAATTATATATAGTTGCTACTATACGTTAAATGGTTTTATATAGTAGCTAGTAGAGGGTAGGGAACTCTTTAATATATTGTTTAAGATATTATAGTATACTCTCTGCGTATTGCTTAAGCCAGAGTAGCCTATAGTAGTAGAAGTATCTTATAAGATCTTTAAGGTTGCCGCCTTTCTGTAATGTCTCCGCAACCTATCTAGTAGTTCCCTATAGGGTATCTGTTATAGAAGGGTTATTACCTATACTAGGCTCTATACCTATCTTGCTATAGAATAGGGGTTAGATCTGATACTCCTTTAGATATAGAGCGTATACTATTTCTCCTAGAGCTATATCCTCTAGGATGTCTTTTAAGCTTATTAGTAAAATACACTCTTCTAATTCTTTATTATTCTACTATTTAAAGGCTCCTATCTTAAATTGTATTCTAAGATCTACTTCTACAAGCTAAGGGTATCTAAGAATAAGGTTATAGCTTATAAAATTAGCCACCTAAAAGGGTTACGGGCCAACCACCTTAGTATAATTATATATGTCGGCTACTAATACTATAAGCTTATAGGCACTATATAGTTTAATCTAATACTTATCTAGGAACCCTATAGTAGGTTTCTACTACCCTAGCAATAGGATAAGCTTATGCTCTTTTACTAAATTATATTATATAAGATTAATTTCGGCACCGCTATTATATAGTGCTTAGAACTAACATACCTCACCTATAGGGAGTACCATTTCTAGCTTAATAGCAATATAGAAAGTCTCTTCTTTTGTATCTTGCCCTAGTTATAGCTAGGAGAGGTCCATAACTAGGGCTTTTCTTTTTTTAGATTATTAGCATAGTTATTGCCCTGCTTATTTTTCCAATTAGGTTTACCTCTAGAGAAGTTTTCTCTTAACTTTTTAGAGTGTTCCTATAAGGGTGCCAGATAGGTATTAGGTTGGCCCTAGGAGTCTTTCCCATTACTTAAGGTCCCTAACTTTAACTATTCTAGATTTCTCTTTAAGAACGGCTTCTTTAGAGCTTAGGTCTGCCCTATATTACTACTAGAGTACCCACGCTTCTAGTTACCCCCTAGCTTCTTACTAAAAGAGGTCTAGTTTCTTACTATATCTGTAACGGTGCTAGAGCGCGTCACCTACCAAATTCTGCCATATTCTGCTATATTCTGCTACCTGGCATACTATCTAATACTATCTAGTACTGTTTCTTACTGTTTGCTTGCCTACTATTAGCTCGTCTACTATTAGCGCCTTAGCGGCCCGCGCTACCTGTTTGTTTATATAAGCCCTTATAGCCACCTTTCCTCCTTAGCTCAGTATCTTTATTAGATAGTAATCCACAAGCTTTGGTTTAGAGGCATTTATATAAGCCGTCACATTATACTAAGCTCTCCCTATACTGCCTAGGAAGGGCTTAATAATATCCCACCCTAAAAGAAGACCTTTTTCTACAATAACGCGTTAACACGTTATACTTAGACACTAAGAAACTCATACTACCACGCCTGGGAAGGCCCTAACAACATCCTATTTTTAGAGGCCAGACTGTACTTAACCTATACCCCTAAAAGAACCCCAAAATTAAAACTGAATTATATAATTCTAACAATCCTTAGGAGGCTAATAATAGCACCTAAAGTACAGTCACACGTCAAAAGTCTGGGTCGCCTGGTCAATGCGCACCAAAAACTACCATAACTCAATATCTTTCTGCTTATATATTGTCACCCCCATATAATAAATAATATATTTATCTATCTACTTAGGTTTTTTTAAAAAAAAAATTTTATGTTTTTATTTAAAAAGTATAGAAATATAGAGGTGGCATATTCTCGGAAATTTATATAGAAATTAGCCGAATTTTGATGAAAATCTAAAAATTCCAACTTTAAACATTTTATTAATAGCGTTAATTCTTTTAATAAATAATTAAAATATAATAAATATTATCTTTAAATACTATTTTATTATATTTTTAGCTTTTTTTTATTTTTTAATATATTTATTGTTCTAGTTTACTATCTTAAAAGTTGTAAGTTTTGATGGTTTTTGGTGCGCATAGGCCAGGCGACCCAAACTTTTGACGTAGTACTGTAAGCTTATTTAAAAGACCTACTTTTACCTAAGAGGAACATGAGATCTAGTTAGGATTAGAAATTAAAGATAATAATAACATTACAAATATACATAAGCAGATTCGTGCCCTTGCAGCCAATTAGAAGGTTAATTATCTTTAAGCCTAAAGTATATAAGAGACTCTAAAGGAGATCTTAGAAAGCCTTGCTGCCTTATAAAATAGCCCAGCCTCCCCTTTATAAAGCCTTAGTTAACCTATTTACTTAACTAAATATAATATACTAGAGAGTATAGATATAATAACAAAATAATTAAAGTCCGTTAAGCTCCCTAACCCTTAACCGCTATCTAATGGAATAAACCCTACCTTTAAGAATTAGAGGATCTAAGTATAAGGAAAGCTCCACATTAACTATAATTATTTTACCTTTAAAGAAGCTAAAATACTCTACCTCTTTAGTTAAACCATTGGGGATACCTAGTAATACCCTTAGGCCAAGTTTAAGGATAAGTTACCTGTTTAGTTTATATCTATTAATAAAATAATATAGCATCTGGCTACTATCTATGTTAATCTAAATAAAGTATAGGATATCCGTTATAACTATAACCGCCTAATAATAAAACTAAACTAATCCTTTACTAAGTTCTAGACCTAATTCTTATGCCTAATAGGCGAAGGCCAGGTTCCCCTTAAGAACTATTGTTTGGACCTATATAATAAGCTAATGGTCCAACTATAAGAGAAGATCGCAGTAGCCTTAAATAACCTATTAACCTACTAAAGACTTGCAACCTAATATTTATTACTAGATTTAGAACTAAAATAAATTAATGCTCGTTCTAATTAACTAAAGAGGTCCTATAATAACCGGAACCTATCCGCCACACTAATAGGAGCTAGTATTAGAAGATAAACCATAACCACCCTTATACTAAAAGCGGTTATAACTACCTACCCACAAGCCTTGTCTAAATTGCCACATACTATACCTTTAGCCAATACTTATTATAACACCCTAATTAACCCTGCTACGGCCACGTGCTTTAATTGTGGAAAGGATAGTTACTTTGCCTTATCCTGCCTAGAGCCAAAGGATATAGGTAATATTAAGGAGATAGAGGAAGAAGAAACGTCTAATAAGTTAGAAAAAGAAAAACCCTAGGGAAAAACTCCCCCCTAGGGTACCCTATTAATCTTAAGGAGATTAATCTAAGTTAGCTAATAGGTAGAAAACACTTTATAGTTCTATATATAGTATCTTAAAATAGATATAGAGTTAATATAACTGCCCTTATTAATACTAGAGCAAATAGCTTTGCCTTTATAAACACTACTTATATAAATGACATTACTAGGTTCTTAAATGTAAATGCTACCTAACTAGAGAAGCTTATTTAAGTAAAAAGCTATAACAGCTAAGCCAGTAAGCCAGCTACCCTTGTCTTAAAGCTATATATTACTATTAATAGATAGCGCCAATTTGGTATCCCCTTTTATATCCTAGACCTAGGGTCCTATAATATAATCCTTGGCCGGAAATAGATGTCCTACTTTAATATTTAGTTAAACATTTAATAAAGACAGTTTGTCTAGCTAGATAATAGACCAAAACTGCTTTCCTTTATTAGAGAAATTTAGACTAACCGCAAGACACTAGCCGCGAGGGTTAACCTTATCTATTAGTAGGATATTAGAGACCGCAACCTAGCCTTTACCTAAGAAGATGCCTGCCGCGAGGCTGGTAGGAACTCTATATTAATAAAGATACTCTCCTAAAGTAATGCGTTTAAAGAGGACTTTATATATAAAAGCGGGACAGAAAGCGATGTAGATAACGTCTAAATTATATAGATCCAACCGGTATAGAAAAGAACGTACTAATAGGATATAAGGGATAACCTTTAAAAGATGCGATAGGAGCTAGAGGGAGTAATAATAACGCTAATACCCCAGAAGCCCCTAAAGCTATATACGCCCCCATTGTCTTATAACCTCCCTACAGTAGATATTATGGCAATTAGTGCTATAGGTTTCTACTTTAATATATATTAAAAGGACAATAAGGTCTTTATAACTAACTTATACAAAATTAACCAGATTATTAATAAGAAGGAAAAGGGGCTAGTAAAAGAAACTAATAAGGAGCTAGTTAAGCGCCTTCTCCCTACTTACCTCTTAGACCATAGAGACGCGTTCTTAAAAGCAGCTTTGGATATACTGCCCCCCTATTAAACCTATAATTATAAGATTTAGTTAAAAGCCAATAACTTACTAGGCTATAGCCCCCTCTACTAATAATTAATAGATAAGCTAAAAGCAATAAAGTAGTACTTAATTAATAACCTTAATAAAGGGTTTATTAAGCCAAGTTAAGCCCCTTTTACTTCCCCTATTCTATTTATAAAAAAGCCTAGTAAAGACCTTTATTTTTATATTAACTATTAGAAGCTAAATACTATTACTTAAAAGGATTAGTATCCTATTCCTTTAATTAATAAGACCCTTATATAATAATAATTCATTGCTTAACGTCCGATTCGGATCCCTATTGGGCCCACGCGGACTACTCCTTATTTACATATAGGGAGAAAACTCTGCTTGAGAAAACCCCGTAATCCATCCCCCTGCCTTTTAGGACTCGCCTACTTAGCGCCTACGAGTCGCCTATGGTGCTCTACTACCTTACTTTTTGACCTCCTTGGGAACCACTGCTGCCGTAACAAGCTTACAAACGCGCTAGTATTACAAACTTTACTCTACTACTGTAGAGTTATTAGGGGGCGCCTATTACCCGCCCCTTTGCCTTTTATTACCATTTCCTTTGCAACCCGAAACTGGTCTAGCACACTTTAGCTAATAAGCCACTGGGTAACCGCCTTGAGACCTTTTTATGTTAAGAGTAGTGCATTATAGTTCTCTGTGCTAGCTACTGAGAGCATTGCTTCTTAGTTGGTGCGTAAGGGGCATAACAGTATTACGTGTTTTGGTGTCTATCTTGGCCAGCTACATTTGCATCTTGGGCTACCTACTAGAACACCTACTCAGTAAAGCCAATCTTTTAGTCCTATTATTCCTGTTCTTAACAGTGTTGCCATTGTATTTTCTGCCTTTGTTAGGCCTTCTCGGAGCCCTTAAGTGTTTACCCTCCATGGCGTTGACCATGCTACGGCTTGGGTTCCTCTTGTCTGAGTCAGCCTTTATACCTTCGACTCCCATGTGCCTCTCTAGTAAGACCCTTATATATCTAAGCTGGGTAAAGATCTTTACTAAACTTAATATCCACTAAGCTTTCTACCAAATTAGGATAGACCCTACATCTAAAGATTTAATAACTTTCTGTACTTATTACGGGTCCTATAAATATAAAGTTCTTCTATTTAGACTAACTAACGGACTGGCTACGTACTAAAGGTATATAAATAACATTCTTTTTAATTACTTTAATAAATTCTGCGCAATATACCTAAACAACATTCTTATATACTTAGATAATAAACTTAAGCATTAAGTTTATATTAAAAAGGTCCTAGAGAGATTACAGAATACGGGCTTGCAAGTTAATATTAAAAAATATAAATTTAGGATAAAATGTACAAAGTACCTTAGGTTTATAGTAAGTATAGATAGGATTAAAGTCAACCCTAAAAAGGTTAACGCAATCTATAACTAGAAATCCCCTTATACTATAAAGGGGATTTAGTCCTTCCTTAGTTTTTATAATTTCTATTACTAATTTATCCGCGACTACGGAGTTGTGGTAAAGCCTCTTATATAACTTACCTAGAAAGACACGCCTTTTATCTTTAATAATAACTGTATAAAAGCCTTTAGAGAGTTAAAAGATTAGCTTATCTCTTCTTAAATCCTTCATCACTATAACCCAGACCTTAAATTAATGCTAGAGATGGACGCTTTTAATGGAGTTATAGTAGGAATCATATTATAGTTATATCCGGACAGTAAATAGTACTCTATTACTTTCTTCTTAAAATTAATAGACCTAGCTAAGTGTAACTACAAAGTATATAATAAAGAAATGCTAGCTATTATTTAATTGCTATCCTAATAGTGTGTAGAGCTAAAAGGCATAAACTTCCGGATTAAGATATATACAGATTATAAAGCCCTAGAGTACTTTATAACTATAAAGTAGCTTACTAGGTAATAAGCCTACTAGGCTAAAATACTCTCCCAATTCTTCTTTATAATTATATATTACTCTAGTAAGCAAAACTTTAAGGCTAATATATTAACCTAAAGGGAACAAGATATAGGACCTTAGGATAAGCTGAAGGCCTAATACTAGACAAACGCCCTCCTCTACCCTAAACAGCTTAACCCGCAGATCTTTAAGGAGCTAGACTCTAAATGGAATAATTTAGCACCTATAGAAGGAGAAGTCTTAGACAAACTAATAGGGCTAATTAATTGTATCCTAACTATAAACCGTATGGCCGACTCCCTAAAGGCCCTCCGTAACTAAGCTATAAAAGATAACCCTAATTTAGAAATAGAAGGACTGCTCTTATACTAGAAACAGCTTATAGTTTTAGATATTAATAACCTACAGATAGAGCTAATCTATAAAGCCTACTGTTAAGTCTTTATGGTATACCCTAGTTAAGATAAGATCTACTAACTACTAGCGCCCCGTTACTACTGGTGAGGACTTCTACCTAATATAGCACGATTTATTAGGAACTGCCACGCCTATAGACGCGCAGATGCCCCTAGGGATTAAACTCCTAGGTAGCTATAACTACTACCAGTTCCAGAACGCCCTTAGCAATATATTATAATAAACTTTAAGTTATTTCTAAAGGACGCCTATGGCTATAATGCGGCCTTTATAGTAATTAACCGATTATATAAACAATCTATCTCCCTCCTATGTTTTAAGACCATAACTATAAAGGATATGGCCTGCCTCTACATTAATAATATCTATTAATTCTACGGTGCCCCTAAATTAATTGTCTCTAACTATAGTCCCTAGTTTATATTAGATTTCTAGAATAAATTCTGCCGTATCTTTGGGATTAAGATTAAGCTCTCTACTGCATTTCACCCCTAAACTAATAGTTAAACTAAGATTATAAACTAGTACCTTAACTAATAACTATGTCCCTTTATAGACTACTATTAGGACAACTGATTGGAATTACTACCTATAATGGACTACGCACAGCTTATACTCCCCCATAATAGTATAGGGATGTCCCCATTTAAACTGCTTTATGGGTATACACTATAAACATCCTTTAATTAGGATAGGCATAATAAGAAAAATAGTTTAAAGATAGAGCTTGCATAAATTACAGAAAATAAGGTTATTTTGCTAGAGACTATAGGGGTAGTTAGAGTAACTATATAGTAAAGAGCACTAGGTTGTTAGAGTATAATAATATAGATATAGGGATGTTGCGCAGGACCAAGGAGTGTTCAATTAAGTACTTTACATTTTGTTATAATAACGCATGCCAAATTTATAAGGACGCTAAGTATGGCGTAAGCTATTAGCTATAAGAGCCAGAGTTAAAAGGACTTAGAAGAACTATAGAGTTAGATAAAGAATAAGATTAACTCTATAAGCTAGATTAAGATATTAAAGCAACATGCGGACAAAGATTAGTAATAATAACAATAGAGTTAGAGTACTTATTAATTAACAGCGATAAGGAGGAAAAGAAGGCTAACTAGGAGCACTTATACCTTAGTAACGCAATAGAAGCAGAGACTAAAACCACTATAGAATATAGATTAGTAACGGGTATTATAACACTATTAGATACAATTTCTATTACTTTATAAGATAGAAGGAGCAATATCTAGAGACGATTAAGCAAGTAGATAACTACTAGTACTAGCTCACCACTTATAAAAGGCAAAAGGCCATAGGTTTAAGATTCTTAAAAAGAGATAAGGAAAGCTCTAGACTTGCTAGGCGCGATAAGGACAGCTTAGGAACCCACAACGGACGAAAACTAATAGGAAAGAGCAGTAACTTAGTTTAGTAACTAACAAATAAGTATAGGACGCAAGTTTAAGAACCATAAGTTTAGGGAATAAATAAGAACGTTATTAGGAAGCCAAGATTTTAAGAAATAAATAAGGACCATAGCAGTTCTAGGTAAACATAGTATTCAGCCTAAAGATTAAAAAGTTAATACTAAGATTAGGAAGCAAGACGACTTTAAGGATCTAGCTACAAGACATAGAAAACAAGAAACTATAGATAAGTTTAGGTAAAGAATTATTGCATAGCAAGAGCAAAAGCTAGATAAGAGATTAGCTATACTAGGTTATATAAGGGACAAAGCACCTATATAAAGAGTTATTAATAGGCCTAGTGCAGGGACACCTAGAGTAAAGTAGTTAAATAAACTAGAACAAGAAAAGGATCTAGACATTCCAGTTAGATTTAAAGAAAGACACACCAAAGGATGTCACGATGCAGCAATAACAAGGTACTTTCTTATAAATAGACTATATACACTAAACCAGTTATATAGAAAGTGGTATAGGCAACAACATAATAATAAATAGGAAGACTTTTATATATAGCTAGATGAAAAAGTTGTCTAAAACCAACCTATTATAGAAAAACGTATAAGTTACATTAAAGGAGTATTAATTATAATATTAAGGAACCTAAAAGAGGGATCCAGGGACTAGAAAAGTAAGCAATAAATTGCAATACCTATAGCAGAAATACTAGTAGTTAGGTTAACTAAGTATTAGTTTAAACTTAAGGATAAAGATAAGTTAAGAGTTAACCTAAGTCACTTAGCACACTATACGTTATTATAGATAGCTTATATAGATAATGTGTGTAATATATATAGAGCACTAAAAGACAAAAACCGGAAGTACTTAGTAAGGATACATTAGGCACCAGAGGAAAAGCGGTTCAGAGACGCTAAGTATATATATAGATGGCACCCAGTAGAAGTATAGAGTTAAGGGAACCTAATACTTTAACCTAAAAGATTCCTTATAGAAGAATGTCTAGATAGACAATAGTAGTGGGACTGCCTAGAGAACACTTATCTATAGCATATAGAGGAAAAGAAGTAAACTAAATATTAGCTAAAAGTAAACTAAGTATAAACAGGATCTAGTAGCTAACAGTTAGGAAAAGGGGAGGCCTATAAAACTAGAGGGAACTAGTAGTAGAGCCTTAAACCCTTAAAGAAATTTAAGGATAACACCTAAACTTATAAGTTAAGTAGTAAGATTAGCAGTTTAAAGCGTTAATAGATAGTAGAGCAATAAGAAACCACATATTACTAGTAGCAGTAAAAAGAATAGGGTTACTATATAGATAAAAGGAACACCTATATCTACTTATAATAATTTTAGGAGATTAGATAGCCTATAGAGGAGGTATTATTAATCTTAAAATAGGACCTATTTAGTTAACTATTAAAGGGAAACCAGTTAAAATGTCTTTTAATATCCTACCGTTAGGAAAGGATAAGGTAATACTAAAAATGCCTTAGTTATAGGAATATAATCCAAAGGTTAATTAGGTTATAGGTCAGGTTAATATTAGGGATACTTAATGGCGCAAGATGCAACAGTAAACTAAGTTGGTATAGTACTAAGTTAGAGGAACATATAAAGAGACTAAGTAAGGCTTAAGTTATATACCAAAAAGATACCATAAGTATGGTAAAAAGTTATGGTTACTAGAAAATAAAAAGCTATTAGAATATACAGTATAAGACTATAAGATAGAGTTAAAAGAGGGAATAAGTTTAAAGTTCTTTCTAATCTATAAGCTCACTAAAACAGAGTTAGTGGCGCTTAAGGAGTTTATCTAAGAAAACTTATAAAAGGGATATATTAGACTATTGTAGTTATTAGTAGGATATCCAGTATTATTTATCCTAAAGAAAAACGGAAAACTTAGGATATATATAGACTATAGACAGTTAAACAGCATCACTAGAAAGGATAGGTATCCTTTACCCTTAATTAGTAAAATCCAAGATAGGATAGGCAACGCAAAAATCTTTATAAAGATAGATCTAAGGTGGGCGTACCATTAGATTAGAATTAAGGAAGGCAACAAATAGAAGGCAGCTTTTAGGTTAAAGAAAGGACTATATAAGCCATTAGTTATATAGTTTAGGCTTATAAATATACTAGCAATGTTCTAGAAACGAATTAATAGTGTATTAGGAGAACACCTTAATAAGTTTATTATAGTATACCTTAATAACATTATTATCTACTTAGAGAGTAAGAAAGAATATAAGGAACGTATTAAATAGGTCTTAGAGAGACTATAAGAAGAACAAATACCAGTAGTAATTAAGAAATGCGAGTTCTTTATAAGAAAGACCGATTTTATAGGATTTATTATTAAACTAGGAAAAATTAGTATAGACCTAAAGAAAGTTAAAGCTATAGTAAATTGGTAAGAACCAGAGAACATTATACAGTTAAGGTTGTTTTTAGGGGTTTGCAATTACTATAGGAAGTTTATAGCATAATGGTTAAAAAGTATTAAGCCATTCACAAGGTTAATAAAAAAGGAGAAACTATAGGTTTAGGGTAATAAGCAGAAAAAGCTATTTTAAGAACTTAAAGAGTTGTTTACCTAGGAACCAGTCCTTAAGATCTACTAACCAAAGTTAGAAACGGTTATTAAGACAAATATATTAGACTTCGCACTAGGAGTATATTTACTATAAAAGCATTAGAACACATGGCATCCAGTAACGTATTATAGTTAGAAGATAACACTACTAGAACTAAACTATGATATCTATAATAAAGAGTTATTAGGTATAGTCGCAGCGTTAAGGGAATAGAGAGCATTCTTGCAAGGCATAGAGAAACCATTTATAGTTAAAATGGACCATAAGAACCTTATAGGATTCCTAATAATAAAGGAACTCAACTAAAGACAGGTTAAATGGGCAGAAATGCTTACAGAATACCATTTTAAAATTTAGTATACCAAGGGTATAGACAATACACAAGCAGATGCGCTAAGTAGAAAGGCTAAACTATAAAATAATAAAAAGCCGTTAGGAGCTTTATTGCGGAAGGATTAAGACGGATTAATTAGATATAATTATCTAAAGATTATAGCAACTAGAGAAAGTTAGATCTATAAATTACTAGAGAGTAATTAGACATAAAAGATCTAAAAAGCGTAGGTAGAGGATCTAGATACGGAACAGTATAAAAATAGAGAAGCAACCTATATTCTAAGGTCTATTATAAAAGAGTTTATTAAGTTATTCTATAAGGGACTAACTTAAGGACACAACGGAGCTATAGGCTTAGTATTAAGACTTTAAAAGGAATATATCATTTAAGGAATCTAGGGACTAGTATAATAAGTTATAAGAGAATATCTAGATTGCCAAAGAAATAAACTAATAAGGTATAAGCCGTATGGAGGGCTATAACCTATTAAAATACCAAAAAGACTATAGGAAGTTATATTATGGGATTTTATTATTAAGTTACTAAGGTTAAAGGATCCTATTATAGGATAAGATTATAATATAATCTTAGTAATAGTGGACAAGCTTATAAAGTGGGGATACTTTATAGCGTGTATAGAAGAGATATTAGCAGAGGATGTTACTAGAATCTATATTAAGGAATTGTTCGTAAAACATAAAGTACTAAGTAAGATTATATTAGACAGAGATCTGAGATTCGTAGTAGTATTCTAGGAGGTATTCTTGGCGGAATAAGGAGTTCGCGTAGCAACCTTAATGGCGTATTATCCGCAGACGGATAGATAAATAGAAAGATTAAACTAAATACTAGAACAGTATCTAAGGCACTATATTAATCATATATAGAATAATTAGGTATTATTATTACTAGTTATACAGTTTGCGTACAATACAATACCATAAGAAGGAATGGGAACATTACTATTTAAGGCGAATTACGGGTATAAGCCAAGATTATTGTTATTGCCACATTAAGTAAAGAAGACGAGTAGCACAGCTAAAGAAAGAATAAAGACTTTAATAAATCTTTATATAGACCTTAAAGAAACAGCTAAACTAGTACAAGAGCGAATAAAAAGGTACTATAATGCTAAGAGATCTAAGGGACCAGATCTTAAGGAGGGAGATAAAGTATAGCTACTATACAAAAATTTTAAGAGTTGACAACCAAGCAAGAAGTTGGACTATATTAGACTAGGACCTTTTAAAATTACGTAAAGAATTTTATTGGTTACGTTTAAGTTAAACCTACTAGCCAAAATAAAAATTTACCCTATATAGCATGTCGTAATGCTAGAGCCAGTATATAGAGATATTAAACTACTAGTCTATAAAGCAGATATATATAGAGGGTAAGAAGAAGATAAATAGCAAGTTTTAAAGATTATTAGTTATAAGGACATAGATAATAAAACGTGGTATAAAGTAAAGTAGATAGGCTACAGTAAGACTACCTAGGAACCACTAAGCAACCTAGAGAACGCTATAGGAAAGGTATAGGAGTATTAGAAGAAAGCAGGTTAGGCAGTATTAATAAAGAAGGATTGCCAAAGAACAAGTTACCTAAGGGGGACCTAAGAGGAGCAATTGCTAAGCTACTTGGAGTTGTTTCCCTCGTAGGAGGAAGGTCTGTTTTTTCATCACCTAGCTTAGACAGACCCTATTAAATAAGTTTCTACTCCTTGGAATGAACCTTCTTACAACCCTTTTTAAGACAAAGAAGACGCGCCAAGGCTGATAAGTACGCCTTATAAGCGGCACAAGTACGCTAAAGCTCCGCAAGAGAGGCAGAGAGCTTATTATCAAGTTTTGTAGTGGCAGATTAAACATAAGACCCTATAATAAGTTACTTAGGGAACCCAAAGACTATTAAGAGTTATAGGACGCGCACACTTAGCATTAGAGACGGAGCGAACGTCACAGGACGATTAAACATTTGCTTTAGTGCACTCTAAGCAAGAGAAAGGTTATTAAGACAAAGGACTCGCTAGCGTAACATAAACCAACCCCTTTTTTACACAATAAGAATATAGGGACGGCATTATCTTACCCAGAGACAATATTGCAGCAATAGTATAAGACTAATAAGCTGTAGAAGAAGAAGAGGATGCTTTAGGTATAATAAGTAAGGATATTAACTAGATTAATTAAACGGACATTACACCTATAGTAGACAACTTGGAGATGTTAGGAATCTTCAAGGACAAAGATAAAGAGGAGGGAGATGGTGTTATAGACAGCTTAAGTACAATATTATAACTACTTTAAGAAGAGTTGGCGGAAGCTAGTTAGTTAATATAGGCATAGTCCAAGATAGATCCGGTGGAACTATATAATAAGGAATAGTAGCCAAGGTTATATAATATAATCTGTATAATCTATATAATCTGTGTAATCTATACAGAGTATACAGAATATACGTACTTTATAGAGCGAAGGGATTTCTTAGGCGTATAGTTGTGTATTTAAAGGACCATAGTCCCTACCCAGATAGTTCTCTCTTTATAGTGAATCTTAGAATACAATTAGAGTTAATCTGTTGGGCAACCACTCCACTAGTTATTGTTACGTTGTTGACCTGTTTATATCTACATACCCAGCCCAATAATAGGACCCACCGTAGTTCTTGCTACAAGGTTCCGTTATAAATATACGTAGTAATAAATACATTAAGGAATTCACAAAGCGTATTATTAACGTATTACTAAAACGTACTAGGACCGTTTACGCTAAATAGTATTACTAGGTATTTAAAGAGTCCCCATTATATACAAAAAGCTATATACTTCTTATCTCCTTTATATATATAAATTTTATTAAAGGCAGTAATTATATTAAGCTTTATAAAGTACTATGCCTTTGCCAATTAGTTAAGCGTCTCTTAAATTAAGGGAATTAGATATTAGTTTTAAATTATAATTGCGTTTAGAGCTTAATAATTAATATAGAATCTTAAGCCTCCTAGCTTTTTAATAAATAGTATGGGTAAGGCAAATAAAGATTAACTAGGGCGAATAAATCCTTTTTCCAGATGCTTGTTAAGGTATTATTGCATTATAAGCAGTTCTTCTTATGACATACTATATAGCGGACCAAACTTTAGTGTTATACTAGGCTTAAGTTCTATCTTAAAATTATGCTTCTCTTAGTACAGGGCTAGTTAGTCTATAAATTGTTTTTTAAACTTATTAATTAGGTTGTGGTACTCTTTAGGTATAAAAGGTTAAGGATTAGGATACTATTTTGGTTCTAGTACTTTCTTAATATCTTCCATAGTTATAGCAAAGATTTTATAATCTTATCTTTTTGCTAATAAGATAAAAGGTACGGCCTATATTATACGAATTTTAAAAGGTTTTAATATAACATCTTTATATTCTTTACCACAATTAGCAGTTATAGATTTATTATGTTAGTTTAAGGTTTATAATAAGGGTAATTTATATTATATTAAATTTAAATAGTTATATGCATGTTTATAGGGCAAATGGTTTTTTAAGTAATAACTTCAGCAGTAGGTTATATAGAACTTTAGTATTTCTTTAACCCAGCTAATTAAGGGGTTACATTATTTTAGCTATCTGTGTCTAAGTATAACTTTATATTGCTTTAAGGGTGTAACAAATAGGGAAATATATTTAAGGTATTTACCTATCCGCATTTTTACTAAAGCGTAGTGTGTTATTTCGCCATGTATTAAGGGTTTGCCATTAAAGCCTTATAGGCCTTAGGGCTTATTAAGTTTCTTTAAATTTAGGCATTAAGTTTTTGCATAGTTCGTATTAATAAAGCCTATGCTAGTGGCTCCGCTATCTATAAGGATTTATACTTCCTTCCATTTTCTAAGTATTTAAATTTCGCTAAGTATATTAAGGGAATTATGTTATATACTAGCGCTAGAAGAGCCTAGACACTTATACTCTTCCACTTTTTATTTTAAGGCGCGACTTGGCCTTAGAATAATTCGTTTTCCAAGTTAACTAAGGGCAAGGTGCTTTATGGCGTCTAAGTACAATTTATAGATTAGGTATAATTTAAGGAATAAGTACAGCTTAAAGAACGGGTATAATTTAAGGATTGGGTACGACTTAAGGATTAGAAGGAATTACAGCGGACTTTTTTAAAAGGGTAAGTTCGGCAATGCTTTTAGATATATCCTTTTTTACCATATCTAAAGCATTCTCCATTTATAGCTTAAGTTCTTCGTTTATTAGTTCCTAAGAGTGTATAGGATTAAGCGGCATTAAGGTCCATAGGGTTATATATAGGGCTTTTAGGTTTTAGAGACGGATCGCGCTTTAGAGTATATACTGGTTTTATGGAGTCTTAAACGCGAGGTATAGTTAACTTTAGAGAACGAGTCTGTTTGTTATATTAAAGGTCCTCATTAATTTATTAATATATTATAGCTAATTTGGATAGGTTTTTTAGTAGTTCCCTACCTACTAACTAGGCTCTAATTTCATCCAAAATAGCTTATTAAAGGGTAGCAACTCTAGCAGCTTTATTTCAATCCAGCTCGCCAATAAAACCTAAAAATTCCAAAAAGAAGCTGGTGAAGTCTCGGTTCTATTATTATAGGTTTTTAAGTTTAGTAACAGCTATATATTCACGGCTGGCGTTATTATATATTTGTTCCAGTAGAGAGATAAAGGTTTTAAAATTAACGAAAGTGCTATTACGGAAGAATGGATCTATGGTTTAAGTAGCGTCTTTGCTTAATTGGGACATTCCATAGCTAACCTTGCTAGTTTTAATAGGGTATTAATTATAGTTTATTAAGAGTTTAAGATGGAGCTTGGTTATAAAGGGATATAGGTTATTTCGGTTTCTATTAAATATTAGAGGATTAGGGAGCTTTTTAGATTTTATAATAGGTACTTAGTTTATTACATATATAGGTTAAGCTATTATTACTAGTTTGGTGTTTGCATTTAATGGGTTAGGTTTAGGTACTATTATTTTAATCTTGTTTATAGGTGTTACTGTTAGGGTCTATAATATAAATACCTTAACATTGCGGAGTTCTTCGCGGAGTACTTCCATTAATTGCTAGTACTGGGCTTCTAGTGCAGCCCGCTACTAAGCTAAGGCATCCATAAAGGCCTGTTGCATTATAGTTAACTGTTCCCTAACTAGGGTCATAATACTTATAGTTATTAAAAGGGATTTGGGTTCGTTTGCCATTTTAACAGTAGTTGTTTTAATGTAACATAATATAAGGGCGCAAAGAGGCTTTAGGGAAGATTTAAAGGAATAATATAAATTCTATCTAAATCTAAGGGTATATAGCTCTTGCTAAGTATAAGACGTTATATAAAGAAGAGAAAGAAATATAGGAAACTCATAACTAAATATTCAAGGTCTTAGCAGCGACGCGTGGGCATAAGCCCCGCGGATTTTAATAGGTTTCGACCAAATTCCATTACGTCAGTAGAATTTAGTGGAATTTGATCGAGTGGCGGAATTTGGCGGAATTTGATCGACTTTGGTAGAATTTGGTAGAATTTAATTAAAGCGTTGGAATTTATCTGTTGAGTGTTTCACCGAGACATTCCTACTGTAACTGGGCTAGTCCCGTTACACTAGACTACCTATATTATACTACCCGCACTAAAGATTAAAAAGGTTAGTAAAAAGCTAGCGGAGCTCCCTATAGGGAACTTAGGCCCTATATAGCTACAAAGAATAGCAAGGAGTATTAGACGCTATACTAAATATATAAACTAGAAGGACAACTTAGAGAAAATGGAATATAAGCTAAGGAAGATTATAAACCCTATACCGCAAAATATGGCCCTTAGAAGGCCCTTAGCCTTAGCTAGGTTATAAAAGATTTTATCTAGCCTAGATTAAACTCTACTAGATCTAGACCTACCCCTAAAGGTTTTTAATATATTTATTAGTAGCTCCTTCCTATATAGCTTCCAAGAGCCTTATAGCAGCTTCCCAATATCCTTCTTAGAGAAAATTGGTATAGGGCTCTTAACTTTCCAACCTTAGGCCTAAAAAATGCTCCGGCTATAGAGGTGGTATTAGTACTAGTAGCTAATATAGGTTTTCCTACAAAGCTTAAGTTTTAAGTTAGTAGTTAGGTTAGATTACCTAAAGGGGTAGGCCCACTTAGCTTATAGGCAGTCTATACGTTGCTACTATACTAATTATAGGCTAGTAGTCTTCCGGGAGGGTTCCAGTTAGGTCCCTGGTTAGGTATATTAGTGTATTCCTCTAGTATTTCTGGTTTAGGGGAAGGTCTTAGGGTTGCCTCTAGCGCTTAATCTTCTAATTAGCCTAAGTGGGGCTAGAGGGTTTCTGGTTACTTTTTAGTAGTATTATAACTATTATAAAGGGTATTTATATTTTCCTTAGTGTTGCTAGTAACTATAGGTATACAAAAGTCTTTAAGCTCTTAGTGCATCTAGGTATTAGGGCTCATTCAGCTATCTTACCTAGAGGTTTATATTGTCGCAATCTCTTACTATTAGAGGGACCTTCCTGCCTTAGTATAATAGCTTTCTATAAGGTATTTATAGAGTTTCTATTTAGGTTATCACAAAATTTTAAGGGAGAATGGTGGATATAAATAAAAGATATAAATAAATAATCTAGTCCTTAAAGCCAGCTGCCCTTCTAAATAGAGTAGAAAGGATTTAAATATAAGGGGACTTTGTAAATAGGGGGCTATAAGGACATAATTATAGAACAGAATAAATTAGTAAGAGAGATAAATTCTTAAGGAGGTAAGGCCTTAGGGATCGTGGAGACTATATACTATAGGCACGTGCCTCCGGTATATAACTGGCGACTATTTAAGGGGCGTCTAGAGGTTGTCCTAAGGGCAACCTAAGGTGTCCGCAATAATATCCCTTACACTTTTAGTGTTTCTACCCTTAGCCTATATATAATTCTCTATATAGGTGCTCTGTCTCTTATACATCCTAGTGCACTAAATCTCTAGTCTAGTTTCTATTCTTACTATATAATAATTATTTACCTAAACTTATTTATACTTTCTTATTTTCTGCGTCTTATAGCTAGATCCTTAAAGTCTTCTTCTTACTTCTTACTTATTATATTAACTTTTTAGCCTTTAGGCTAAACACTATATTTATATAGGATTGCTATAGACCTTATTTATTCTTCAAATTCTTAGCTCCCTAGAAATTATTATTCCGTACTTATCCATTTATTTTTAAACTAAGCTGCTACCTTTTCCTATTGGTTTTTATCTGTTATGGGTTCTTAGGTATCTCTTATCTTATTTTAAAAATTTTAAGCCTACATTTTTATCTATTATTTAGAGTTTTGAATCTTCCTTATCTCTTTTTAAGAGTCTTAGACCTATAGCCTTTTGCCTTTATTAAGTGGTAAGCTAGTACTAGTAGTTATCTGCTTGCTTAATCGCTTTTAAACATTACTCCTTCTATCTTATAAAGCGATGGATACCGTATCTAACGGTATTATAATGCCCGTTACTAAACCGCGTTTTATAGTGGTCTTAGTCTCTACTTTTGTTACATTATTAAGGTTTATATGCCCCTAGTTGGCTACCTTTTCTTCTTTATTGCTATTAATTAATAAGTACTCTAACTCTATTGTTATTTCTGCTAATCTTTATTTATATATTGCTATAATATCTTAATCTAGCTTATAGAGTTAATCTTATTCTTTATTTAACTCTCTGGTTCCTTTAAGTCTTTATAACTCTAGCTTTTATAGCTAATAGCTTATGCCATACTTAGCGTCCTTATAAATTTAGTATGCGTTATTATAATAAAATATAAAGTGCTTAATTAAACACTCCTTAGTCCTGCGTAATATACCTATATTTATATTATTATACCCTAATAACCTAGTGCCTTTACCGCGTAGTTACTCTAACTACCTCTATAGTCTTTAGCGAAATAACCCTGTTTTCTATAATTTATATAAACTTCTTTTTTAAACTATTTTTCTTATTATAGAGTCCGCCTAAACGTCTTCTACTACTAAGATCCCTAGTTTAGCCTCTACTCCTTAGTCCTATAATTACTTAATCCTTAATCTCTAGGTTTCCATAATTTCTTATTCTATTTTTTAGATTCTCTAATGCCGCTTAAGTCTATTAGCTCTAGCCTACCATTCTATAGTTTATAACTCTATATCTATTGCTGCGTACTCTACGCCTTATATAACTATAAAACTCTATCTTACCCTTTTTTAGCTTATTCCCTTTAATAGATCCTATTATTAATCTTTATTAACTAGTTAATTAATTCTTATATAGTAGTCGTATCTTTTATAAGAATTATCGCATCCTAGACCTTTACTTTAAGTCCCTATTTAACCTATATAGTAAGCGTTTAAAACTACGTTATATACTTAATTACTAAAGTATATTATATTAGGTTTTAGAGTTTTCTTTCCACTATAGTTGTTACCTTAGGGTCTCTAAATATCTATGTTAATTACTCCACGAACCTATTCTAACTAGAGAATATATACCATACTTCTTAGTTAGTAGTTAATATGCTATTTACCTATATTTTAGTAAGGTAAAGTTTAAACTATTTAAGTGCTCTTCTAGATAGGAATAGTCCTATATACGCTACTTAATCTATAACCATTACTAGTTTCGCTCCCTCGTATTACCTTAAAGTGCATTTATATAAGGAATCCCTTAAGCTTTAACTTTTCTCTTAAGAATCGCTTAATAGAAGGTAACTTAACCTTAGCTGCTCTAATGCCATTAATTCTATCTTTAAGTGCTTTGTTATTATCCTATAGTTAGTTAACCATTTCTTATAACTATCTAACCATAACTAGTTGCGAGTTAGTATCCCTTATGCTAGTATTACCTAATATTCCTAAGGTAGTTGCCGCCGTTAATGGCGTTATAACTAGTGCTTTTAGTGGCATATTGTTTAACTTTATTAATACTGTAACCTTAGTAGTAAATATATAACAAAGCCTTATAGGAAAACACTACGGTAGACTTATTATTAGGCTAGGTATATAGGTAAATAAGAAAGTTAACAATATAATAATAACTGGTGGAGTAGTTGCCTAATAGATTAACTCTAATTATATTCTAAGATTTACTATAAAGAGAAGAACTATTTAGGTAGGGACTATAGTCCTTTAAATATATAAACTACGCCTAAGAAATACTGAGTACGTAAGGTATGTAACGTTCTTTATAGATCCTATAGATCCTATATACCGAAACGGTAACGTAATCTATTATATAACTCAGTTGCCCCTTATCCTATAGTTTAACTAGTTCTAGCGCCTCTCGCGCTGCCACTACTAGTCCATTTATATCTTCCCTTAGTAGCCGTACTACTGCTAATATAAGGTCCGTAACATTTATCCCTAAGTTCTCTTAGACCCTATTCTACCAACTTCTACTCCTTGGACTAAACCTTCTTATAAACCTTCTTAAGATAAAACAATTGGGTGGATGCAGCTAAATAAGCATTAGTCGCTTATTACTAAGCATTAGTAGCCTCTCTCTTAGTTTTATAAAAACGACGGAGCTTATTAAAAGCGATTGACAGCTTACTATTAAGCTTTACAGCAGTAGATTAAACCCTTAACCCTATAAGAAATCAAGTAAGGAACTAAAAGACTACTAAGATATATAGAATATATACACTCAGCATTAGAAACAAATTAAATATTATAAGATGACCGCATATTTAACTTTATACACTTAGTACACAACAAAGATTGGCGACTAGATGGAACCGTAATTATAATATATACTAACCTGTCGGAATGTTAGTTATGTGACGTTGTCACGAGACCACGAAGCGAGGCTAGCTAACCTGACCTTGGAGCAACCCCTTACTTCTAGACAATAATAACTACCAACTTCAACACCGCATACGTATCGCAATACAGTGATATTCGTGCACGTTGATAAAGCGAGTATACTGACACTGATTAGTAGACGTACAGATCAGGAAATACGCAATAAGCTAGAGCTTAAGAACTGTACTAGAAACAGTACACGGATCGCCTAGCCTTGTCTATTCCAGTTAAAGGAGAAAGCTATATTACCCTTAAAGCTCGAGACCACATATCAGCTTAACTGCTGACGCGTTAGATCGCCTAGAGAATTATATTTTTACTTAGAGAAGATTGCGACCTCCCTTAAGCTTAAGAGAATTTGTACTGGCCTTACAGCCAATACAATAGATCGCTAAGAGAATAGTAATCTTACTAAGAACTTTATAGGCCTGACGGCTGTAAAGGACGTATATACCTAAAACACCTTTACCTTGACACTCTTACCTTGACACCCTTACCTTAACGACCTTAACCTTAACCTTAACCTTAACCTTAACCTTAACCTTAACCTTAACCTTGAACTAAATATACACAAGGACTAGTACACTGCTTTATACAATAAGATGAATCCTAAATGGAAGGAGAGAATCGCCAGACATGGTTATGGGATTAATATAGCAACTGCCTTAGAGGAAGACCTGGAAGAATATATAGAAACGAAAATCTATAAGTATATATATGAGAACTTTACGGATTATATACTACGGTTGCTATTCTAAGAAGAATTTGAAGGCTTTACCATTGAGGACTTTAGAAAGATATGCTCTGTTACTAGAGTAAAGCTCTATACTTACCTACTCCAAAGAGGAGTATATGTCGCTATATACAGTAATAGATACCCACTTTATAAGGTTCTATATAATGTCCTTACAGAAGAGGAACCTCACGAATGGACAGATAAGGAAATTATAGGAGCTCTTAAGGAAGTCAGCCCTATAATTATAGTGGCACTATAAGAACAACTTAACTTAATATAAACAGCTCTAATATTAAATCAAGCTATAACCCTATTAGTTATAGCCTCTTTAGTTCCTACAACCCCCCCCTATAGCCTACTACCTTCCCACACGGTACCAACGCCTGTAAACCATTAACTACCTCCACTACCTCTAACGCCTGCAATTTAGCCTATAGCTATAGCTACAATACCTAGAATGTAAATACCTACCCCTATAACACCCTAACTAGCTGTTGCATCTATACCCTAGTAAACTGCACCAACTGCCACCTAATAGTAAGCTGTACCTACCTCTACCTAGGATTAACTACTTACCCTCCTTACTTAACTCCTACAGACGTAGAACTAGCAATTATTGCCTACGGCAACTACCTCTACCCTCCCTTTAGTAACCGCTCCTATCCTACCTAGTGCTCCTTCTACCCAGTACCTTCACCCTGGTACTGCCAATACCGACCCTACTATACACCTGCCTATATACAGCAAAGAGGCAGCTACTATTGCTAAGATCTACACAGACAACCAGAAGTATAATGGAGTAAGTAATAGCTTTAACTTTAAGTTAACTATCTTCTATAATATCTGTAAGAGAGCTAGTCTACCTCCTAAATGCTATATAACTACATTCCTAACTATGCTAAAGGGACTTACTTAGGATTATTACTATAATAGCAGCCTTTTAACTAGATTATTTACTGAGGCATATAACCACATGTGTTACTTCTTTAAAGAACTAGAGTACTATTGGAGAAACCTTATTAAATGGAACGCCACTAACTTCTAAGGAATTATTAATAAGAACCCTAATAAGCAAATCTATTAGAGTTTCCAACTACTCCTTAATAAGCTCTTAAAACATCGCCATAGATTATACCTAGAATTTCATATAGACCTCTTCCTTATAAATAAGCTAGTTACCGCTTGCCAAGGAGTACTAGTATGCCATATTACTATTTCCAACCCTTTTAAAGACCTCTCCCAGTTAATTAGCAAGCTGTAATCTTCTATAGTTATATAGGAGAAGGAACACCCTTCCTAGGCCTTAATAAGACCGTCTTAAGGAGCCTACTTTACAGATTATATATACCGCCGTAATATCCGTAACAACTGTAACCGAACCCGCTCCTATAGATAAAACACCATTAGGTCCCTAAAGACCAAGTGCTATATTTACTAAAAGGAGAGCTGCCGCTTATAGAAACATATAGAGGAGGAGCGGAACCGTTCTAGAAATAAGTATAAAAGATATTTTAACAATAGCAAGGGCCATAACGGTAACTTTAAAGAATGCTTTAAACAATACACTATCTACTATAAAGGAGACAACGATAATAAGTGCAATAAGACTTTTAAAGCTCTTATGCTAGACACAGATGCTAATAAAAACACTAATAATAATAATAGCGAGGAAGAACTAGAAGACCCTAACGGCTACTACCTTATATTATTTAGGACTCTTACTATAGACGAAGCAACCTCTATAAGCGTAGAACTAGCTAATAAGGCTTATACTTACTTACTTACTGCAACCTCTACAGAACCTACTACGGAAACTAACCCGTTTAACTATAATATAACAACTGCCGTTTTACGCTATACTTCCACGGTATTTATAGGAATTATAATTAATACTAGTGCGTTAAAGAAGTCTACAGCCGGTTATAGATAATTCTAGGCACTATAGAACGTAGACCAATCTATAAGACTTAATACCTTAACTAAAGGACAAGTTAATATATAGTTCGGCATTAGAATTGCTACCTCCATTAAAACTATAGATATTGTCACCCCTATAGGCAAGATACAGTTTTATATTATCTATACAGATACCCCCTTCTTGCTCTATTTAGTGGATATGGATAGACTCTAAATCTACTATAATAACCTTAGAAACGTTGTTATTACTTATACCAAAAAAGTGCTAGTAGTGCAACGGTTTGGCTACCCATTTCTCCTATAGAGCTTATTACTATAGTTATATTTATCTAAATCCTTTAACGCGAACCCCTGCTACTTAACAGATATAGAGCTACAGCGCCTACATCGCCGATTTGGATATCCCTTAGTTAAGAAATTGCAAAAGCTACTCTACTATACTGGCCATAAAACCAATAGAATGGCCATTAAGCAACTAACTAAGTTCTGCTACTACTATTAGAAGTTTAGTAAATCACTAGGCAGATTCCGCTTCACCCTATAAAACAACATCAATTTTAACTATAATATTATCGTTAATATTATATACATTAGCGGATCACCCCTCCTATACGTCGTTAATAAAGGAACGCGATTTTAAGCCGGTAGATAGCTATAAGATATTAGCGCCAAACACATATAGGACATTCTACGGATGTGCTAGATTAATACCTACCTAGGGCCACTAGACCTAATTACCCATAACACTAAAAAGAACTTGGTTAGTAAGGAATTTAAGCAATACGCCACTATTATGGGAATTAGTATAAAGGGAGTACTGGTTAAAGCATATAACTCTATTAAAATAGTAGAGCGCTACTATAGTCTATTACAGCAAGCCTACTAGATTATTATAACTAAAATCCCTAATATTAATAAGGAGATAGGACTCCAAATGGCGTTTAAAGCAATTAATGATTTAGCTAGCCCTAAAGGACTAGTTTCTATACTTCTAGTCTTTAGAGCCTACCCCCAAATAGTCAAATCCAATACACTATCCCCTACTATTATATAACGCGCTGCCGCAATCAAAAAGGCTATGGCAGAGATATAGAAGCTATAAGCTGAACAATAGATCGCTAATGCGCTAAATATATAAAACGGACCTAATACTAATGCAATTTATAATCTCCCACTAAACTCACCCGTTTTAGTCTAGAGAGAAGGAAACACTAGCCAAAGCGGCTATTAAGACGGGCCATTTACCTTACTTACTGTTGAGGGTGAAATATGTACCGTTAAGCTGTCTAGCGGACCTACAGCCTTCTAATCTATGGTTGTAAAACCCTACCTTTAAGCAACTAAATTGTAGGAGCAAATTATTAGACTAAAATTACCACCTAAACCTCTACTTAGGTCAGCCCTTTCTAAGACTGTCTTAGAGAGACCTACTAAAGCTTAGCAATAACCCCTAAAACAAGGCAGAGGACGCCCTCGCAAATACCCTCTACTTATGGCCATAACTGATATCACCATCTACCTATAGGATGACAGTCAATTTAGTACCTAATTTAGCGCCTCCTAACAGAAGGAGCTTACTGGTCTATTTAAGAAGAGAGTTTTTGAGATTGTAAGACTCACGGATATACTATAAGGCGTATAACTCTTTAACTCGCAATTCGTTAACGAGATTAAAAATAAGATAACTAACAAAGCCTTTAAGAAATCCCAACTAGTTATATAAGCTTATAACAACTTAGAAAAGAAACTGGTTCTTACCTAATTACTAACTATTTAATAAGTCAGCTAATGACTAATTCTCTATATTGCCACCATAAAGCTTCTATAGGCACAACTTTACCTCTAAGATATTTCACAGGCCTATATATAATCAACCACTATACTAAATTAAGAGTTCTACGTACGACCTCCACACGAGCTAATTAAGCAACTTGGGATTAATAAGGCCTCTGTTCTAAAGGTTATAAAACCACTCTATAGAGTACCGGAAGCCGGTAACCACTAGTTTAAGATATATTACTTGTATTATATCCAATAGTTGCATATGGACTAGTCTACATACAACCCCTATTTTCTATAGAGTAACGAACCCTTTAGTATTATAGGCCTATAAACTAACGATACTCTATTCCTAGTAGATAAGACCTTTACAAACACAGAGTAAAACGAGCTATATAAGGCCAAGTTTATGGCTAAGAAACGGGAATAACTTACCGTTAATACACCCATTAAGTTTAATAGTGGAGTTATTTAGCTACTAACTAACGGAAGTATTACGCTTACTTAGGAACGACAATACATAAACCTTAGTACGATTAGCACCAAGCTTGCCACAAGTATAGGATTAAGAGGAGCCATAAAAACCTTAACTCCAAAGGACTAGTACATCGCTTAATATGCTAGAGGTGCATATATCGCTTTAGTATACCAGCCAGAAGCCTTATTTAATTTATTCTTTACCGCCTAGGTAATTAACCCCAACAAGGAAGATATAAAACAGTTAAACAAGCGTCTAAACTGGCAAATTAAGAACGCTAATAGAGGTCTTAAGTTTGTTAAGTTAGATATTAAAACCCTATAGCTACTAGTATTTACGGACGCGTTATTTACTAATAACAAGGACCTCTCTTTATAGATTAGCTACGTCCTTATACTAGCTAATGCTATAAAGAAGGCCAATATCGTCTATTAGAGCTTAGTTAAGTGCAAAAGAGTTACTTAAAGCGTACGAGCTTCTAAACTCTACGGCACGGCCCACGGCTTTAATATCGGCGTTGCGATTAAGTCTATAGTAGACAAGATCCTATAAATTAACCTTCCACTTATACTTTGCACTGACTTTAAGTCTTTATATAACTGTCTAGTACAACTTGGAACTACCTAAGAAAAACGCCTAATAATTAACGTAATATGCCTCCAGTAAGCCTATAAACAGAGATAGATTACAGAGGTAAAATGGATTAATAGAGAGGCCAACCCTACTAACGCTATAACGAAGGGAAAACCTTGCGCGGCTCTTTAATAGCTTATTAATACAAACCAAATCGACCTATAAGTTATAGGATGGGTTAAACGAATAAACTTAGATTTAGCTTAGCGTTAGGTAACTAATTATGATAGTGCGGACCCTAAATTCAACCAACTAATTAGGATTTTCTATGCCCGGCATAGAAAATCGCTATTGGCTCGCTTACTACTAGCGCCTTAGCGGCCCTCGTGATATGTCAACCTGCTACCCCTAACAACTCTTCTTCTTCTTCTCTTCCTTAGCGTAGTATCTCCGTAATACAGTATTTTACAGGCTTTGGTTTAGAGACATTTGTATAAGCCGTAATACGGGTTATATAATTATGGACCTATAAAAGGAGCGTGGAAGCTATTGCGTATACGCTATAAATAGTCTAGAAGTAAACTTAACTTTAGAGTATAGATTAGCCTTCTTTTTAGAGTTGCTCTAGTGTCGGAATGTTAGTTATATAACGTGGTTATAAGACTATAAAGTAAGGCTAGCTAACCTAACCTTGGAGCAACCCCTTACTTCTAGACAACAATAACTACCAACTTTAACACCGCATACGTATCGCAATACAGTGATATTCGTGCACGTTGATAAAGCGAGTATACCGACATAACCCTTTCTTAGCATAATAAAAATAGAACGGCATAATTTCACCTAACAATAATATTAACGCTATAGTATAAGCATAATATTATATATATAGCAATAATCGCTATAAAGGCATAATAAGTTATTTGCAAAGGTGATTTAAATAAAATAATACCGTACCTCTAATTAATAACCTAGAGATATAAAATATCTTTAAGGATAAAAATAAAAAGAAGGGGGTAAGTGTTATAGACCTTATAAATAGAATATTATAGAAACTTATTAAAAAGCAAATAATAGCAGTTAAGTTAGTTATTATTATTATTATTTATTACTTAACGTCCGATTTGGATCCCTATTAGGCCTACGCGGACTACTCCTTATATATATATAGGGAGAAAACTCTGTTTAAGAAAACCCTATAATCCGTCTCCCCATCCTTTGGGACTCGCCTATAGGTTACCTACAAGTCACCTATAGTGCTCTATTACCTTACTTTTTGACCTCCTTGGGAACCACTGCTGCCGTAACAAGTCTACGGACGCGCTAGTATTACTAACTTCGCCCTACCACTATAGAGTTATTAGGGGGCGCCTGTTACTCGCCCCTTTGACTTCTATTACTATTTCCCTAGCAGTCCAGAACTAGGTTAGTACATTTTAGCTAATAAGCCGCTAGGTAGCCATAGTTAAGTTAGTTATAGTATAGGCTATAATGGACCTAGTAGAACTATATAACAAAGTAGTGTGTCTAACAGTCAGCCTAGCTGCGATCTTGAGAAAAATAGCTAACTGACTACGTTAATTGGATCGCTCGCTATCCGCTAACTATTAGATAATGTACGCTGACTGTCAAGCTGCTAGCTAGCTGTCCCAATTAGGAAATTTATATAGAATTTATAGTGTTTCATTTTAGATTTTTAGCAGCACCTCTTTATATATAAATATAAACATTGCCCAATTAAAATCGAGCCCTAATTCACCTAATATTAGTAATAGAATTAGACTAGACTGGAGTAGATTTAAGCTTAAATCCACTCTATCTAGCTAGTAAATTATTTAGCTCTAGGAGCTCCACGGAGCTCCACTATATTTATATACTATATTTAGAAAGTGTATAATTACAACACCTGTCGTACCGAACGCGTGCTTACGCGTACGGTACACTAACTACGCGTTTACGCGTTCGGTGCACTAACTACCCGCTTACGCGTCTAGTGCACCCCTGAAGTACTGACTAATTAGGGGGAGGTCGCATCAGTATATAGACCACGTAGTCTGCTTTAATATAAGAGACAGTCACCATCTAAACAAGCATATAATACTACATGTATTTCGTGCCCGTGGATACAACTTACTCGTGCTATTAAGTTAGTACGAACACTAATTAGTAAGCGCGCACAAATTAGCAATTACTTGATACCTCCCCCTAAGCGATATATACGATAGCGACTACCCGTTTAGACTCCTAGTACGACCTACTAGAAGGTTAGAAGTTGGGGATTACGGACTTATCTCTAACTCTATATACTTATTTAAGTCTTAGTACGGTTTACCGGAAGTTATAGACGTGAATATAGACCTATATGGAACCCCTATCCTTAACCCCCTTAAACCTTAAACCTCTTTAGACCTTTTACGGAAACCCCCTATCCTCCTACAAACTATTACGGACCCGTTAATCGATTTTACGGACTGTTATAAGACCTCCCCCACCTGTTATAAGCTGCTACTACCCGCTACGCACCACACTACACTATAGTATGGCAGATATCAGCAAGCAAGTTAGTGAAGGTTAAAAGAAGTGGAGATAAAGAGTTGATGTTACGTCTATAAACAATGTTAATAACTATATTAGTTTTAAAATCCTTAAATATAAACACTTTAAGCTTATAAATGACGACCTATGGGAGTAATACTAGGAAGACTTTACGGACTTTACGGAAGCTATTTTTAAGGCCTGCAACCCTATTACTATCCGTAAACTATAAACCCTTTTACGTGACTAAGGTATATGGGTTAAAAGGAATAAATAAGTTACTATTATATAGTCCTTATACAATATAATACACAAGAAGGACCAAATAGAATGGACTAAAGAGGAAATCCTAAACTAGTTCCAAGAAATTAAGGAACTCTTTACTTCTTCTAAACTTAATATAATTGCTGGCCTTATACCTAACCCACTTAACCAAATTCGTCCTATAAACCTAAGCGACTTTAGACTCGACCTTATTGGCCAAAATACACCCTACTCTTAAGTTACGGATTATAACACCCCTATAAACTAAAATACGGACCAAATTACCCCTGCTATTTAAGTTATAGATCCGCAAGCCATATACCCACAAGCTATAGATCCGTAAGTTATAGATCTGTAACCTACCTAAGTAAAGACCTATAGTAAGGAGCTAGCTAACCTAGCTAAGCTCTATACCAATAAATCTAAGTACAGTGGTGAAAATAATAATTTTAACTTTAAACTAACCATCTTTACGGACCTCTGCTAGAAGGCTGATATTCCTAAATAAGAGTTTAGCTAAGCCTACTCTACCATGCTGCGCGGCCTAGCACTTAACCACTACTATACCAACCTTAAGAGCAACCTCCTTGGTGTCCCCTTTAATAAGCTATGCAAAGCTACCCGCAACTACTTTAAAGGACTAGAATATAGGCGTAATATCCTTACCTAATGGAATACAACTAAGCTACGGACCGTAATTAACAAGAACACCAAAAAATCGACTATAGAGTGTCTGCAAATCCTTATTAAAGACCTCTAGCACCTATAGCACGGCCTTAACGCCAAGCTTTAAACAGACGACTTTCTACACAATAAACTTATTACGGCTTGCCAGGAAGTAGAGCCCTATAAATACGCCTATTACAAGCCTATAGACACCTTAGCTGGCCTTATTAATAACCTACGCTCCTCTATTATAACGTACAAAGTCTTAAACCTACTGGGTAGCACTTAAGCCTTCGCCACGGATATTCAATATCTACAGACAGACTTAGACATCTACTTTATGGACCGCCGTTACTGCTAGCAGTACCTATACTAACTAAGTCCCACCTGTAACCCCTATAGCAACTCCTATATAAAAGTATACCCCCGTAGACAAACAAACCAGAAATGCTTTATATGTGGTAAGGAAGGATGTTGGTCTATAAGGTATACCCAGGAAGAACATAACAGGTCTAAAAAGAGATTTAATAAACAGATTAGCCAGTTTATCTTAGAATACAAAGAAGAGGAAGAAGAGGAGCCCCCTAATAAGTTAATAGAAGCCCTTATAATTAACTTTAACCTAGATAACCAGGAATAGAAGACCTTAGAGACGTTCCTAACTACTTTTAAACCTTTTACGGATAGCTAAGCCTTTAATATTACGACCATATTAGCCGACTGTTCCTTTATACACTTAGTTGCGCCTAAAAACCATTCCGCAAGCACCCCTGTTACGGACGTTATAGATTACAAGCAGGACCTATTTGCATATATTACTACAAAACGCTATACCCCTAAGGAATTCTACGGTGTTATGATTGACATAGGCGCCTCTAAGAAGTCTACTATAGGTTACAGATAATACCTTATATATAGAACCACCGCAAATAATAATACGGACATTAACACTATATAAACTAGGGCCGTAAACGTCTAATTTGGTATTGGCTTAACTGCATTAATTAGATTAGTTATATTTAAGACCCCAATTGGCCTAGTTAACTTCTATATAGTAAAAGTAGACACCTCTTTCTTACTTTGCCTTGCGGACATAGACAGGTTATAGGTTTACTACAATAATATTATAGACACCTTGATCGGCCCCGCAACTGCCCTAGAAAGCAAGCATGTTACCCTACTAATTATACGACAATTTGGACACCCGTTCCTTATATAGGGAGAGACTTTACGGACCTACATTTAGGAATCTTTTAACTATAACCCGTGCTACCTTACTAGTACGGAGATCTACTGTCTATACTGCTGTTTCGGCCACCCATCAGCCGAAAAGCTATATAGAGTCCTTAAACGCTCTAAACACGACGATGTTAATAGGAAGGCAGTTAATTACCTAACTAAATACTGCTCCTTTTGCTAGAAATACGGACGTTCCCTAGGCCGATTCAAGTTTACCCTTTATAAGGACCTTAACTTCAACCACTTAGTGTACGTAGACATTATATACATTAACGGCAGCCTAGTATTATATATAATTAATAAGGTAACCCGCTACTAAGCCACCTGTTAGTTGCAAAATATATCCATAAAGCACACTTGGGATATTTTATGGACCTACTGGATTAATACGTACATTGGGCCTCCTAAGTATATCACCTATAACGCTAGTAGGAACTTTATCAGTAAGGAATTCTAGTAGTATACTACGGCCATAGCTATATTAACAAAAGCTATTCTAGTTAAGGCGTATTGGTCTATTAGGCTTATTAAGCGAGCTTACCCAGCTCTATAGAGAGCTTATTAGATTATTATAGACGAGTGTAAGGACATCTAAAAGGAACTGGCTTTATAGATGGCCGTAAAAGCTGTTAACAACACCGCTGGCCCTAATGGACTAGTACCTACCCTTTTGGTTTATAGAGCCTATCTAAGGATAAGCAACCTAGGCCCCCCTACCCTGTCTATTACGGAACGAGCAGCTGCAATACGGAAGGCAATGGCCGAAATAGTTAAATTACGGGCTAAATAAACTATTAATAACGCCCTATACTACCGCAACGGACCTAATACAACCTTAGTACACAACCTCCTACTTAACTCTAAAGTCCTTATATAGCGTAAAAGCGGTAGTTGGAATAGACCTTACTATCTACTAGCTATAGAAAACGAGACATGCTGTATATAGCTTCCTAGTGGGCCAACTAGCTTTAGAAGCACGTCTATAAAACCCTACTTTCGGCCTGAAAACACCTATGACGTTAAGCTAAATAAACTAGAAGTAACCGCCAAACTAGATAAACTAGAAGCGACTGCCGAATTAGATAAACTAGAGGCACCCTTACCTACCCTAAAGGTCCCCTAGAAACCCACTAAACCTACTAAACCTACTGTAAAGCGTAGCTAAGGACGCCCCTATAAGAATCCCGTAATAGAGAACTACCTAACCTCCACAGGTATATCCGCAAAGCAATCTTCGCCTATAGATATATTAGTTCTAATACAGGAAACCCCTTTTACGGACTTATAGCGTAAAGAGATTAATGGACTACTTAAAAAGGGTGTCTTTGCGATTATAATAGAGAGAGACGTTCCGCAAGGCGTCCATATATTCAACTTACGCTTTATTAATAAGATTAAGCACCCTAGTACTAATAAAGCCTTTAAGAAATTAAGGCTTGTTGTATAAGCTTATAATAACTAGGGAAAGGACCTAGTCCTTACGCAATCGCCTATAATTTAACGGGTTAGTTAACGGATTATACTCACACTTATACCTAGACTACAGCAAACCAAATCTATAGCCCTTTACTTATGGGACATCTTATAAGCCTACATGCAGTCTAATACCTACCTAAGTAGGGATATCTTTATACAACCACCCTATGAGCTTAACCTATAACTAGGAATAATTTTACAAGTTGTAAAACCTCTTTACGGAGTACTAGAAGCCAGAAACCATTGGTTTAAGACATACTATTAGCACCACATTAGTAAACTTAAAATAGAATAGTTAACCTATAACCCCTACTTCCTATATAGCCCATCAAACGGCCTTGGTATTATTGGACTCCAAATAGATAATACCCTCTTCTTAGCAGACCGGATATTTGCAGACGCTAAAGAGACTAAACTATAAGAAGCTAAGTTCCTGGTAAAGCTATAAGAGCAGTTAACTGAGCAGACTCTAATTAAGTTTAATAGAGGCTTAATTATATAAAAGGGCAACTTAATCTAGCTAACCTAGGAACGCTAAGCTTAAAACCTAAAGCTTATTATAGCAAAGCCTATAGACCTTACTAGTTTCCGCGGAGAGACCTATAAGACCGTAAATACAAAGGACTAATACGTTGTATAGCGTGCAAGAGGCGCCTATATTGCTATAGTCTGCCAACCCGAATCTGCCTATAACTTATCCTTTACGGCCCAGGTAGTAGATCCGTAAGAAGAAAATATTAAGTAGCTTAATAAGCGCATTTAGTAGCAAATTAATAATGTAGCAAGGGGACTTACTTTTATACCACTAGACCTAAGTTTCCTTAGCTTACTGGCATTTATGGACGCCTCCTTTACCAATAATAAAGACCTATTATCACAAATTGGCTTTGTAATTGTACTTACGGACCGCAATTAGGACGCAAATATACTACACTGGTCTTTAATTAAGTGCAAATAAGTAACCCATAGTGTACTAGCTTCTAAACTATATGCACTAGCTTATGGATTTGATATAGCAGCTGCAATTAAATTAACAGTCTAGAAGATTCTATAACTAGAGCAGTTACCCCTAGTTTTATACATTAATTTAAAGTCCCTTTACGACTGCCTAGTTAAACTAGGTATAACACAAGAGAAGAGACTTATAGTCGACCTAATATGCTTACGTTAGGCCTACAAACAACATAAGATTATGGAGGTCAAATAGATCAGCAGCGGAGACAACCCAGCAGACACTATAACTAAGGCAAAGCCGTGTTAAGCTCTTAAAACCCTAATTAACACAAACAAGCTCAACCTAAAGGTTATAGAATAGGTAGAGCAAGACTAACGGAGTATTTATAGTTCAGCTACGGCCTATTAGAAGGCTATACGGTGCATTCACGGCCCGTTAAAAGGCTGTACAGTTCATTTTACGGACCGTAAGCAGGACTTACGGCCAGCTTAGAGCACCATTTAGAAGGCAACCCAGAAGGCACCTTAGGAGGGATTTCCTATATATTTCTTTTATGTTTTACGGTTCTATTAAAACAATTACGGAGGCTGTATATAGGTGGTTTCATTTTTTAAGTACCACTAGTGTATAATTACAGCACCTGTCGTACCGAACGCGTGCTTACGCGTACGGTACACCAACTACGCGTTTACGCGTTTGGTGTACCAACCACCCGCTTACGCATCTAGTGCACCCCTGAAGCACTGACTAATTAGGGGGAGGTCGCATCAGTATATAGACCACGTAGTCTGCTTTAATATAAGAGACAGTCACCATCCAAACAAATATATGATACTATATATATTTCGTGCCCGTGGATACGACTCACTCATGCTATTAAGTTAGTACGAACAGAAAGGCTTGGCATTAATATAGTATTATAAAAGGAAGCGTAGATATAGAATAACTCGCTAAAAGCTACCTATATTATGCCTTACTAATAACCTCAGCCTTATAGTCAATCTTAATAGCTGTATATTGCTTATCTAGCTCCTTTCCCTCCTTATTAATTATATCTTCCACCTAAATAGAAACCTCTACGGCAACTACGGCACTATATTAAGCCTTAGTAGCTTCCTTAAGTAATATCCTTTTATAAACCTCTCCTACCATCTTATCTACTTCCTTATTATTAAATATGCCTTTTAGTAGTAGCCTATATAAGTGCTAATAAACCTTATTTGCCTTAATAATCTCTATTTATAATTAGGAACGTTAGCTTATAAGAAAAATTTTACAGCTATTAAAGAGCTGCTTATATTCGCCGCTTATAGAAGGCATAGCTATAGTAAAATATTAAGCGTAAATTAGGCAAGATTAGGCTGGCTCTTATAGTAATCTAGCTAGTATTATATAACGTTAAAGTGCTAGTCCTTAGTAGGGTGTACGTAATTAGTAGCAAGTTGTTAGATTTAGGGTAAGTAGTTTTAAGGTGTTTATGGGCTTAGGCGGAGGTATATAGTAGTAGTAAGGAAAAAATAAGGATTAATACCTATATATACTAGAGTTTTTAGATTATATAGTTTACACACCTAATTCTAAAATTAGATCTTGTTGTTAATGTTGCTAATTAGCTCTATCCTTTTGTTACGCCTGCTAAATTAGGTTAAAGAATTGGAGCTCTAAGAGCTCCGCAGCTTCAAATCCACTCTATCCAACCAACCAAATCGACGGCATCCAGTCCGGTTAAAATACGCCTCTACCATGGAGCTCCTGAATTAACCTAGTCCAATTCCATCACTGCCTAATATAAACTCGTCCTGCATCCGCAGAGGCTTAAAAGGTAGGTAGAATGGTCGGTGGTAAGGGCTCTGGAGGCTCTATTTCTATATTAGATTTAATTAAAGCTCTGTTAAATTTACCTTACTAAGCTGGCTTTTCTGCCTCTATAGTTGGCTTATAGCTAGTAAGATTAACATTTAAGCTCGCTAACTAGGGTGTAGCTAAAGCTCCATTAGAGTTAATATAGTTAATTAAACTGCTTAATAAATGGCCTTTAATTAACCACTACTTCTGATATTAATATGCTTTAATTATATCTGCCAATAGTCTATTCCGCTTATTGGTAATAATCTTTTTAGCTTAATTAAAGGCTTATTCGCATGCAGAGCTTATTGCCAGTATAGAGAATATATTAAGAGCAATCCCAGCAAGCGTTAGATAAAGGATTTGACCGATTTTAAGCCACCAGTTAAGAGGATTAGAAATAACGTCGTTTCGCTCGTTGCCGTCGTTGGAACGGATCTTGATAAACTTAAGGCCTACGTCGTAGTAGCGGTTAAGCTCACTGGCAAGCTTAATACACTTTTGATTGCGCTTTAAGAGTAAGGCTTTCATCTACGACTAAGGACTGTGTATATTCATTAGCTGAATTGTCGTTAGATCTATAAGGAACCTTCCTGCGTTGTGGCTTAACTAGTTTCTTATCTTCCTTATCTACTTGCTTATTGATATAGTCATTAAATAGAGTCTCCATGCACCACTCGGCGTGCTTCTATTACTGAGGCCACCGTTTCCACTTATCGCGAAAGTAGGCGCGTTTAAGAGACGGATGAAGGATTACTGCGGCAAAATAGTGAGGGCTCTTGGCCTTTATTTTATCGAAATATTTGGATTTAATAAGGAAAGAAGTAGAAGAAGAAGCAGAGGAAGAAGCTCTACTGCCTAGCTGACACTTGAAATGTAATGTGCGTTGTATTTTGCATAGGTAATAAAATGGTAAATTTTGGCTTAGGAGAACGGCGTAATAGAGATATTAGGGAAAATGCTTTATTTACTATGGTTAAGCGAGAGATTCCCAGGGATTTCTCATTGCTTGGCGTACAATCTCAGTCGAAGATTTGAATATCCTCAACTTCTACCAAAAGCTTTAACTTACCACCAAATCTTACCACCAAGGCAGCGAGCTGCCAGCTAGCTGCAGTCTTATAGCTGACTGACTGTCACAACTCTATAAGCTCGCTGACTGCTTACGTTATCAGCCTCTTGGCGACGCTGGCAGCGACGCTGACTCTTGGATACACTGTAACAAAGAATGGTAACTAAGGTTATATAATAAAGAATATTAGGAATATAGAAACATTAGGAATGATATATACCTTATATACCTTATATACCTTACATACATTATATACTAAGGGGATTTCTTAGGAGTTAGGTTGTGTATTTAAGCAGGTATATTTTTTACCTAAATAGTTTCCTCTTTATAGTAATTCTTAGAATATAATTAGAGTTAATCTGTTAGGTATACACTCTACCAATTATAGTGATTATAGACTGTTGCTATTCTACTTATTATCTATATACCTAGCCCATTTACTAATCCACCGTAGTATTTCCTATAAGGCTATATAATAGAGACCTTTAAGGAACACCTAATAAAAAAGTATAAAATAAAGGACCTAGGTGACCTTACTTAGTTCCTAGGAATTTAAATTATTTATAATAAAGAAAATAAGAGGCTTTAGTTTAGTTAAAATTCTTATATTAACAAGATCACGATAAGCTTTAAAGTAAAAGACTATTGTAAAAAATATATACCTATAGCTATTAATAAACTTAAGCCTAACCTAGAATAAGCCTCTAAGTAGGATATCTATATTTACTAAAAGAAAGTCGGGTCTATACTCTATATAGCCAATATTACATAACTAGATGTAATAAAAACTATAAGTAAGCTTTTAAAGTTCTCTTAAAACCTATTACTAATTTATAATGCAGTGGTTATAAGAGTAATTTTTTTTTTTTAATTAGATAAGGACTCTTATAATTAAGTACTTAAAGGAGACTCTAAAGAATTATATTTGTTTGTACTAACTTAATAGCACGAGTGAGTCGTATCCTGGGGCACGAAATACGTATAGTATTATATGCTCTTTAGGATGGTGGTGACTGTCTCTTGTATTAAAGCAGACTATGTGGTCTATATACTGATGCGACCTCCCCCTAATTAGTTAGTGCTTTAGGGGTGCACTAGACGCGTAAGTGGGTGGTTAGTGCACCGAACGCGTAAACATATAGTTGGTGTACCGTACGCGTAAGCACGCGTTTAGTACGACAGGTGCTGTAATTATACACTAGCGGTACTTAAAAAATGAAACCACCTATATACAGCCTCCGTAATTGTTTTAATAGAACCGTAAAATATAAAAGAAGTACATAGGAAATCCCTCCTAAGGTGCCTTCTAGGCTGCCTTCCAGACGGTACTTTAAGCTGGCCGTAAGTCCTGCTTAAGGTCCGTAAAGTAAACTGTATAGCCTTCCAACGGGCCATAAAGGAACTGTATGGCCTTTTGACGGGCCGTAAATAAACTATAAGTGCTCTATTAGTTACATTCCACCCATTCTATAACCTTTAGATTAAGCTTATTTGTGTTAATTAGGGTTTTTAGAGCTTAACACAGCTTTGCCTTAGTTATAGCGTCCGCTAGGTTATCTCCACTACTAATTTATTTAACCTCTATAATTTCACGTTATTTATAGGCCTAATATAAGCATATTAGGTCGACTATAAGCCTCTTCTCTTATGTCGTACCTAGTTTAACTAGGCAGTTATAAAGGGACTTTAAATTAGTATATAAAACTAGGGGTAACTACTCTAGTTGTAGAATCTTCTAGACCGTTAATTTAATTACGGCTGCTATATTAAAGCCATAAGCTAGTGCATATAGTTTAGAAGCTAGTACACTACAGGTTACCCATTTGCATTTAATTAAGGACTAATATAGGATATTTACGTCCTAATTATAGTCTATAAGTACAATTACAAAGCCAATTTGTGATAATAGGTCCCTATTATTAGCAAAGGAGGCGTCTATAAATGCCAGTAAGCTAAGGGAACTTAGGTCTAGTGGTACAAAAGTAAGTCCCCTTACTGCATTATCAATTTGCCACTAAATACACTTATTAAGCTACTTAATATTTTCTTCTTGTGGATCTACTACCTGGGCCGCAAAGGATAAATTATAGGCAGATTTAGGCAGACAGACTATAGCAATATAGGCGCCTCTTGCACGCTATACAACGTATTAGTCCTTTATATTTACAGTCTTATAGGTCTCTCTACGGGAGCTAGTAAGGTCCGTAGGCTTTACTATAATAGGCTTTAGGTTTTAAGCTTGGCGTTCCTAAGTTAGCTTAATTAGGTTGCCCTTTTATATAATTAGGCCTCTATTAAACTTAATCAGATTCTACTTAGTTAACTACTCTTACGGCTTTACTAAGAACTTGGCCTTTTATAGTTTAGTTTCTTTAGCGTCTATAAAGGTCTAGTCTGCTAGGAATAGGGTATTATCTATTTAGAGTCCAACAATACTAAGGCCGTTTAATAGGCTGTATAGGAGGTAGGGGTTATAGGTCAACTATTCCATTTTAAGCTTACTAACGTAATACTAGTAGTATATCTTAAACTAATAGTTTCCAGCTTCTAGTACTTTATAAAGAGGTTTTATAACCCATAAAATTATTCCTAGTTATAGGTTAAGCTTAAGGGGTAGCCGTATAAAGATATCCCTACTTAGGTAGGTATTAAACTATATATAGGCTTATAAGATATCCCATAAGTAAAGGGCTACAGATTTGGTTTACTATAGTCTAGGTATAAGTACAAGTATAATCCATTAACTAACCCATTAAATTGTAGGCAATTATATAAGGACTAAATCCTTTCCCTAGTCATTATAAGCTTATATAATAAGCCTTAATTTCTTAAAGGCTTTATTAGTACTAGGGTGCTTAATCTTATTAATAAAGCGTAAGTTAAATATACGGACGCCTTATAGAACGTCTCTCTCTATTATAATTATAAAGATACCCTTTTTAAGTAGTCCATTAATCTCTTTACGCTATAAGTCTGTAAAAGGGGTTTCCTATACTAGAGCTAATATATCTATAGGCGGAGATTGCTTTGCGGATATGCCTATAGAGGTTAAGTAGTTCTCTATTACAGGATTCTTACAGGGGCGTCCTTAGCCACACTTTATAGTAGGTTTAGTAGGTTTAGTAGATTTTTAGGGGACCTCTAGGGTAGATAAGGGTGCCTCTAGTTTATCTAGTTTAGTAGTCGCTTCTAGTTTATCTAGTTTAGTGGTTGCTTCTAGTTTATCTAGCTTAATATTATAGGTGTTTTTAGGCCAAAAGTAGGGTTTTATGGACATGCTTCTAAAGCTAGTTAGCCCACTAGGAAGCTATACGCAGCACGTCTCGTTTTCTACGGCTAGTAAATAATAAGGTCTATTCCAACTGCCACTTTTACGCTATATAAGGACTTTAGAGTTAAGCGGGAGGTTATATACTAAGGTTATATTAGGTCCGTTACAGTGGTATAGGGCGTTATTAATAGTTTATTTAGCCCGTAATTTAGCTATTTTAGCCATTGCCTTCTATATTACAGCTGCTTATTCCATAATAAATAGGGTAGGGGGGCCTAGGTTACTTATCTTTAGGTAGGCTCCATAAACTAAGAGGGTGGGTACTAGTCTGTTAGGGCCAGCAGTGTTGTTAACGGCTTTTATAGCCATCTATAAAGCCAGTTCCTTTTAGATGTCCTTATACTTATCTATAATAATCTAATAAGCTCTTTATAGAGCTAGGTAAGCTTGCTTAATAAGCCTAATAGACCAATACGCCTTAACTAGAACAGCTTTTATTAATATAGCCATGGCCATAGCATACTGCTAGAATTCCTTACTAATAAAGTTCCTACTAGCGTTATAGGTAATATACTTAGGAGGTCTAATATACGTGTTAATCTAGCAGGTCTGTAAAATATCCTAAGTATACTTTATAGATATATTTTGCAACCAACAGGTAGCTTAGTAGCGGGTTGCCTTATTAATTATATATAATACTAGGCTGCCATTAATGTACATAATATCTATATATACTAAGTAGTTAAAGTTAAGGTCCTTATAAAGGGTAAACTTAAATCAGCCTAGGGAACATCCATATTTCTAGTAAAAGGAGCAGTATTTAGTTAGGTAATTAACTATCTTCCTATTAATATTATCATGTCTAGAGCGTTTAAGGACTCTATATAGCTTTTCGGCTAACAGGTAGCCAAAACAGCAGTACAGACGGTAGATCTCCATACTAGTAAGGTAGTACAGGTTATAGTTAAAAGATTCCTAAATATAGGTCCATAAAGTCTCTCCTTATATAAGGAATGGGTGTCCAAATTATTATATAATTGGTAGGGTAACATACTTGCTTCCTAGGGCAGTTATAGGGCTGATTAAGGTGTCTATAATATTGTTATAGTAAACCTATAACCTATCTATATCTGCAAAGTAAAGTAAGAAAGGGGTATCTGCTTTTACTATATAGAAGTTAACTAGGCTAATTAGGGTCTTAACTATAACTAATCTAATTAATGCAGTTAAGCCAATGCCGAATTGGACATTTATGGCCCTAGTTTATATAGTGTTAATATCTATATTATTATTTACAGTGGTCCTATATATAAGGTATTGTCTGTAACCTATAGTAGACTTCTTAGAGGCGCCTATATTAATTATAACACCATAGAATTCCTTAGGGGTATAGCGTTCTATAGTAATATATACAAATGGGTCCTGCTCGTAATCTATAACATCTATAACAGAGTTGCTTACAGAATGGTTTTTAGGCGCAACTAAGTGTATAAAGAAACGGTCGGCTAATACAGTCATAATATTAAAGGCTTAGCTGTCCGTAAAAGGTCTAAAAGTAGTTAAAAACGTCTCTAAGGTCTTCTATTCCTAGTTATTTAGATTAAAGTCAATTATAAGGGCTTCTATTAACTTATTAGGGGGCTCCTCTTCTTCCTCTTCTTTATATTCTAAGATAAACTAGCTAATCTGTTTATTAAATCTCTTCTTAGACCTATTATATTCTTCTTAGGTATGCCTTATAGACTGATATCCTTCCTTACTATATATAAAGCATTTCTAGTTTATTCATCTACAGGGGTATACTTTTATATAGGAGTTGCTGCGGGGGTTACAGGTAGGACTTAGTCGGTATAGGTGCTGCTAGTAGTAACAACAGTCTGTAAAGTAGACGTCTAAGTCTATCTACGGATATTAAATATCTGTAGTAAAGGCTTAAGTACTGCCTAGTAGGTTTAAGACTTTATACGTTATAATAAAGGAGCGTAGGTTATTAATAAGGCCAGCTAAGGTGTCTATAGGCTTATAATAGGCGTATTTACAGGGCTCTACTTCCTAGCAAGCTATAATAAGTTTATTGTGCAGGAAGTTATCTATTTAAAGCTTGGCGTCAAGGCCATACTATAGGTGCCAAAGGTCTTTAATAAGGATTTACAGACACTCTATAGTTAATTTTTTAGTGTTCTTGTTAATTACGGTCCGTAGCTTAGTTATATTCCATTAGGTAAGGATATTACGCCTATATTCTGGTCCTTTAAAGTAGTTATAGGTAGCTTTATATAGCTTATTAAAGGGGACACCAAGGGGGTTGCTCTTAAGGTTAATATAGTAGTAGTTAAGTGCTAGGCCGCGTAGTATAGTAGAGTAGGCTTAGCTAAACTCTTATTTAGGAATGTTAGCCTTCTAGCAGAGGTCTATAAAGATGGTCAGTTTAAAGTTAAAATTATCATTTTTACTGCTATACTTAGATTTGTTAGTATAGAGCTTAGCTAGGTTAGCTAGCTCCTTGCTATAGGTCTTTACTTAGGTAGATTGCAGATCTATAACTTATAGATCTGTGGCTTGCGGATATATGGCTTATAGATATATAGCTTACAGATCTATAACTTAAATAGCAGGGGTAATTTGGTCCGTATTTTGGTTTATAGGGGTGTTATAATCTATAACTTAAGAATAGGGTATATTTTAGCCAATAAGGTTAAGTCTAAAGCCGCTTAGGTTTATAGGACAAATTTGGTTAAGTAGGTTAGGTATAAGGCCAGCAATTATATTTAGTTTGGAAGAAGTAAAGAGTTCCTTAATTTCTTAGAACTGGTCTAGAATTTCCTCTTTAATCCATTCTATTTGGTTCTTCTTGTATATTATATTATATAAGGACTATACAATAGTAACTTATTTATTCCTTTTAACCTATACACCTTAGTTATATAAAAGGGTTTATAGTTTACGGATAGTAATAGGGTCATAGGCCTTAAAAATAGCTTCTATAAAGTCCATAAAGTCTTCCTGGTATTACTCCTATAGGTCGTCATTTATAAGCTTAAAGTATTTATATTTAAGGATTTTAAAACTGATATAGTCATTAACATTATTTATAGATGTAACGTTAACTCCTTATCTCTACTTCTTTTAACCTTCACTAACTTACTTGCTAATGTCTGCCATACTATAGTATAGTATAGTATATAGTGAGTGGTAGTAGCTTATAATAGGTGGGGGAGGTCTTATAATAGTCCATAAAATCAATTAACGGGTCTATAATGGTTTACAGGAGGGTAGGGGGTTTCCATAAAAGGTCTAAAGAGGTTTAAGGTTTAAGGGGGTTAAGAATAGCGGTTCCATATAGGTCTATATTCACGTCTATAAACTTCTGGTAAACTATACTAAGACTTAAATAAGTATACAGAGTTGGTAATAGGTCTGTAATCCCCGACTTCTGACCTTCTAGCAGGTCGTACTAGGAGTCTAAACGGGTGGTCGCTGTTGTATATTACTTGGTAGGAGGTGTCGAGTAATTGCTGATCTATGCGCACTTACTAATCAGTGTTCGTACTAACTTAATAGCACAAGTAAGTTATATCCTGGGGCACGAAATACGTATAGTATTGTATGCTCTTTGGGATAGTGGTGACTGTCTCTTATATTAAAGCAGACTACGTGGTCTATATACTAATGCGACCTCCCCCTAATTAGTCAGTGCTTCAGGGGTGCACTAGACGCGTAAGCGGGTGGTTGGTGCACCGAACGCGTAAACGCGTAGTTGGTGTACCGTACGCATAAGCACGCGTTCGGTACGACAGGTGCTGTAATTATACAATATTTTTATAAGAGCAAGTAATACGGTATTTAATAATAATTTAGTAAGTAAAAAGAGTATAGAAGGCTATCTATTTACCTTACTTAGAGGACTAATTGATTGGTAATTAACTAAGTAAAAATTAGTAACTAAATTAAGTATAAAAGCAGAGCTATTAACTCTATTATATACAGCTACTAAGTCAATTTGGTGCCGTTGAAGCGGTTGTAGACGCGTTTGAACGGCGCGTCGTGTAGGCGGGCTGGCAGTCAAATATTGGGCGTTTCTATGCGTGATAACTCACGAAGTGCATCTTGCACGCGTATCTCAATAATTTCAGATTTGTAGGCATGGTTGCGGTGATTAAATTGTATAAGGAAACAGGTGAGGCTCGATCTTGCATACACGTTCCGTTGAACCTGGTGTTCCGTTGAGCTGCGTAGGACTCGTAAGCGAATAGTCCGTGGGGCGGATACTACTGAAGTTTGTCTTTGTCTTCAGGGTACAAAATGATGAATGGGCCCAATCCCCAAACACGTATTCAAGTTCGGTCGAGCAACCGCGGAAGACAATTCTCTTCGCGGCCATGAGAAAGAGTCTCTAATCAGCACACAGTAGGTTTCCGCACTTATTTGACCGAAGTCGTAGGATCTCATCGCAAGATGGCAATAAGCGCAGCTGACCTCGGGAGCGGAGCCGCCGGACGCCACGAAATTGTCGCCGGCTACGTCACTCAAGTAGCGATGCCAAAGTCCGTGGGCTTTATTCCCACAGGAATGACGGCTCTCGGGTTGACAGTCATGAAGAACAGGACATCATTTTACTCGATGCCAGGTTTCCACGCCAGACCCGGCAGCAACCCGCTACTCCCGCTGCGAGCTGTTTTCTGACGGATGTGCAAACCCACCAGACCTGTTTTTCTCAAAGAATTGCATACACGAGCCTCAGCCGAGAATTTATTGCTTGGGCCTTCTCTCTCAACGATAATTGATTGGACACTGACGAAGGGCGACCACTCCCAGCACGATCTTTTTATGCAAATGGCTGACCCCTACACAACCACCACACACAAATAATGTGGGCGCCTTCACTCTATGAACGCTTGATATATATTTTTTTCTTTACCAGAGCGGCCCATATTGTCTAGGAGTGCCACTCACGAACAGTTGGGAGTTCTATTTATTACTCCAAGAGTCATGGGGTTCGCCTCGCTTTTGACCACACAAGCCACAAGACTTATGAATGTAGACGTGGATGACCGCCTCGAATAAAAGATCTCAGACATCTTTCTGAATTTGTCACTCATCGCATGCCCCATGTCCAGATTACCACTGCCACTAAAGACACGGAAGTATCTAGATATTCTGGCCTTGAATCGCGTCTTCATCCCCTTTGTTAGCTCAGAACGGCATATCAACGGCTAATGAGTAAACGAATAAAGTGAAAGATCCTGTTCCCACTTTATTGCGGTCTGCTGTCGTGTTCTTAAGGTTCTATATCAGGATCTTCCACGCAACACGTCCCGACTTGAAACATCCATGGGAAGTGAGGCCATAGTTTCATGGCTAGCTTTTATTTGTGGGTCAGTATTTACGAGGCGTGAGTACACGCACGTGATTTGTCACTGGATAAGAAGCGAGCTTTCTATAAATCGGTCGCAATCGGTGAGCGCTTCCGATCTCAGCCTCGCTTCTACCTCCAAACGCGAATATCAAACTCTCACCACCTAGTGCACTTTCCGGCGGCATACGGTCACATTCACCGAAGGGACATTTCTTCCCTTTGCGTTCTCACGATATCTTGCGCTCGAGCTAGACTATTTCGGGCTCTAGCAGCTTGTCAGCCTGCTCCAGGCGCAAGGAAAATTAGCGCTCCAAAGAACCCCACAATATCAGCTCAACGGCCGCTATTACGGATCCCGGGCATCAACTCCGTATTTCCCCTCTGTAGATACTCTTCATTACGATTCCGTCTCCAACGTCCTGTCTTTCTAGGTCGCTAGCGAGTCATACGGGACGCCGCACAATCGGCTTCACGTGCCTCACACAATCCGGCAAACGAATTCAAAGTGGCATGATACGGCTGGACCATATTGTCAAGCATCCTGACAAATTTGCTCTTGTCGATCGACGCTGGCAAGAAACGCAACAGATATTCTCGAGGAATCAGGCGGCAAGTGAAGTGAAGATCAGTTTGAATCAGTCTCTCCACCGGCCCCGGCTTTTGTGAGCGCCGACACGTATCGAGATTCGAATTCATACAACATTTCATATGGAATATGCGACACAAATCCGGCAAAATCTACCCTGATGAAGCCCCTGAGCCAGTGCCATACCGTTCTGCACCACCTTCTAACCTTCCCGATCCATCATCGAGACAAGGGCAAGGCGGAGTTGCGCCACGACCATCATATCCTCGTGGCAAGAACATCAGAAGGGCCTCAAATGGCAACTACGATTCCCGTTCATCCACTTCAAGTCGGACATCGAATCCATCATTATCTAGGATACCCACCTTGCCGACAACTCTAGGTCCAAGCCCTGAGGATATAGCACATCAAAACATAGGCGGCTGCGCAGATGCGGATGACTCCGATATCAGTACCTCCAAGTCCACTCAGTCCACTCAAGTTGGGACCCCCGACAGACGTACATTCTACAGTCCAACCGAGCTCTCGGAACGCGACTTTTCGGTCTCAACGAGTGGGCTCAAAGCCAACGATGATTCCATTCTAGACGTCGCCACGAACACTGTGGCAAAACTACCAGACGAGTTAATCTCTAGAACCAAAGAGTTGATCATTCAGAGCCCGGATGCTGGCTCGGAAGGTTGGTTTTCGAGCCCCGACAACGGACTTCAATATGTGTTTGTGGTTCAACGTGGACTGCCATATATATGGTTTCGAAACTCCGGGTTGAAGCTCGCTGTTGACGAATTATTCTCATCTTCTTTAATAAGCGGAAATCCGCCAGTATCTAACGGGATGAAGGGCAAATCTGAACGACTGGACCCGGCCTTTGCCACCAGGAGCTCCGACTTCTTCACTCTCGGAAAGGTATTCGCCACCTTGTTCACCGAGCCATGGAGCGAGGCCAATAGGAGTCGCGAATCTCCCAACGTTTCCAAAGTACTGTTCGGGGAAAAAGTTTTCACGCAAATTTCGCGATTCGTCGTTGTTCAGATGGGGAAAGGCTTTTGCTACGCTTGTCCCATTCTCATGTACGGTGGCCGAGGGACCCTGAAGCCGGGCTGCAATCCGAGCGAGCATGCAATTGCATACATGCAAGGCGACAACCCAACTTTGTTCGACGGGGAAAGAAACTTAACGAAGCTGCCTATCGAGGTAGTCCCTTCAGCGACAGACACCCAACACCTTGATCGCGCGTCGAGAATTCGATTTGGGAGAGGCCAAGTCATTCAGCATAACGTCAAGGCGAAAGAGATCGGTCACGTGGCGGAACATCATCTAAGTCGACTGTTAGCTTACTGGAGAGAGGAGATCTGCAGGGAATGCGGCTGCGGATGTGTAAACGGTAGCAATACGGAAGATACTCCAAGTTTCCAAGGAAGTTCTAGCGTTGAAAAGATCGAAGAAGAAGTCTTGTAAGTCTTCGTAGAATTTTGGGTATGACATATTACTAACACGTCGATAGACGCACCTACAGTCCGTTTCCAGCGAATCTCGATCATAAACAACCCAATGGACCCTCTCCCCGAAGAGATGTTATACAGCTAAATGGAATCGAATACGTTATCATATCGGAAGTTGGCGGACAGCTTCACTCCGGCTTTGAAACTGTTCGAAAACCACGCTCCTTTTTCAAGAAAGGTCGAAGTTTCATGGTCTTCTGGCCGGAATTGGCAGGCAATCCGGAATCTGAACGCACGATTTACTGGAAAATCCGACGGTTCGTGGTCATTCGCACAAGATCCACGCATTGCTTATGCTTGCCTATGAGTACGTATCAAGGCCAAGGAACGACTAAAGCTGGCGTCTCGATCCAGGATCATGCTGCTGTGGTGCCTGTTGACAGCCATATCAAACTCCAACCAGAAGAGGAAGAACAGCTTACGAAATCACCTCTCTATATCAAGACGGAAGACCCAAGTATCACGATCGATCCTGCCTCGCGTATCAACTTCGCTAAAGTATATACGGTGGAGTATAACTTGAAGGTTCGGAACTTGGGGAGAATTATTTCAGACTCCATTCAACTGATGGAGGAGTACTTCGCGGAGACCATCAAGCTTGCAGTTTAAACAGGTGACAATATAGTAGTAACTCTTTGATTAACGTCTGATACGGATCCTACTGGCCCACGCAGACTACTCCGCACAGGGGGGAAAACTTGTGTATTTACAGGAAGAAAACCCCTGCAGTTGGGGGAGGAAAAACCCTATGAGCAGCCTCAGTAGGATGAAAACCCCCGATTTGCCATATTTGCACGTAGCGGCGGCCCTGCGGGCCTACAGCACGTCCTCCTCCTTAGATGTTTTGAACTCCTTGGGAACCACTGCTTCCTTCTCCAGCTTATCCAAAGCTAGGGTTCACTACGCCCCAGCTAGGCCTTGCCGATCAATCGCCGTATACTTATTGCTTCTCCCATATCTTAACCGTCCCCTATATGCTATCTCTTATTAACCATTGCCATATACGCCTTGCCTCCCCCCCCTAGAGCCATTAAAGGCGTAAGGGGGATTTATCCGTTCTAGCCACCGTAATACCAATAGCGGGATATATTGTGTTGTGTTACTTTGGGTATCTTTTGTGCCTAAGCCCCAGCTAGGCCCTTTCTAAGGGTCACCACTCCGTTAAAAGGAGACGAGGAAAACCGTGGGTCGCAATCTAGCTAGGTATTCGGTAGTTAACGGCGAGTGACCGCATGCTCCGCGGGCGATCGCCCTGGGGGTTAGGAGGGGCCGTATATTTGCTTATTCGTTTATTTGTTCGCGTTCGTTTATTTATTCGCGTTCGTTTATTTGTTCGCGTTCGTTTATTTGTTCGCGTTCGTTTATTTGTTCGCGTTCGTTTATTTGTTCGCGTTCGTTTGTTTGTTAATATAAGGTTATCAATGCTTTTAACTGGGGGTTAGGGGATGTTAGATTCCATCTTATATCTGTAAGGATTACACAGGGTTGAATAGGAGTGTAGTAGTCTACTATAAAGGGGGTTACCGTTAGTAGTGGTTTTCGAGATCTTACCATCCTATGTGAAAACTTTTCACTACCCCCTATAACATTTCGACCACCACCACCACGACCTACTTGCAGCTATGCAATGTCTCTACGTTGGCTCTGCTGAGTCCAAAGACCAGTAGGTTTGTAGGCCTTACCATATATAGGTATAGAGTCCGATTTTAAGGACTATAGGTAATAATATATGCCAGGGCGGTTTTCTATAAATGGATTAGTGTGTAATCTATTATAGATATAGATAGGTATAGATTAGTCTATGTCTATACTCTTATCTATACTAGGTTTCTATAGTAACTAGCTTTAGGCACTTAGGGGCCCTTAACTATAAGGCTTATAGCGGCTTAAAGGGGCTTATAGCGGCTAGATTCTATAAGGTTTAAGTAGTATTTTAGTTATTACCTAGGTTCTAATAGTAACTAGTTTTAAGTATTTAGAGGCTTTTAATTAAAAGGGCTTAGGGGGGTTAGGCCCCTATACTATAGTATTAAATATATATTTTATATATAGGTCTTTAGCTATAGAGAGCTTCTATAATATATAGATAATATAATATACTAATTAATATACTAGTTTATATAAAAATCTATATATCTTTTTTTTATTCTTCTATCCACTTTTTTATTAATACTATAATATTAGATATATATTTTTTATATAGGTTATAGAAATTATAGTATAGGTAGCTTATTTAAGGCTTATAATATATTATATTAATTATATTAATTTAGTAAATACTCTTTAAGTAGTAATTATGGCCTTATAATATTTTTTATACTATTTATTAATAAATTAAGTTAATTAGTAGAAATTGCATTAATTATATAAAAGTTAAAATTAATAAAGTATAGAAGACTCTATAGTTAAAATAAGTAAATATTAATAAAGTAAATATAAGAATAAAAAAGAAAGAAAGTATATAGATTTTTATATAAACTAGTATATTAATTAGTATATTATATTACCTATATTGGGAATATATTACGTGTGGTTACGTGTAGCCGCGGCACTAGCGTGGCGAGGAGCCTTAAGCTCCTCGCCCTCCCCTATTCTAGATTAATAAAGCATATTAACCAACATCACTGTAACCCTACTTG